>JADMIO010928664.1_pt1 | contig 17519 bp, 19 predicted proteins | sample 8958161 | NCBI WGS metagenome assembly JADMIO01 (sample SAMN16585339, study PRJNA669376) | soil metagenome | isolation source: Crop rotation soil | place: USA: Cullars Rotation, Alabama | collected 2011
GCAGTAGTATTAGGGAAAATTCAATGATCGAGAATTTCAATTTGTATCCAAATCCTTCTAAAAGTAAAACCAGTATCAATTTCTTTTTAAATGAAGACGCCGCCGTCTCAATTGAAGTGGTGGATATGATGGGAAGGAAAGTGAAAGCGATCCGCAACGAAAAATTAATTTCAGGCGAAAATACAATTGACTTTAACGTGGATGATATATCACCGGGATCTTACTTTATAAATGTGAGGATAAAAGAACGCGATAGCAAAGTGCCTTTTGTCGTTGTACACTAATTATTTGGGAGCCTTGTATAACGGAACCGTGCTGCAAGGCTCTCCATACATCATACTTTTTGCGTAAGGTTTTAAAGCGCTGCATAGTTTAACATAAGCATTTACCGGAACCGGCTTATTGCTACAGCCTTTAATTACCACGCGGGCATCTTTATATTGAGAAAGATCCATTTTGTTTAAGGCCTCATCAAATAATTCATTCTCTAATAGATCTAAATTTCCAAAAACAATTTTTTTAGCGAAAGGTTGTAGGCTCAAACTTAACAGCATATAAGCCCACGTTGGAACAATGGAATCATTTGAACAGGTAATAGCTACAAATTTACCGGTGTATTTACTCCAATCTTCATTCTTAATGAATTCACGAAAATCCTTTTCTTTTAAGATCATCTCCTGAAACAATAAAGGCTTGATATCTAAAACGACACGCTCCCCTTCCCTGTAAAATTCTTCCAGGTCAATGGTCACTAGCCCGCTGTTCGCTACTTTATTTATTATTTCGTCTGACATCCCAATTCGTATATTCGTACTAATTCGTAATCACATTACATGAAGCCTAATTCCAATTGAGCCACTTCACTCATCATTTCTTTTTCCCAGGGTGGTTCAAAGGTCAGGGTTAATTTTGCATCTTTAATTCCGGGAACCAATTTTAATTTATTCTCAACTTCAGCTGGCAAACTTTCTGCTACTGGACAGTTTGGTGAAGTTAATGTCATGGTGATTGCTAATTCGTTATCATCATTTAAGTTCAATTCATAGATCAAACCCAGTTCCCAAATATCAACAGGAATTTCCGGATCGAAGCAGGTCTTTATCTCATCGATAACTCGCTGCATCAATTCGGTATTTTTAGTTATAATAATTGCTGCCATTACATTATTCAAGGTTTAAGGTTCAAAGATTCTTTATTTCTTGTATTTACTTCCTTTAAAATCAGACTTACTTAAATATGTCATAAATCTACTTACACGCTCTGATATTTCTTCACACTTATTAATGAACTCTTTACTCTCAAATTCGTTAATATAATTCCGATGGGTACATCTATGTACTTGAGACCTTAATTCACCAATAGATCCTTTTGTAATTGAAAGAAATTGAATGAATTCTTTATTCCCTCCTCTTTCAAAACCTTCTGCAATATTATCCATTGTCGACCCTGAAGAAGAAAGCATTTGATCTCTTAACCTAAAATCTCGAGACAATCGTTTGTTTTTTTCGGATAGATCAAAAATCTCCTTATCCAATTTAGCGGACATCTGCCATATTTCAAGGTCTTCAAATTTCTTTATGGTTGCCATAATAATAAATTTTTAAACATTAAATCTTTGAATATGCTAGGGCATCTAATTTCATTTGTTTTATCATACTCACCAATCCATTGGCGCGGGTTGGCGATAAATGTTGTTTCAATCCAATTGTATCTATAAAACTTAGGTCCGCATTCACTACATCCTCCGGTTTTTGATCCGATAATACTCTAACCATCAAAGCAACCATTCCTTTTGTTATGATGGCATCGCTATCTGCCGTAAAAACAATTTTTCCATCTTTCAACTGCGAGTGCATCCAAACCCTGCTCTGACAGCCCTTAATTAATCTATCTTCTGTTTTATATTTTTCTTCAATTATTGGTAAACTTTTTCCAAGTTCAATAAGGTGCTCGTATTTTCCTTCCCAATCGTCACCAAAAATTTCAAACTCTTCAATTATTTCCTGTTCAATTTCTTTAATGGTCATGACAACATCTTTATAGATTTTTGCAAAGCTTCAATAAAAACGTTTATCTCTTCAACTGTATTATACATTCCAAAAGAAGCGCGAACCGTTCCCGGTATCTTAAAACAATGCATCAAAGGCTGTGTGCAATGATGTCCGGTTCGCACCGCTACTCCGTAATTATCTAATAAAGTCCCAACATCAAAAGGATGCGCATTTTTTACATTAAAAGAAATGACAGCAGCTTTATCCAAAGTATTCGCGTAAATTTCCACTTCCGGAATCTCATTCAATTGTTCGGTAGCATATTTCAATAAAATATGTTCATGCTTTGAAATATGATCCATTCCCACTTCATTCATATATTTTATTGCTGCTGCTAATCCTAAAACCCCTTCTATATTCGGAGTCCCCGGCTCAAAACGGCTTGGACCTTCCACATATTCTGTTCTGTCAAATCCAACTGTTTTAATGGTTCCTCCACCGGCTTTTACCAAAGGCAAAGTATCCATCCACTTTTTCTTCATCCACAAAACGCCTACTCCTGTTGGTGCGTAAATTTTATGTCCGCTGAACACATAAAAATCCGCATCCAGTTTTTGTACATCCACTTTCATATGCGGAACAGCTTGTGCCCCGTCAATTAAAACGGGAATATTATTTTGTTTAGCAGTAAAAATTATCTGTTCAATTGGATTGATTGTTCCTAAGGTATTAGAAACATGGGTCACAGCAATTAAAGCCGTGTTATCATTTATCAAACCTTGGAGTTTATCCATTTGTAATTCACCGTTCTTATTTACGGGAATCACTCTTAATTTTCCTTTAAAACGCTGAACCAATAATTGCCAAGGTAAGATATTGGAGTGATGTTCCATTTCGGTTACGATCACTTCTCCGCCCTCTTCAAAAGGAAATCCGCCTGCCACAATATTGATAGAATCAGTCGTTCCTGCTGTGAAAATAATTTCGTCTTCCTTGGCATTAATGAATTGAGAAACGGTTTTACGGGCTTCTTCAAATAAAATAGTAGCCTGGCGACTTAAGGTATGAACACCGCGATGGATATTGGCATTTTGTTCTGAATAATATTTGGTGATGCAATCGATGACTGCTTTTGGTTTTTGGGTTGTTGCTCCATTATCAAAATAAACCAAAGGTTTTCCATTCACAGTTCTTTTCAGAATTGGAAAATCTTTGCGAATATTATTTACATCAAACACAACAACTATAGGGCTTTTTCAAATAAGGTCAATACTTTTTCTTGTAGTGGCTCTACTTCTATTTTATCGATCAGTTCCTGGGCAAATGCCTGCAATAATAATTTACGGGCTTTTTCTTCTCCAATTCCACGTGCTTTTAAATAGAATAATGCGATGTCATCTACTTTACCGGTGGATGTTCCATGCGAACATTTCACATCATCGGCATAGATTTCCAATTGAGGTTTGGTATTGATCGTAGCATCGTCGCTCATTAGAATATTCTTAGAGCTCTGATACGCATTTGTTTTTTGAGCATCTTTTCTAACGTAGATCTTACCGTTAAAAACGCCGGTCGATTTATCTTTTGCGATGCCCTTATACAATTCGTTACTCTGGCAATTCGGTTTTTGATGATCTACCAAAGTATGATTATCCACCAATTGTGTTCCATTAGTAATGAATAAACCATTCAAATGCGCTTCACACAGATCATCTGCCAAAACAATATTTAAATTGTTTCTTACCAATGCCCCACCAAAAGTATAAGTGTTGGTCGTATAATTTCCGTAACGTTTTACCGCTACTTGTGTGGTATTGATGTGATGCGTTTTCAGATCTTCATTCTGTAAACGGAATGACTTAATGATTGAATTCTCACCCACATAAAATTCGGTTAGGTGATTATTAAATACATTTGCTGAATTATTGTGAGAAACAAAGCTCTCGATAATAGTTGCTTCAGAACTTTTTTCAGATACAATTAACTGACGGGGATTTAACACAGCCGTTTGATTAGCTGAAATAATATTTAGGATATGTATCGGTTTTGAAACCGCTCCTTTAATATGAATGAATAATCCTTTAGAACTGAAAGCCGTATTTAATGCCACAAAAGCATCCGACTTTACATCAGCCTGTTTTGTCAAATACGTTTGGATAGTTTTTTTATCAGCATTCTCTAAAGTGGAAATGGTAACATCAGAGCTTTTATCAGATAAAGCTGCATCGTACTCTGCGTTCACTACCACAATATTGATGCAATCCTTTAATTTATGATCCTCAACTGAAGAGATCTTGTTCAAGGAATTAGCAATGCTTTTGAATTCTTTACGAAGATCTGCTTCTACATTACAATATTTATAATCCTCGTGTTTGTTATTGGGAATTCCTTTTTCTTCCAAAGTACGAATGGCATCTACCACCGCAGCGTCCGGCATAAAAGAAATTTTATTGCCTTGCTTGGTTAAGCTGTCAATGACATTTTGAGTGACCGTTTTATTATCTACCAATACAGACATATTAATCAGCTATTGCAAATTCTTTTTTAATTCCATCGTAACCTTTAGCTTCTAATTCCAAAGCCAATTCTTTACCGCCCGATTTTACGATTTTTCCGTTATATAAAATATGAACAAAATCAGGTACTATATAATCTAATAGTCTCTGGTAGTGAGTAATAACAATTGTGGCGTTTTCTTTGCTCTTTAATTTATTCACCCCACTGGCCACAATTTTAAGAGCATCGATATCCAAACCTGAATCGGTCTCATCTAAGATGGCTAATTTCGGTTCCAATACTGCCATTTGAAATATCTCATTACGTTTTTTCTCACCACCACTAAATCCTTCGTTCACGCTACGTCCGGCTAATTTTGCATCCAACTCCACTAATTTTTGTTTCTCCTTAATTAAGGCTAAGAAATCTTTCGCAGCAATTTCTTCTTTACCGTGATAAGTACGAATTTCATTTAAAGCGGTACGCAAAAAATTAATATTGCTTACACCCGGAATTTCTACCGGATATTGAAATGCTAAGAAAACACCCTCACGCGCTCTGTCTTCGGGAGATAATTCCAATAAATTCTTTCCATTGAAAGTTACTTCTCCTTCTGTAACATCGTAATCTTCCTTACCGGCTAATACTGCAGATAAAGTTGATTTACCTGAACCGTTCGGTCCCATGATCGCATGGACTTCTCCAGCCTTAATTTCTAAATTAATTCCTTTCAGAATTTCTTTTCCGTCAATCGACGCGTGTAAATTTTTGATCGAGATCATTTTTTCCTTTATTTTTTATCCAACACTTCCCTCTAATGAAATTGCTAAAAGCTTTTGTGCTTCTACAGCAAATTCCATTGGTAATTTATTTAATACTTCTTTACAATATCCGTTAACGATCAAACCGATCGCTTTTTCGTTGTCAATTCCTCTTTGCTTGCAATAGAATAATTGATCTTCTCCAATTTTACTGGTAGTCGCTTCGTGTTCTACAACTGCACTTTTATCTTTAATTTCTATATAAGGAAAAGTATGTGCACCGCATTTATCTCCCATCAACAAACTATCACATTGAGAAAAATTACGACCGTTGGTCGCGCCTTTTCTAATTTGAACCAAACCACGATATGAGTTATTAGAGAATCCCGCCGAAATACCTTTGGAAATAATAGTCGAACGGGTATTTTTTCCGATGTGGATCATTTTTGTTCCGGTATCGGCTTGCTGATAATTATTAGTTACGGCCACCGAATAAAATTCTCCTACAGAATTATTTCCTTTTAAAATTACAGAAGGATATTTCCAGGTAACTGCCGAACCGGTCTCAACCTGAGTCCAGCTGATCTTAGAATTATCTTCTAAACAAATTCCTCTCTTAGTAACGAAATTGAAAATTCCACCCTTGCCATCTTTATCACCCGGATACCAATTTTGAACCGTGCTATATTTTACCTCAGCATTTTTGTGAGCAACAATTTCTACTACGGCTGCATGCAATTGATTTTCGTCGCGTTGTGGAGCAGTACATCCTTCCAAATAAGAAACGTAAGCATCTTCATCGGCAATAATTAATGTTCTTTCGAATTGTCCGGTGCCGCTGGCGTTAATTCTAAAATAAGTTGATAATTCCATCGGGCAACGAACGCCTTTTGGAATGTAGCAGAAAGACCCATCCGTAAAAACCGCTGAATTCAATGCTGCATAAAAATTATCGGTTGGTGGAACAACAGAACCCATGTATTTTTTCACCAATTCTGGATGTTCCTGAACAGCTTCGCTGAACGAACAAAAAATAATTCCTTTTTCCGCTAATGTTTCCTTGAAAGTTGTTTTTACAGAAACGCTATCGAACACCACGTCAACAGCCATTGTATTTTCTACACCGCTCAAACGTTTTTGCTCTTCTAAAGAGATCCCTAATTTTTCGAATGTCTTCAGTAATTCAGGATCCACTTCATCCAAACTCTTCAATTCCTTTTTCGGTTTTGGTGCCGAGTAATAGATGATATCCTGAAAATCAGGTTTCGTATAGTGAACATGCGCCCAATGCGGTTCGGTCATGTTCAACCAATTTCTATATGACTTTAAACGAAAGTCCAATAACCACTGCGGTTCATTCTTCTTTTTTGAAATGAATCGGATAATGTCTTCGTTTAAACCTTTTGGTGCAGAGTCAGCTTCAAGATCAGTAACAAATCCCCACTTATATTCGCCGCCAATATGTTCTTCTAAAATTTCGTTTCCCATGGATTCAAAGTTCAAAATTCAAAGTTCAAGATTCATCAGTATTACCTAACTGAATTTTGCGCCTTTCATATCAGATTGCCTTAAATAATTCATAAAGCCTGATAACATTTTACTTATTAATACTGTTTTTTCTAATAAGGATCTAAAATCCTCCTCATTTATATAACCTAATTCATTTGCAACATAAAGTTGCGCTCTTATTTCTCCTGCTGAACCTTTTGATAGACTTAAAAACTGAATAAATTCTTTGTTTCCATTTCTCTCAAATCCTTCTGCAATATTTGATACTATTGATATTGATGCTCTTCTTAATTGATCTCTTAATCCGAAATCCTTTTTAAAATCATCTCCATTTGTTACTTTATAAATTAGTACGGAAAGTTCTTTTGAATTTATCCATACTTCTAAATCTTCAAATCTCTTTGTCGCCATCTTCTTCCCCTCTTTGAATTTTGAATCTTGAATTTATTAAACCGAAAAGCTTTCTCCGCATCCACAAGTTCTACTTGCGTTCGGATTATTAAATACAAAACCTTTTCCGTTCAATCCGCCTGAGTATTGTAATTCGGTTCCTACCAAATACAAAAAACTTTTACGGTCAACCACAATTTTAATTCCTTTATCTTCAAAAACCTGATCACCATCTTTCATGACGTTATCAAATTCGAGTTTATATGAAAGTCCGCTGCAACCACCACCTTCAACACCAACTCTTATAAAAGAATCGGCCGGTTTGTTATCAGCTTTCATTAACTCTATGGCATGTGCTTTTGCCTCTTCTGAAACTGTTATCATTTTATATCTATTTGAATATCAATAATTTATTTGCTTAATCTTATTTAGACTGAATCTAAATCCTACACAAAAATACCACATTTAAGGTATATGCACAAGTATATTAACGAAATTTTGGGAAGAATAAGGCCTTATTATACAAGCAGTTGCAAGTCAAAAAAATAACATCAAAGAGGCGTTTTGACCAAAAAAAAGTCCGCCACTGTATATATAATGACGGACTCCAATTTTAAATGATGGTATTAAGCAGTTGCCGCAACTTTTCTTTTCAATACAGCAGCACTGATCAAAGAAACCAAAATTCCAACCGGAAAAATTTCCATATAGGTTAGCAAAGTAAAATACACGATACTGTTTTTATAACTATCCATCATCCCCTGCATTTCTTTTGTGGAGGTTTCAATTTCTGCGGCCGACATTCCGCTGGCCTGCATATTCTTTATAGAAGCCGCAGCATAATTATCCATAAAATCAGGAAAGAAATAATGATATTCAATTCCCCAGGTCACCACATAAAAAGTAGATCCGATAAAACTAATCAGCAATCCTAATAAAAATCCTTTCCCGAAAGTCACTACTCCATTGTTTTGCTTGTCGCGATAATTTTTGATCCCCACAAAAACAAAAGTGAAAGCAACCACCATGCTGGCATATCCAACTAACATGCTTCCGCCACCATGGTCGCCAAACGAACCGTTTGCCATTAATGCCATCGACACGCCCATAAAAGTGGCCGCAATTAATCCTGAAATTGTTCCGAATACTAATACTGTTCTTTTCATAATTCAAATTTTTTAAATTTTTGTTTTAAAAATTGGTGAAGCGTGCCCGATGACTATCGGGTTCTGCTTCACCGTTAATAATGGCGCAAAACTAGTCTCGTGATCTTCTTTTTCCTTCATACTTTCGGGTGATTTTAATCCGCCGCGGCGGATTCCTTTAGTTTTCATACTAAAGTATGACTCCCTCTAGTTTATGATATTCAGACGTTTAGCTTTTTCAACAGCCTGCGTTCTTCTTTTTACATCCAATTTCAAAAAAATATTTGAAGAATGCGTTTTCACCGTGTTCAAACTCACAAATAATTTTTCGGCTATCTCTTCATTACTTAAACCGGTGGCCATTAATGCCAAAACATCCAGCTCTCTTTTACTTATCCCTAACTTTTCAATTTCTTTTTGATCGATCTCTTTTGGAGCAGACGTCTCAATAAAGATTTCTTTCTCAATAATTTTGGTCTCCACTTTTGGTTTCATCAATTTCATGGCCAGCCAAATTCCCAAAGCGGTAAAAACGATGGAAATGGAACCGATAAACAATTCCAGCCTATAATTAAAGACAATAAAATGCGTTTCGAGCCATTTCAATAAAATTAATACAGCTGCCAAGGAAAGTCCATAAAGCAATATTTCCCTACGTTTGGCGCTCAACTGCATCATGCCCTAAATTACGTATTTTTAGAAAACTTTAAAACTTAGGCAGTATTTGATTTTGATTTAATCTTACCTTTGCCCTCGCATGATCTCCATCGGAAATACTTTAGTGTCTCAAGACCTTCTCGAAAAAAAATTCGTGTGCGACCTCAACGCTTGTAAAGGCGAGTGTTGTGTGGCCGGAGACAGTGGCGCGCCTTTGGATGAAGAAGAGTTGGAAATTTTGGATTCGATCGCCGAAAAAGTAAAACCTTACATGAATAAAAAAGGTATCAAGGCAATTGAGAAAAATGGGAATTGGGTGAAGGATAGTGATGGAGATTATACTACTACTTTAGTAAGTGAAGGTGCTGAATGTGCTTTTGTTTTTTTTGATGAGAAAAAAATTGCGAAGTGCGCCATCGAGCAAGCGTATCGGGATGGTGTAATTAAATGGCAAAAACCAATTTCTTGTCATTTATATCCGGTAAGAATTACCAAACATAAAGCTTACGATGCCGTTAATTATCATAAATGGAGTATCTGCAAACCGGCTTGCGAGTGCGGTGCTAAATTAAATGTTCCGGTATTTCAATTTTTGAAAGAACCGCTTATTAAAAAATACGGTAAGAGTTGGTTCAATGAATTACTGAAAGCTTACAAACTAAGTAAGATCTAACTCAACCTCATTGTCATCCCGAACTTGTTTCGGGATCTTCTGAAAGATGCTTCGACATCCGCCGCGGCGGATCAGCATGACATTTTCCCGGTAAACCTTCAAAACTTTCAAACTTTTAAACCTTCAATTTCCTTTTTCTATTTCTTTTTATCATCCAAACAATGAACCACCAAATTCCTGCTCCTATCAACCATAATGGCCATAACTGAACCATCACGATCAGGAACCACAAAAATCCGGTTCCTCCACTTCCTAATGCATCTCCAACTTTCCCGCCAAAATTAAATCCCTGCGGTTTGTTCTGATAATAATTTATTTTAAGCGTACTGTAATTTACCTGGTTGCTTAAATATTTCAATCGCCCTTCGGTGGCATCTATCTCTTCTCTTATGGAATTCATTTCACGTGTTATCGCTAAAATATCTTCCATGTCTTTTGCCTGCTTCAATAATTCCTGGTATTTATTCTCTAAAGCCTTTTTGTTTTTTAATCGGGCTTCTATATCTACAAACTCTTCGGTCACATCTTCAATGTCAATTTTTTTAGAATCTACCTTATCCGCACCTTTTAATATGGTATTCAAAAACTCATCGAAATTCTGGCTCGGAATTCTAACGATCAGTTCTTCTTGAGGGTTCTCACTGTAATCATAAGCATTCTCTTTGGCCACATATCCTTTATAGGTTTTTAAAGCTTCCAAAATTCCTTTTTTTGTCTCCGTTAAACTTTTGGTCTTATAATAAACCTCCCCGTTCTTAATGAGTTTGCGTTCTGTAATTTGAGTTGGTTCCCGTTCTGTGCCTTCGGTGGTTCCGTCACTTTCTTCCTTGGACTTAAAGTCGCCTTTGGCATTGGCCGACCCTGCCGGTTCACTCACCTTTTTATCATAATCGCCAAATCCGGTGTTCGGAGCACTTTCATCCTTTGAAGCGCCGCAGGCCATCATCAAAATGGTGACCAAAACCATCATAATTTTTCTTAAATCTTGCATAATCTTACCTTAATTTTTAATTAATAGAGCTAACTTTAACGTATAACAGTCAGCTAAACAGTCACTGTTTATATTGAGATGAGGGGGAAAGAAAAAATCCATAAAAATTTCCAAAAAAAAGTTCGACGAATTCATTTTTTTAAAAAAAATGAGTCCGCCGCGGCGGAAAAAAATGCGTGCGTAAATAGTACTTAATAATATTTTCTGTACCGCAAAATTCTTTTTGTACTTTTTTTTATATTTTTTACTTTTCCTTGACTGGCGCGGCTTTCAGAGGTTTTGAACTTTTTGCAAACATTTTTTCAATGTTAAAAACTAAGGGCAAGATGTTAATTTGTTATTCCGGATTGACGAACTTATTTTTCAATATTTGCATTGTACCAGTTATCGACAAAACATTTACTAACTACATTAAGAATACATTAAGGAACTATGAACGAACCCCTACTACAAGAGAACAAAGATCGCTTTGTTTTATTCCCAATTAAACATAAAGACATCTGGGAAATGTATAAGAAGGCGGAAGCCAGTTTTTGGACCGCTGAGGAGATTGATTTAGCATCTGACCAGTCGGACTGGAACAATAAATTAAACGATAACGAAAGACATTTTATAAAACACGTGTTGGCATTTTTTGCTGCCAGCGACGGTATAGTTAATGAGAACTTAGCGGTTAACTTTTTGAACGAGGTTCAATCGCCGGAAGCCCGTTGTTTCTATGGTTTCCAAATTATGATGGAGAATATCCATTCCGAAACTTACTCTTTATTAATAGACACCTATATTAAAGATGCTGCTGAGAAAGATAAATTGTTGCATGCTATTGATACTGTGCCTTGCGTTGGTAAAAAAGCCGAGTGGGCTTTACGCTGGATCAGTGGCGGTTCTTTTGCTGAGCGTTTGATCGCATTCGCAGCAGTGGAAGGAATTTTCTTCTCAGGTTCGTTCTGTTCTATCTTCTGGTTAAAGAAGCGTGGACTAATGCCGGGCTTAAGCTTCAGTAATGAGCTGATCAGCCGCGACGAAGGTTTACATTGCGACTTTGCCTGCTTATTATATACACAATACATCAAAAATCATTTACCTAAAGAACAAGTAACCAAGATCATAGTTGATGCGGTTACTATTGAAAAGGAATTTGTTTGCGATGCTATTCCTGTGAAATTAATAGGTATGAACTCAGATCTAATGTGTCAATACATTGAATTTGTGGCTGATAGATTGTTACTCGCATTAGGGTGCTCTAAATTTTACAATGCAGGAAATCCGTTCGACTTTATGGAGATGATATCCCTGCAAGGTAAAACCAACTTCTTCGAAAAACGTGTGGCCGAATATCAAAAAGCCGGCGTTATGGGCAAGGATGCGGAAAACAACGTGTTTAAGCTGGACGAGGACTTTTAAAAAGTTTCGTCGGTTAGAAAACCCCACTTAACATTTAACGTAAAATGTTTATCTTCAATAGACTTGGAGATGGGAATTCTAGCCTCAGAATTTGACCCGCGCCGGGGGTGCGCCCCGGGAAGATGTGTGCAGTTGAAGAAAATACTTAATTAACCGCTAAATTGTTAATATCATATTTTACGGCTAATTGAATTCAGGAAATTAAGGTTCTAACTTGTGGTTTCCTGATAAACAAAAAAATTAAAACCCGTAAGAGTAAAATCCCAAGGGAAAAAGAAAAAAAAATTAAACACTGAAGGACCAAAGATCCGGAAGAAAAAAGAAAAAATTAAGCCCTGAAAGATTTTTATCCTTAAGGGTATTTAGAAACTCAAAAAAACTAAATGGCGTATGTTTGTAATTAAAAGAGATGGTACCCGCGAGTCAGTAAAGTTCGACAAGATCACGGCCCGCATTCAAAAACTAAGTTATGGTTTGGATCCAACCCACGTGGACCCGATTCAGGTTGCTAAAAAAGTGATCGACGGTGTTTACGATGGTGTAACAACTGTTGAGTTGGATAACCTTGCTGCCGAAACTGCTGCAGGTTTAACTTCCCGTCACCCCGATTACGCTTCTTTAGCATCGCGTATCGCTGTAAGTAACTTACACAAGAATACCATTAAGAGTTTTTCTAAGACCATCGAGGCTCTGTATAATTATATAGATCCTAAAACTAACTTACGCGCCCAGTTAATTGCCGATGATGTTTATGAGATCGTTCAAAAGAACGCACACTTATTAGATTCGTCTATTATTTACGATCGTGATTTTGGTTACGACTACTTTGGTTTTAAAACCTTAGAGCGTTCTTATTTATTGAAAATGTATGGAGCCGTTGCAGAGCGTCCTCAACACATGTTAATGCGTGTGGCGGTTGGTATTCATAAAGACGAGATCGAAAAAGCAATTGAAACTTATAATTTAATGAGCGAGCGTTGGTTCACTCATGCCACTCCAACTTTATTTAATGCCGGCACTCCAAAACCTCAAATGAGTTCTTGTTTCTTATTACAGGTTAAGGAAGACAGCATCGATGGTATTTACGATACATTAAAAAATTGCGCTAAAATTTCTCAAAGCGCAGGCGGTATCGGTATCAGTATTCATAATGTACGCGCAACAGGTTCTTACATTAAAGGAACTAACGGAACTTCGAACGGAATTATTCCGATGTTAAAAGTATACAACGAAACCGCTCGTTACGTTGATCAGGGTGGTGGAAAACGTAAAGGTTCTATCGCTGTTTATTTGGAGCCATGGCATGCTGATATTTATGATTTCTTAGATATCCGTAAAAATCACGGTAAAGAAGAAATGCGCGCGCGCGATTTGTTTACCGCGCTTTGGATCCCGGATCTTTTCATGAAACGTGTAGAAGCTGAAGGTGAGTGGAGCTTAATGTGCCCTAACGAGTGTCCTGGCTTAAGCGATTGCCACAGCGAAGAATTTGAAAAACTATATACTAAATACGAAAGCGAAGGAAAATTCCGTAGACAAATTAAGGCTCGTGATCTTTGGGCTGAGATAATCTCTGCTCAAATTGAGACCGGAAATCCTTATATGTTATTTAAAGATGCGGCGAACTCAAAATCAAATCAGCAGAATTTAGGAACCATCAAGTCTTCTAACTTATGTACGGAGATCATTGAGTACACCAGCGCTGATGAAGTGGCGGTTTGTAATTTAGCTTCTATTGCTTTACCACGTTTTGTGGATGAGAAAACCGGAACCTTCGATCACCAAAAATTATTTGATATTACTTATGTTGCGACAAAAAATTTAAATAAGATCATTGATCGCAACTATTATCCAATTCCTGAAGCACGCAAATCTAATATGCGTCACCGCCCTATTGGTTTAGGTGTTCAAGGTTTGGCCGATGCTTTTATTTTAATGCGTTATCCGTTTGAAAGCGAAGAAGCAAAAAAATTAAATACAGAGATCTTTGAAACTATTTACTACGCTTCTTTAACAGCTTCTAAAGATCTTGCAAAAATTGACGGACCATACGAAACGTTTCCGGGTTCTCCTATCAGCAAAGGTATTTTCCAGCAGGATATGTGGAACGTAACGCCAAGCTCTCGTTGGGAGTGGGATGTGTTACGCGAAGAAATTAAAAAACATGGTGTACGCAACTCGTTAATGTTAGCGCCAATGCCAACAGCAAGTACTTCTCAAATTTTAGGTAATAACGAATGTTTTGAGCCATACACTTCAAACATTTACACCCGCCGTGTATTAAGCGGAGAATTTGTGGTAGTGAACAAACATTTATTACGTGACTTAGTGAAATTGGGGATCTGGAACGATAATTTGAAGAATAAAATTATTGCTGCTAACGGATCGGTACAAAACATTCCGGAAATTCCTGAGAACATTAAAGAGATCTACAAAACTGTTTGGGAAATTAAGCAACGTACTATTATTGATATGGCTGCAGATCGTGGTGCTTATATCGATCAATCACAATCCTTGAATTTATTCATCCAGGATGCGAATTTTGCTAAGATGAGTTCTGCTCACTTCTACGCCTGGAAAAAAGGATTGAAGACCGGTATGTACTATTTACGTACTAAAGCAGCAGCGGATGCCATTAAGTTCACTGTTGACCAAGGTGCATTAAGCAAACCGGGAGTGGTGGTATTGGGTAACGAAGATGCTTTATTAGTAGAGCGCGGACAAACTCAATTACTAAGCGTTGAAGAACAACAAGCACAATTAAGCTGCAGCTTAGACAATCCTGAGGGATGTGAAGCTTGTGGAAGTTAAGATTGAAAGTTTAAAGGTTTGAAAGTTTAAAAATTCAAGCCGCAGAAAATAATAAAGGCCTCTTAAGAAATTAAGGGGCTTTTTTGTCGGAAAACAATATTATGTATAAAGTTGATAGGTCTTTTCATCCTCCAAGCAACGAAACTATAGTTTGGCGATATTTAGATTTTACAAAATTCATGGATCTCTTAATTTCTCAAAAACTGTTCTTTTGTCGGTCGGATAAATTCGAAGATCCCTTCGAAGGAATATTCAAGCTTAAGGATCATGTAAGAACTCAAGATATGTTTCAATCAATGCCAGAAACAAAGAAATTCTACTTTATAAACTCTTGGCACATAAATGAAACTCAGTCAGCTGCTATGTGGAAGATATTTGTGAAGAATAATAATGGTATTGCTATTAAATCAACTGTTTCACGCATTATATCTTCTTTTGAAAACACGAAAGATGAAGTTTATGCGGGTCAAATATACTATCGCGATTTTGAAAAAGTAACATACAAAGATTTACAAGCTGAGCCTCAAAATCAATATTCTGATAATTCAGGCGGGGTTAATCAATTTAACTATAAAAGAATAAGTTTTGAACATGAAAAGGAATTACGGCTTTATCACATTGATACTCCGATTCCACATACAATGAAAGAAGGAACGCCGCGAGCTCCATTGGAATTTAAAAAAATAGATGTCGATTTAATCGCTTTAATAGACAGTATAGTTGTAGCACCTTTTGCAGAACCGTGGTTTTTAGATTTAATTATATCCGTGACAAAAAAATTAAATTTCGATTTTCAAATTACTCAATCAGATTTGTACAAATCTTAATGTAATCCCTTTTTATTTTATTTCCTTGATTTCCATTTAAATAATATAGTTTTTTCAGAATAATTTAAATACATAAGAATATTATGTATATTTGTCTTAGGTAATCAAAAACTAAGACCATGTATTCATCTGAATTATTAAAAGGAACACTCAAAACCATTGTGCTAAAACTATTGTCAGAGAACAAGCGCATGTATGGTTATGAGATAACACAAACCGTAAAAGAATTGACCGGAGATAAAATTCAGTTAACTGAAGGCGCTCTGTATCCTACTCTGCACGCCTTAGAGGCAGATGGTTTGGTTTTTACGGAAACAGAATACATTGGCAAGCGTGTAAGAAAATATTATTCTTTGAGTAAGAATGGTAAATCGAAATCCAAAGAAAAAGTAAAAGAGTTCTCTGATTTTATGGAAACAATGAAAACATTGTTGGATATAAAAACAAAACATGCCTTATCAGCTTAATGAAGATCAAATAGCATTTATTCTCGATGACATTAAAAAGCGGGGAATAAATATGGAAGACTTGCAATTGAGTCTTCTGGATCATATTTGCTGTTTAGTAGAGAAAGAATTAAAAGAAGGTGAAGATTTTGAAGCTTTCTATAATGAGAACATTAAACGTTTCTTTAATGAAAGCCTGAGCGAAATTGAAGATGAAACCAAAAGTTTATTAAAGAACAGGAATTTTTATAAGATGAAACGAGTTTTGTATGCTATACTTTTTTTGTCCTTAAGCTACAATGTGATCTGCATAGCTAAACTCGGATTCAATTATATGAAAATAAGGGAGCTAAGGCAATCCTTCGAAGTATTGAAAACCACAAGTCTTAAAGAGGGCTTGGAGGACTTTAATTTTAAATTAAAAAAAGAATATCCTGAATTGCCATCCAAAGATTACACTTGCATTTGTTTTGAAAGTCCACCAGATTTTGGCCTATTTGAAAATACTATACTTACCCGGGATGATTCGGTGTTATTGAATCAATCAAACAAATTTAGAAAAACATCCTATTCCAAAATAGATTCAATTGCAGAAGCGTATAAATCAAAAGTTAATTTTATAATTGCATTCCAAGGTAAACGCGAGGCGGTAGATAACGAGATAAAGGAATTTAAGCCCTTGCTCAAATCCTGTCATTTCCTAAAGGATCAAAGCAAGTTATATGCAGGTTATGCAAATCAGAAAAAAATGATCGGCTCATCCTATCCTACAGTATTTATCTTAGACAAAAACAATCGAATTATTAAAGATTTTTCGGTTTTTGGATATAGTCCCAAACTGCTTTGCTCATTTTTAAATACTTTACCTAAATAATTAATGAAAAGGTCATTCAAAATACTACTCATTTCATCATTAATCCTTAATGTAGTTTTTATTGCTATTCAAATTCGCATCCAAAATCCAGTCCGCACAAGAACATTACCTGAGCCAATAAAAGAGCTGAATGTAGAACAGGAAAAAAATAATTTCATTAAACAATTGACTGCAAAATATCCTGAAGTAAAAAATAAGAAATATTTTTTTATAACCTTTTGGGATACCGGCTGTTTGTATTGTATTAAGGAAATGAACTTGCTGGATACTCTTGTTGAACCCATCAATAAGGATTATGCCTATATTTTTACTAGCGCGGAAAAAGACGACTACGCCCAGCGTATTTTAAAACAAGATAAAGTGATAACAAAGAATTTTATTTATTTAAACAATTCCGAATTTATTGATGCTATTCATTTAGAAAAGAAGATTAAACTTGGAATTTATAATAGCCGAAAGATTCCAATGAATTTGATCATGGATAAAGCAGGAAAAATACTTTACTTCGACACTTTAGATGCTTATTCTGGTCCTAAATGGCCGG
>JADMIO010957501.1_pt1 | contig 17519 bp, 16 predicted proteins | sample 8958161 | NCBI WGS metagenome assembly JADMIO01 (sample SAMN16585339, study PRJNA669376) | soil metagenome | isolation source: Crop rotation soil | place: USA: Cullars Rotation, Alabama | collected 2011
CTGAAGAAGATTGTCGATATCCAGCTGAACCGCCTCACCAAGCGGCTGCAACAGCAAAAGATCGACATTGAGCTCTCGGACAAGGCGAAGGCGCTCATCGCCCGTGAAGGCTACGATCCGGTTTATGGAGCGCGACCGCTCAAGCGTGCGATCCAAAAGCTGATTCTCGATCCGTTAAGCCTGGAGATTCTGGAGGGGAAAGTCCGCGAAGGCCAGCGGGTTTCCGTGGAAGACGGGGACGGCAAGCTTGAATTCACGGTTCATTGACCTTGACCTTTTCGCGGCATTTTGCTCAAAATCGGCGCAGGGTTCAAAAGGATATGACGCGCTGCGGCCTTACAATCTTCGTTGCTGCTTTTTGCGCTTTTAATCTAGCGCCGAGCGCGGCCTACGCCGGGGCGGAGGGTTCACTCCTCATCTGGGGTAACGCCACGAATATCTCTGGCGACAGCGATGTCAGCACGAATGGTTCGTTAGTTGCGGCGTTCAACATGTTTGGCCCGGACGTCACCGTAAACGGTGTGACGTTCAGCCAGTTCAACGTCACCGGAGGCACGACGAGTGCGACAAACGGTAACTTTACCTTCACCGAGACGCCGGGGGTTCTCGTTCCGGCGAATAACTTTGGATCGGCGTCCGCGCCGTTTTCCAATTTGAGCGCCAATTACCGGACGCTCTTGAGCAGTGCCATCTCAACCAGCGACAACAACACACTCACCCTCGCCATTCACAACCTGACCGTGGGGCAGATATACCAATTTCAATTCTGGACCAACGCATCGAACTTTAACCCCAACTTTGGATTCGATACCGTCGCCACCTCGCCGCTTCCTGTCACGGTCGACGCGAACACGACCAATGCGAACGGCGGTGTCGGGCAATGGGTGATCGGGACATTTACCTGCGGCGATCCTAACCAGTTCATCACTTTCAACGGCACCAACAGTTCTCAGGCGCCGACGGTCAACGCGTTCCAGCTTCGAAATGTCAGCGTTGTTCCCGAACCCAGTTCGTTAAGCCTGCTGGCGATTGGCGCGGCGTTTGGATACGTAAAATTGCAACGAAGGAAGAAACCGTAACCGCGGTGGAAAAGGAAATCGCCGGGAACGGTTGTGTCCCCGGCGATCTCGATTTTCCGTGCGTTATTTTTTTGGTGACGCTGAGGCAGCCGGGCTAGCTGCTGTCGCTGCCTTGTCTTCTTTCTTGGCAGCTTTGTCGGCTTTCTTATCGGCCTTGTCTTTCTTGTCGCCCTTGGCCGCAGCCTTGGCTTCGATCGAGGTGGCCGTCATCGTGTAATGAACGGTCACTTTGTCGCCCACTTTCATCTCGCCTTCCGCTTTGGTGCTGGAATTGCGATCGATCTCCCAACGGTCTTTGCCCTTCTGGACCGCGATCATGCTGTCGTTCACTTCAAGAATCGGCCCTGTGACCTGGTAATCCTTGGCGCCGGCGAACGCCGAGCTGCTGAGCGCGAACATTGCGGCGGCTAACAAACTGACTGCTGTGGTGATTTTCATAAGTGATCGATTAGACTGCGGTAAACCGCCTCTATTCAAGACTTTTGAATAACCAATCGGACAATCGCCGCAGGTGGTGGTCGCCGTCCGGACTAGCGGTTGTTGACCTTCTCGTTCTTGTGAGCGCTGGTCGAAACGGTTTGGACCGTCACGGTCGAGCCGACTTCGAGCTTGCCGCTGGAGACGGTGGTATCGGCGGTGCGGTCGATCGTCCATTCCTCCTTGCTGCTCGAGAGCAGGACAATTTTCGTGTCGGTAACGGAGACGACTGTGCCAGTGAGATTAACGGTTTCGCCGAACAGGGCGCTGCAGAAGACAAACGTAGTGGCGATTAGTGCGCAGAGAGTTTTCAGGTTCATGTGTTCATTCAACGACGGTCGTGAATTCCATGACAAGCTTATTGTGCGGCGTTCGTTAGGACCCGCCGCTGTCGGAAGTGGTCTTACGATGGCCTGACCCGATACGGAGTGCCAGCGGCCAGACGACTCGCCGCTTTTGGCCCGGGTCGCCCCAAGCCGAACGAAGATCGCCAAGAATTTCATCGCGCGGATCCCGACCGTTCGCCGCGTGGTAGCGCTGAGTCGCCGACCATGTCCACAGGTAGCCGAGCAAGTCGTCCCGATTCCATTCAGCCGTCATCTCGAACGGCGGTGGGTGGATGCTTGGAAAAGGAAAGGGGATCTCCTCGAAGTTCTCTATCTGCCTGCGCTCGGGAGGCCAAAACGAGCCTACGATGTCCTGGTAATATCGGCGGTTGACCAGATCGTCGATGTCGGGTTCGATGTGAAAAAATCTGTAAGCGGATACTGCGATGACACCACGACATTTCAACACTCGGTTGGTTTCCGCGTAGAAACGGTCGAGATCGAACCAATGCAACGCCTGTGCAACCATCAGAAGGTCAACACTGCCGGTTTCCAACCCGCTGTCTTCTGCGGTGGCCACGCGGTAATCCACGCGCGTGTGCGGTTCCGCATTGCTGAGTTGCTTTTCGCTGGCGTCGGTTGCAATGACGCGTTCGAAAACGTCGGCCAACTCGACCGCCGCCTGTCCGCTTCCGGTGGCGCAGTCCCACGCAAGCTTGCGGGCTGGCGCGATGCTTCCGAGATAATCAAATAGCGCGCGCGGGTAACGCGGGCGAAACTTTGCGTAGTCAGCGGCCTGCTTGGAGAAATGGTCTTTGAAATTCACTGACTAGACCGGATTAATAAAATTTACAGGATTAGGACTGTGCTGACTTCACTGGCCCCGATTGCATCCAATCCTGTTAATTCAGTAAATCCTGTCTAGTCCTACTCGGCCGGCGGTTCAGGCATCGTGCGAACGCCGACTCGAGCCAAGTATTCGTCAGCCTGGAGAACGTTGGTGCCGGCGCGCTGGACGACCTTGAGCAGGTTGTCCATCGAAGAAACTTCCTCGAGCTGTTCGGTGAGGAACCACTGAAGGAAATTGATCGTGATGTAGTCGTTTTGCTTCCGGGCGAGCTCGACGAGGCCGTTGATCTGGTTGGTGACGTGCACTTCCTGGTCCAGAGACAGTTTCACCGCCGCTTCCGGGTTCTTGAATTTCGATTTGGGCGCTTCGATCGCGGGGATGATCACAAAACCGCCGGCATCGACCACGTATTTCATAAACCGGAGCGCGTGATCCTTCTCCTCCTCGGCCTGTTTGAGGAAGTGTTGCGATAGCTGCGGCAAGGCTTCGGCGGCAAAATAGGCACTGATGGCGAAGTACTGCATGGAAGCACTGAATTCGTATCCGATTTGCTCGTTAATGGCGTCGATAACCTTTTGGCTTGTAAGCATAACGGAGTTTACCGCGGAACCGTCTGCGGTCTAGCCGACGACGCGACAAGTTGCGTGAAGCAAACGGATGGAGTCGAATTCGGCGGCCGGCGTGGAAAAAGCCACGGCCGGGCGCACGCCGTGCTTCAACGGGATGAAGAGTCACCTCACAATATGACAAAGAAGACACGGATTTTGGCAGTGGACGACGAGCCGGTGATCGGGGAGTCCATTGCGTGTGGGCTTGAGGCAGCCCATCGCAAGGTCGTTGTCGCTTCAAACGGGCGCGACGCATTGCACATGGCTGCGAAGCAGAAGTTCGACATCGTTATCACCGATCATCGGATGCCATCAGCGGGCGGATTGGAACTGGTAAAGAAGCTTCGAAAGCAGAAATACAAGGGCAAGATCGTCGTTTTATCCGGCCATCTTTCGCCGGCGAACATCGGGATTTACGAGGATTTGGAGATCGACGAAGTGCTCAGCAAACCGTGCAGCTCGGAAGAGCTACGAGACACCGTCGAGAGTTTGGAAGTGGATCTCGAACTCGGCCTCTAATTCGCCCGGCTATTTCAGATCTATCAGGCGTTCGAGAACGAGCTGGTAGGGGCGTGAATCGATCGCCAGCGGTCCGCTTAGGGGCTGGTCGAGGCTGGCGATTACGAAGACGACGAGGCCGATGAACATTGCGAGGCACCCGGTTAATACGAACTGCACGTTGCGTTCGATCCGGACGAGATAGGTGACACCCAACACGAGCGCCGCACCGAGCAAAACCACGCTCCACATCACCGAAGGGAGGCCCGCGCCGATGCTGTGCAGTCTCTTTCGTCGCAATCCCGCAATGTTGTTGTATTGGCCCATGGCCTGGGCGTGGAGAATTTGCTGACCGGGCGTTTGCGGTTCGTAGGCGACGAGATCCTTCTCGAGCTTCGTCAACATTCGAGTTGCTTCGTCGGTGGCAATCCCCTGGCTTTGCTTGGGCCACGCCACCTTGATGAGAAACTCGGTGTATGCGCGAACCTCCTGCTGTAATTGGGTTCGGGTCGGCTCGACATAGCCGCTGATGTCGCGATAGAAACAGCCAATGGCGGTGGCCTCTTCCGAGACGATGTCGGAAGCTTCGGTGTAGGTTCGCCAAACTCCGACGGCGATCAGGCCCACGATCAGGCTGTAAAAGACTGATATGGCGGAGGCAAAGAAGATCACGTCGTTGTTCATTGCTTCGGTGAGATGGATGCGATCGCGGATGACGCCGTTGAAAAATGCGAGGCCGACGACGCCGACAAAAATGAAAGCCCCGACGACAATGCTCCCGAAGAGCCAGGGCGGGAAGTGCAGGATCTGGGACATTGCTCGGCGAAATGTGCGTGGTTGGTCATGAGCGGTCTATCCGACGAAGGTCGTATTATGGTCGGGTTAGAAATTGTTGCGGCTCGGGTCGCTCTGGCTGTGACTACGAAGCGAACGGCGTTCGTTCCCCAAGAGCGTGTTTCACACATCAGTCCTTGTACGCACGACTGAATGCGCGTCTGTGCCGACAGAAGGAGGTGATCAGAATGTCACAGACACGCTACTACTCGCCAAAAATTAGGCGCGATTTAGTGACGCAGCTGTATTGGAAGGCACAGTCGCTACATGTTCCAATGACCCAGCTCGTTAACCAAATTGTTGCCGAAGGCGTTGGCGAATATCGAGCACGGAGTTCTACGAAGAACAACGTAATCGCGAAGTACGAACAGCTGAAGTTCAACTTCTAAATAAGAACGAGACACCCGCGGGTCGAGTGACATCCGCGGGTGTCAGTTTGAATTTCGAGGACGAAGGAACTCTCGTTCCTCGGTGGCTCGATCGTGTCGCCGTAATGCTATGCTTGCGGCAACGGTTGTTCTCGCAATCTCCTACTGATTCGCGAACTCACCCCTTCGGGGCTCGGGCCTGACAGCCCTCATCTAGTCGCGCGTTCCCGACGCGCTCGTTCTCTTGCGGCATACGGCGTTCCGCCGCGCCGCACTCGAGTAGGCAACGTCCAGAAAGCAAAATGCCCGATGGGATAAACCCACCGGGCATTTTGTTCTGGCGATGTCCTACTCTCGCGCGGCCTATCGCCGTACTACCATCGGGGCTGCAGCGTTTCACTTCCGTGTTCGGAATGGGAACGGGTGGGACCACTGCGCTAGTATCACCAGAAGCGAAGCTCGAAAGATTCGGGATTCGCTTCTGGCGCGTGAATCGAGATCCGTTAAAGCGTTACATCGGAAGCACTCTGTCCGATTCACGATTCTCGATTTAACGATTCACGTCCAAATTTTCAAAGAACCAGCTGACTCGCTGATATCTACATACAGGAAGTGTAGGTCTAACTTCTTGGGCTTCGTTTTATTTTGAGATCTTTTGGTCTCCTCTGTTTGCCGTTCCGCTTGCGCGGAACGGGTTAACAGAAAAGTAAAAGATCAAGCCGAACGGGTTATTAGTATCACTTAGCTGAATACATTACTGCACTTACACCAGTGACCTATCAACGTGGTGGTCTACCACGACCCTTCAGGGAGAACTCATCTTGGGATAGGCTTGGCGCTTAGATGCTTTCAGCGCTTATCCTTTCCGAACATAGCTACCCAGCACTGCCGTTGACACGACAACTGGAACACCAGCGGTTCGTCAGACCCGGTCCTCTCGTACTAAGGTCTGAACCCCTCAATTCTCCTGCGCCCACAGTGGATAAGGACCGAACTGTCTCGCGACGTTCTGAACCCAGCTCGCGTACCACTTTAACCGGCGAACAGCCGGACCCTTGGGACCTTCTCCAGCCCCAGGATGTGATGAGCCGACATCGAGGTGCCAAACCCTGCCGTCGATATGAGCTCTTGGGCAGGATCAGCCTGTTATCCCTAGCGTACCTTTTGTCCGTTGAGCGATGGCAATTCCACATTCAACCACCGGATCACTTGGACCTACTTTCGTACCTGCTCGAGGTGTGTCTCTCACAGTTAAGCTGGCTTATATCCATATACTCGTCACCTGATTGCCAACCAGGTTGAGCCAACCTTCGTACTCCTCCGTTACTCTTTGGGAGGATACCGCCCCAGTAAAACTAGCCGGCTGCCAGTGTCCCTTTCCCGGATATACGGGCAAAGGTTAGTTATTCCAGTACCATAGGGTGGTGTTTCATTGGCGGCTCATCGCACCCCAAAAGATGCGAATCGAAGCCTCCCACTTACGCTAAGCAATGAAACCGAAACAACAGTAACAGCGTGTAGTAAAGGTGCATAGGGTCTTTCCGTCCTACTGCGGGTAGGCGGCATCTTCACCGCCACTACAACTTCGCTGAGCTCCTCGTTGAGACAGCGGTCAACTCGTTACACGATTCGTGCAGGTCGGAACTTACCCGACAAGGAATTTCGCTACCTTAGGACCGTTATAGTTACGGCCGACATTCACGGGGACTTCGGCTCGTAGCTTCGTCTTGCGACTAACCACTTACCATAATCTTTCCGCATTGGTCACGTGTCACACCCTATACGTCGTCTTAACGACTTGGCAGAGTGCTGTGTTTTTGTTAAACAGTCGGTTGACCCATTTCACTGCGACCGGTCTTGCGACCGGCACCCCTTCTTCCGAAGTTACGGGGCTAGATTGCCGAGTTCCTTAACGAGGTTTCACTCACGCGCCTTAGTATATTCTACTCACCCACCTGTGTCGGTTTACGGTACGGGCAACCGTGGGAACATTTAGTTGGTTTTCTTGATGCAGGCTTTAACAGATCCGGTTCAGCCGAGGCCTCTCCGTCCTTGCTCTTGCGAGCAGACCGCCACTTTCAATCGGCGACCTGTCTCCGCCCACATGTCACAACTAAACTTAACCACAGCCGGTGCTGGAATATTAAACCAGCTGTCCATCGTCTACGCCCTTCGGCCTCGACTTAGGTCCCGACTAACCCTGGGAGGACGAACCTTCCCCAGGAAACCTTGGGTTTACGGCGGACAGGAATTTAACCTGTCTTATCGCTACTCATGTCTGCATTCTCACTTGTAGAAACTCCACAGTCGCTTCCGCTTCTGCTTCGATGTCGCTACAACGCTCCCCTACCAATCCGACTAGTCGAAACTAATCGTCTTCCAAAGCTTCGGTATACCGCTTATCGCCAATCATTATCGGCGCGAGATCGCTCGATGAGTCAGCTATTACGCACTGTTTAAATGATGGCTGCCTCTAAGCCAACATCCTCACTGTCTAAGCAACCTCACATCCTTTCCACTGAACGGTATTTGGGCACCTTAGCTGTTGGTCTGGCATGTTTGCCTCTCGCGCGTGAAGCTTATCCCTCACGCACTGACTCCCGTGTTACACCCTGCGGTATTCGGAGTTTGATTGAGTTCGGTACCCTGGTATGGGCCCTAGTTCATCCAGTGCTCTACCTCCGCAGGTCAGCACACGAGGCTAGCCCTCAAGCTATTTCGGGGAGAACCAGCTATCACGGGGTTTGATTAGTCTTTCGCTCCTACCCACAAGTCATCCCAGAAATTTTCAACTTTCACGGGTTCGGACCTTCAGTTGCGGTTAAGCAACTTTCATCCTGCTCATGGGTAGATCACCTCCGCTTCGGGTCTACTACCAGCGACTATGTTCGCCCATTTCGGACTCGCTTTCGCTTCGCCTCCATCGCATAACGACTTAGGCTTGCCACTGATAGTAACTCGCAGACTCATTAAGCAAAAGGCACGCGGTCACCGGACAAGCCGGCTTCCACACCTTGTAAGCACATCATTTCAGGTACTATTTCACTCCGCTCACAGCGGTTCTTTTCACCTTTCCCTCGCGGTACTGGTTCACTATCGGTCGCCAATTAGTATTTAGGCTTATGCGGTGGTCCGCACAGATTCATACGAAGTTTCACGTGCATCGTATTACTCAGGAAATCCCTAGGCGTGCTCCGGTTTTCGGTTACGGGCTTGTCACCCTCTATGAGGCGATTTTCCATTCGCTTCACCTAACCTTTGCACTACCACGTCGGGCTCCTACAACCCCCATTAATAAATTAACGGGTTTGGCCTGTTCCGCTTTCGCTCGCCACTACTTACGGAATCAATTTCTTTTTCTATTCCTCCGGTTACTGAGATGTTTCACTTCGCCGGGTTTCGCGATGTTTCTGCTATGTATTCACAGAAACTCGAGCAGGTATTATCCCACTCAGGTTACCCCATTCGGACATCGACGGGTCAAAGCGTATTTGCCGCTCTCCGTCGCTTATCGCAGCTTGTCACGTCCTTCATCGCCTATTGGCACCAAGGCATCCATGATGCGCTCTTTGTAGCTTGATCAATCTGTTCCGATCCCGCTGCTTAAGGCGGGACCAGAGATTCTTTTGATAACTGAAACTCTCTTGGCTGAAGATCTTACCCTCCAGCCGATTCTATTTCAGACTCAGCTCTTAAAGTTGTACTTACTTACTACCCTGTATGTAGATGTCAAAGAACCAGCCTCTTACGCACATTCGCAGGCAACAAAAAACTCAACCCTGCCCCCGGATCATTACGTTTAACCGTAAATTGCCGGGACAAAATTGAGTGCAATTTGCAGTCCCAAATGTACGCAGAACATACTCTCCATTCGAAGAGTCCCGCGCGCGGCGGGTCAGCAAATTACCGATGACCCCGTAATCGTCAACCGCGAAATCGCATTTTTTTTGCGAAATTTTTCGTCACGGCTGACCCGAGAGCCAGAATCGAATGATTTCGCCATGCCGAAAGAGAAAAAGTTACAGCCGCCACAGCACCAAAATCGACAACCGGGCCGGGAACACGAAATGACGCCCCGGCCCCAGTCCGAGGGCGCGAACCCTCAGGCTTTGAAACTCGAGGGTAAGGTGGCGATCATCACCGGCGGCGACAGTGGCATCGGCCGCGCCGTAGCCATCGCCTTTGCCAAAGAGGGCGCCGACGTCTCCATCGTTTACCTCGAGGAACATCGCGACGCCCGGGAAACCGAACAGTTGGTTGAGCAACATGGCCGGAAATGCCTGTTAATCGACGGCGACGTCGGCGATGAAAAGTTTTGCCAGAAGGTCGTCAAACAAACGCTGTCCGAGTTCGGCCGGCTGGACATCGTTGTGAATAATGCGGCGGAACAGCATCCCCAGGAATCGATCGAGAAAATTTCTGCCAAACAACTGGAACAGACTTTTCGCACGAATGTCTTTGCCTATTTCTTCATGATCAAGGCGGCGATGAAACATTTGCGCAAAGGAAGCGTCATCATTAACACGACCTCGGTGACTGCCTACAAAGGTAGTCCGGAGCTGCTTGATTATTCCGCCACAAAGGGAGCGGAGATTGCGCTGACCCGATCGCTGTCGCAGGGTTTGGCGAAGAAAGGGATTCGCGTGAATGGCGTGGCGCCTGGTCCGATCTGGACACCTCTCATACCGTCGACCTTCCCGGCTGAAGAAGTCGCCACATTTGGTTCCGACGTTCCGTTAGGCCGCCCGGGACAACCGGAGGAGGTGGCCACGTGTTACGTGTTCCTGGCGTCGAACGATTCGTCGTATATGACCGGGCAAATCCTGCACCCGAACGGCGGGACGGTCGTTAACGGATAATTGACGAAACCATTTCCGTTACCTGGCGGGCCTAACGAACCTTTTATGGAGCGCTCGCGGTTCGTCCCGCTGCGGCATTTCTGACGGCCAACGTAGGCATTATCAGCGGCTCAAGTGCTTTCGCATTCAAGAGCCGGGTAAACTTCTTCGCTCCCTCATGAGTAAGGTGAATGCCATCGACAAAGCTTTGATCATCGGCCCACGTTCGTGCGTCAATCACGACGGCACCAAATTGGTTTCGCAGTCCATCGAGAACGGTCTGCAATTTTGCCTCCACGTGAGGGGGATAGTAGCCGCGTATCTGGCTGTGTTCCGGCATTAGAATCAAAGCTGCACCGATTCCTTTCCTGTGACAAAGTTCGAGGACTTCGCCGTAAGCCTGTCTCGATGCGCGATCCGCCGACCATGTCTCAAGCAACTGCCGATAACCTTGGGCGACGTCGTGTGAGAGTCCGTACTGCCGGGCGTAGTGCGGTAGAGATGTCCATCCCCAGTCTCCGAGATTTGCCCAGTTGAATCCAACTGTTGCATCGCCTCGGATCCACTGCGGAGCCCAGCGTTCCAACAGCACGAACCGCCCGGAGAATGCCGGTACGGCGCGCAACCCGAGCCAGTTCAGTCGCTCCATAACTGGATGTTCGACATAACGATCGAGCACGGAAAGGTCATCCCAGCCCAGACGGATCGGGTCGGGATTTTGAACTCTTTCGAAGCCGAGGTAAGCGGGGAAGACCTCAAAGACGACGAAGTCCGGCTGCAAACCGGCGCGAAGCAAACGGTTAAGCACAATGGCCTGGGCCGTCGGATTTACCCAACGGCAGATACCGAAGTTGAAAAGTCGCGCACTGGCCTGGGTTTGCGATGCGACCAGGGACTCCGGTTGCAGCCCCGTCGCCACCCGGGAGCTGCCAAAGGCAAAGGTTAGCGAGCTGGGCCTTCCCGTTTCCCGCAGCCGCGAACGAAGTTTGGCGAGCTTTTGTGCGTATTCCGGGTCGTAGCCCGGGGAGGGCCGCAATGCTTGAACCCACCCTACGAGGCTGACTTGGATGAGCGCGAAAAAAATGAGAGTCCATAGAAGGGACGCACGCGAGCCTTGGATAGATTCGTTTCGCTTCATCACTTAGAACTGGAAATAGATGAACGCTTTTCCGGCCGACGGAGACAGTAGGAGAGCTAAAGTAAGCACCGTCGCATAACCAAAAGCCCGGGCAGGCGGCGTACTGCGCAGCCAAAGTTCCTTTCCCCAACCGCTTCGCTTGAACAGATGGGCGGCAACCGCCAATGCGGCGAGCCACCAGAAGATCGACAAGGGCTGGGCCGTGCCGAAACCTAACGAAAAATCGGCGAGACGTCTGTAGATCGTGATGGTGTCGGAGAAACTCGGGGAGCGAAAAACAACGAGTGTGAGGATGAACGTCAGGAACGTCAGGGCAACACGAGCGAGCACGCCGGGACCAGTTTGTAGAAGGCGGTCCAGCGCGGGGTGGCTGCGGCAATAGATTGCGAACTGTCGATGAATGAGAAGCAACGCGGCCTGGATCAGTCCGAAAAGGACGAAATGCCACTGAGCCCCGTGCCATAGGCCGCAAAGCGCCATGGTAATGACGACGTTCCAGGCGGCCCGTATCGGCCCGCAACGGGTTCCGCCAAGCGGAATGAAAATGTAATCGCGTAACCAGCTGGTGAGCGATATGTGCCATCGGCTCCAGAAATCAGCGATGTTTGCCGCGAGGTAAGGCATCCGGAAATTTTGCGGAAGCTTGTAACCCAATGCATGGCCGAGACCGACGGCCATGTCGCTGTAACCGGAAAAGTCACAATAGATTTGAATCGTGTAGGCCAGGAGCCCGATCCAGGTCACGCCGGTTCCATAGTTCGCTGGAATGGCGAACACAGGATCCGCGAATGCTGCCATCCGGTCGGCGATAACAACCTTCTTGAATAAGCCGCGCAAAAAGTAGTTAGCGGCGAGTTGCAGCCTCGCCCAATCCCAGCGTTTGAGACGATCGATTTGAGGAAGAAAATTTCGGCCGCGAATGATTGGACCCGCGATGAGGCGAGGGAAGAAACTGATGAACAGAACGAAGTTGATGAGTTTCTTCTCGGCTGGGATGTCGCCTCGATAAACGTCGACGGTGTAACTGATCGCCTCGAAGGTGTAAAACGAGACACCGATCGGCAAGATCACGCTCAAGACAGGAAGGGATGTCGAAATACCGATCGTCGAAAAGAAATGACCGGCGGAATCCAGAAAGAAGTTTGCGTACTTAAAATAGGCCAGTTGGCCTACGTTCCAGATAATGCTCAGAAGGAGGACCGCTTTCCTGCCGCCAACAGTACGGGCGGCTTCGATTCGGCGCGCGAGGTAAAAGTCGAGCACGGCGGAAAATGCGATCAGCGCGGCGAGCTGGGCATTCCAGCTCATATAAAAATAGAAGCTGGCGATCGTAAGAAGCCACACCCGGACGCGCGGCCAGGGCATTGCCCAGTACAGCACGAAGACCGCGCCGAAAAAGACCAGAAATTGCTGCGTATAGAATAACATGTTCTCGGCCTAACGAGAAAACTGTCCCGGAAGGGCATCCGCCCCTCCAAACGCCTTATGGTGCGCGCAACCCAGGCTTAGCGCGGTCCGCTCGTCCGGGTTAGCCTGAAAATACCATTTATATGCGTCGCGGACTCTGGCTTCAATGCCTGGCGTGTAAAGTTCGGCAAGGCTGTAGTCCGGGCTTCGATTGAGGTGCGGCAGACTCACCTCCAGGTGCAATCCAAACACCTTGGTAAAAATTCGCTCAGTATCTTCACGAATGTGGTCCAGTCGAATTAGATGAACGTTATTCGGCAGTTCTCCGTTTACCAAAAGGTGCCTGGCGTAAAGGTCCTCTCGGACCCAGGCGTTAACGAATTCTTCGAACGGCAGTTCTCGCGCAGCCCGGACTTTCGGGAGCGCTGCGTCCTCGTCCGAAAGCAAATCGCTGCGCCAGTAGGCATATTGCGAAGCGACTTGGGCAAATGGATGGCGAATGATCGTGAGGATCGTGGTGTCGTCTGGATCCTGGCCCCGCTGTCGCAACACATCGAAGAGCTCAGTCATTGTGTGATGTGTGTCCGGAAGTTCCGGCAGGTCTTTCATGTCCGGAAAATTTTCCTCAAGAAATGCGCGAAACGACACCCCACCGGTCTTGGGCAGGTGGATAAAAGCGAGGTCGAGTTTTTCCGAATACAGCATTGGGGGCAGCTGTTTTAACAGCGCCGAGTCTATTGCTCTAGTCCGATTTAAGGCGCGGTGGTCGTCGAAACGGAAAGGGGCTTCTCGGTCAACTGGAACTTTGTCATATAGAACCCGACCTTGCGGGAATCCTTGGAGTCGACGTAAGCGGCGGGAATATTCGTTGCCAGATCGACGACGGTTTTCCCGGGCGGCAAGTCCAGCGGCAAATCCTGAGCGTTTTCCCATTTGCCTGGTTTGAGATCAGCGCCCCAAAGGGCCTGGCGCCCGACGCGAATGTCGATCTTTCCGGGACGCAAACTGGTCATTGCAAAGCTGAGGTAGCGGACCGTGCGCTCCCCGCTTTGGTTATCTGCGATTATTTTTGCGTTTCCTTTGCTCCAGACGCCAACGACGCCTTCGTTATCCGATTCCATGGCATGCCAGCCGTTCCGAAAATCCGTCAGCACTTCCGGTAAATGCGGGCTGGCAGACGGCTGCAAAAAAACGCAGGCGAATTCGCTGCTGTCTCGAAAAATCCGTGTCCGTCCTGCAGCGCGAAAGTTTTGCCGTAACTGCGCAGCGCGGTCCCGGTACGCGCGTTCGTTGATGCAGATTGCGGCGAAACCGTAACGTTCCAAAAGCTCCACCAGCTCCGGTGCCGGCCGTTGTTCGAGTCCAAGCTGCCACGAGTCGGACTCGCGTCCTTTACAGGTGCCGTGGGAAAACCGCAGGTCTCGCGACCAGATATAGGGCCGCAAGGATTCATATAGACCCATTCGATGCATGGGATTGCCTTCGGGGAATGATGTAACCGGCAATTGAAAGACCATCGCGCCACGCGGAAGCTGGCTTTCCATTTTTCGGACAAAATCCCTATCCGCGTTCACCTGCGACCGAATCTTTTGAACTTCGCTTCCTTTGACGCCGGGTGGCATCTGTTCAAACATGGCGAAACCGATAATGGCGAAACTCGAAAGGAGGCAGACCGGCTGTGGCCAATGACGGGATAATCGCGAGAAAGTCCTAACGAGAAAAAAGAGAGACAAGGCCAGCACCAGGATCGAGACCCGATTCATGGCATGAAAGAGCGGAAATCCCCAAAGCCCAATCAGACAATTCAAACCGCCGGTCATGCCATAACCGATCATCCAGAGGGTTTGGAGGCCGAGGACCTGGCTTTGCACCGGACGCCGGAGGAGACCGATTAGCGTGACGAGAAGCAAGCCTAACAACCCAGCTGCTCCGACCATTCCCAGATAAACCGCCTCGGCGATGGGATGCCCGCTGGAGGCACTATAATAGGTGGCAAGCTTCTGCATGAACATCCACCGGTGCGCAAATGCCGGGATGAAAAGTTGAACCGGAAACAGGGAGTAATGCTCGACCTGAGCGTAGTTCCGAATAAAACCGTTCGGATTGGTGCCGTGTTGAAACGAATAAATAAACGTATCGAGACTTGCCAGAAGGAAAGCGCCGAGGCTAATCGCCGCGAGTGCTGCGGGTCCGAGAATCTTTTCCCGCGGGCTTCGGCGGACGATTTGACTGAGCGTGGCAAGACCGAGCAACTGCAGAAAGAAATTTGTGTAATAAACGGATAACAATCCGGTGATCGCCGCGATCGCAACGGCAAAAGGATAACGACGGTCGCGAACGGTCAGTCCTTTTTTTGAACCTGCCCACCAGCAGACTAACAGGAACAGTGGCAGATGCCAGTAATGGACGTAAGGCAGATGCCACACATTCCGGCAATAAGCATAACTCGAGAGCCCGAAGATAACCGCGCCCGCCAGGCACCATTCCCATCGCCATCGATGGTAGCGGGCAACCAGATAGAAAGTGACCGCGGCCAGCACGCACGCGAGCAGAAAGGAAAGATTCAATGCCGCGCAAATCCCAACGAGCCGGCCGAATATTCCGGTGACGCAAAAAATCAAGTCCTCGGAAAGAGGAAAATCGTTCCAGTTTGCGACAAATGGCGCTCCGAGATAACGATTCATCTTGGGGATGATGGCTAGGAATTCGCCGTCCTGGGCGGCCTTGCTCCAGGCCAGCATAAACAGCGCGTCGCCGGAGTAGTTGGTCGGAACCTTCCAATCGCGGATTGTATAACGATGATGGATTCGGCACCATAATGTCGCGACCAGGGCGACCACGATCAGCACGCGAACGATCTCCTTTCGGAATTTCATTCGTGGCCGGTGGACGCGAGGATTTGCCGCGAGGAATTGGCCAGGATCGCCGGATCGACATCTTCTTTTAGCCAATCGCCGGCAATGTGCGCGACCCGGTTAACCAAGAACTCGGTCGTGAACGTGCTCGAATTCACAACCGAGGCAGCGAAGTCGCTTAACGTTTTCGCATAGTTATCCGGCAAATGATGTGCTTCCAGGAATGCACGGCCGCGCTCGCCCATTTGTTTAAACCGGGGCCGTTCATCGAGAAGCGAACTCAAATGTCGCTGAATGTCTTCGTGCTCATGACCCGGGCGAACAAAACAAACCGCTTCCTCGGGCAGGGCTGCGTACCAGCCAATCCGCGTAACCATTGTCGGCAGGGCATGTTCCCAGATTCGCATCTGGCTAAACGAGGCTTCGCCCATGCTCGGGTAACGAAGGTTTAAGGCAAGGTCCGATTGCGCGAGAATTCCATCGAGTTCTTCATCGGGCAGAAAACCGTGTATGCGCACAATTTTTCCCAGTTCGAGGTCTTCGATCAGTCCGCCGATTTCTTCATCATGAATCTCGCCGCACACATCGAGATGGATTTTTTCACGCCTCGGCAGATCGGCAATGGCCCGGAGGATTGGCTCAAGCCGTCGATTTTCGCCGATGAACCCAAACATCACGATGCGCGCGGCATCGTCCGTGCGCGGAGTCGGTGTCCGCTCGACATTTCTCCGGGCAGGGTAAGCCATCGGGATGTAGGCGCACGGCAAACGTCCAGCCTGATTCGCTTCGTCGAATGCTTCACGAGAATGAACGACCAAACCAAGAGCGTTTTCGACAGCGTGGAGCGTAAGCGGAAAATGTTCTGCCATGAATTCAGTCGAGAGAGCGCCATCGAAAAAAGCCATCGCATGAGCCAGGCTGCTCTCACCATAATAACGACGCATGACTGATAAATAAGCGGTTCGGGATCGCCATCGGTCACGATACAGGCCCCCAAACAAGTGATGAAGCCTCGCGTCATGTAGTACCACGAGGCCGGGACAACAGCGTGACATTTGCCAGATGGCCGAATGAAATTCCGTCTGATTGCCGATGTGGAAAATATTCAGATCCGCGCGGTGGATTTCTCCCCACTGCGGCCGGGCAGGATCGTATCGGCGCACCTCGGCGTGTTCACGAAGCCCCAAATCCCACCGGCTTTGATCGGTCCAGAGCGTTACCTCGGCGTGCTTCGTTATTGAAGGAAGAATTTTCGCCGCGTAGTCGGCGATCCCGGATTTGGCGGGCGGCAGCGGACAAAACCAGTTCCACTTCATCCCAATAAACTTGCCGCGACCTTGTCCCAGCTGATGCCCATGCTGCGGTATCGTTGCAGACCGTTTTCTCCATATTGTTTCGCGAGGGAGCGATCCTTCCAAAGTTTGTCCATCGCCACCGCGAGTGCTGCCGGGCTGCAGTTTGCGACCAGGCCGGTTTCACCGTCTGAGATAAATTCCAATGCGCCTCCGGAGTCGGAGCAACTGATCACCGGTTTGGATGAAAGCATGGCTTCGAGTGTGACGTAGCCGTAGTCCTCATCGAAAGGCACATAAATCACACCGATGGCGCGTGCATACGCTTTGCGCAAATCTTCGTGAGAAGTTGGGCCTAACCAGCAGACTCGATCGGCCACTTTGTGTTTTACCGCCAGGTCCTGGAGTTCACGAAGGTAGGAGGGCTGTTCCGGAGCGCCCCCGAAGACCACGCGCACAGGTTGCCTTGTTTCGGACAACGCTTCGAGGACAAGAGCCTGTCGTTTGATAATCGAGAGCCGGCTGGGGAAAAACAAATAATCCTCCGCGTCCGCGCAAAAAAATTTGTCGGCGTGCGCCGGCGGATGATACAGCGGCGTCGAGTCGACCTCGCAGTTTTCTTTTAAGCGCCGCGAAACATTTTTCGAGATCGTGAAAATAGCTTTTGTCTGCGAAAACGTGAGACGATCCGCCCGCTGGATCGCATTGCGCACCTGTGCGCCGATTCCTTGCTCGTGCAAATCGTCGTGCGGCCCATCCCACAGTTCATAGGCGGTGCGATGTTGGTGAACCAACCAGAAGGTTTTGTCCGGATGCTCGATCAAATACGCTGGAAATTTCAGCGCAATGAGTTTGTCGATCTTCGCGCCGCACGATTCCGTCAGGTCGAGAAGACTTTCCAGCACAGTGGGATCCGAAGCTTGGAATTCACGTGACTTGAAGTCGCGGC
>JADMIO011418053.1_pt1 | contig 17519 bp, 14 predicted proteins | sample 8958161 | NCBI WGS metagenome assembly JADMIO01 (sample SAMN16585339, study PRJNA669376) | soil metagenome | isolation source: Crop rotation soil | place: USA: Cullars Rotation, Alabama | collected 2011
CGACTTCAAGTCACGTGAATTCCAAGCTTCGGATCCCACTGTGCTGGAAAGAGATCGTGCAGCAGATTGAGGATCTGCGAACGGATCGAGACGTCGAGTGCCGAGACCGGCTCGTCACACACAATCAGCCTGGGCTCGACCGCGAGAGCGCGTGCGATCGCGATCCGTTGCCGCTGGCCACCGGAGAACTCGTGCGGATAGCGGGCTGCGAAACGCGGCTCGAGCCCGACCAGATGCATCAGTTCCTCGACCCGGCCACGTCGTCTCCCAGCCGGCACCAGATCGTGCAGGATCAGCGGCTCGGTCAGCATCTGACCGACGGTCATGCGCGGATTGAGCGACGCGTAGGGGTCCTGGAATACGATTTGCGCCTTGCGGCGGAATGCGCGCATCTCGGCCGGATCGAAGCTGAGCACGTCACGGCCTTCGAACCGAACGCGGCCGGCGTCCGGATCGATCAACCGAAGAATGAGCCTGCTCACGGTGGTCTTGCCGCAACCGGATTCGCCGACAAGTGCCAGCGTCTCGCCGGCCGCGACCGTGAAGCTCACACCATCAACCGCTTTCACCGTGGCGGTCGGCCGCCCCAGGACTGTCCGGCTGACCACGAAATGCCGGGCGAGACTCTCGACCTCCAGCAATGCGGTCACGACAGCAGCCCTTCGAGCGGAGCCTTGATGCAACGCGACCAGTGATCGGGCGCGACTGCAGTCATCGGGGGTGGTCCCGCGACGCATGGCTCGCTCGCGAACGGGCAACGCGGTGCAAAGCGGCAGCCTTTCGGCGGGGCGCTCATGTTCGGCACCATGCCCTCAATCGTGGCGAGATGATCCGTGCGGCGGTCGAGCCGCGGGATCGAGCCCAGCAGGCCGACCGTGTAGGGATGCTGCGGGGTCTCGAACAGCACGTCGACCGGCGCGCGCTCGACGATCTCGCCCGCATACATCACGGCGACTTCATCACAGACTTCCGCCACCACGCCGAGATCGTGTGTGATTAAGATGATGGCGGCGCCGCTTTCGGCTTTCAGATCGCGCATCAGGTCGAGTATCTGTGCCTGTAAGGTGACGTCGAGCGCGGTGGTGGGCTCGTCGGCGATCAGAAGCTTGGGATCGCAAGCAAGCGCCATTGCGATCATGACGCGCTGGCGCATGCCGCCAGAGAGCTTGTGCGGGTAGTCGTCGATCCTGCGCTCGGGAGAAGGGATGCGGACCCGCCGCAAGAGCTCGATCGCGCGTTCACGCGCCTGCCGCCGCCCGATGCCGCGATGGCGGACGAGCGTCTCCATGATCTGCTCGCCGATCGTATAGCTCGGGTTGAGCGACGTCATCGGTTCTTGGAAGATCATGGCCAGACGATTGCCGCGCAGGTCACGCAGTGTCTGGTCCGGAACTTTCAGCAGATCGAAGCCGTCGAAGCGGACCGACCCCGTAACCTCTGTGGAGTCCTTTGGCAGCAGGCCCATCACCGCAAGCGACGTCACGCTCTTGCCGCATCCGGATTCGCCCACGAGCCCCAGCGTGGCGCCCTGCGCGACACTGAGGTCGACAGTGTCGACCGCGTAGGTGGTGCGTTTGTTGTCGCCGTGAAAGATGACCCGCAGGCCTTCGATCTCGACGAGCGGCTTCATGATTTCTGTTCCGCGATCGACTTGGCGATGCCGGCGTCGATGGTGGCGCGGTCGGTGATGCCCGCGGGATTGTGTTTGGTTGGGAGGTATTTGCGGAAATGCACCCAGCGTTCGCGGCTGACCTCTTCGAGGCGGGACAACTCGCCGAGCGGATCGGTGTGGTCGTCGACCCGCAGGTCGAGATCCGACCAGTCCTCCTCGCCATAGATAAGAAGCGCCGCGGATTGCTTGCCGCGCTTGTCGCCGCCAGCCGCCTCACCGGCTTTCATGGCGGTGATCAGTCGTCGCGCAAAAGGCAGCGATGCATTCGCTTCGAATGAGGCAGCGGTCTCGTCGAGCACCTGAGCGCCCGCGAGCATGTTGCCGGCCAGCGAATAGCCGTTACCCTCGCGGCTACCACACCAGTCGATACAACTCTTGCCGGTATGCGCTGCGATCCGGCCGGACGCATCCATGATGTGAAGCTGCCGGTGCTCGCGTCCGTCGTCGGCAGCGGTCAGCTGTGAGACGATCTCTCTTGGCGCTAGACCTTCGCGGAGCAGTTTGACGCCGTTCCGGCCGTAGAAAGGATTGACCAGCGCCTGCGTGGCAACGCCACCGACGCGGGCCGCGATGTGCGGCACCCGTGAGCCGACGGCGAAGAACTTGGTCGCAACCGCGATTCCAAAATCACCGGTCGAAGGATCACGTGCGATAATCGACCAGGTCATAGGAGTATTACCGTCCGGCGGCGTAGCCTTGCATGCCGCGCGGATTGGCAGCGGCGCGGCGGCGTGCGCCGACCTTCGAGGCCGCGGTGAGCCGGCCTTCGGACCAATCCGGTCCAGTCTCGACAATGTGGCCGCGCTCCTTCAGCGCATCGACGCTCTTCTTCGGCACGCGGTTCTCGACCACGACCACGCCGGGACGCGCGGTGCGCGGCCAGAACGAGATCGGGAAATGTTCGGTGTGCCAGGCCGGGGCGTCGATTGCCTCCTGCAGATTCATGTCGCAGTGGACGTGCCGCAGGAAGAACTGCGTGATCCATTGGTCCTGCTGATCGCCGCCCGGGGAGCCCCAGGCCAGATACGGCTCGCCGTCGCGCAGCGCCATGGTGGGGCTGAGCGTCGTGCGCGGCCGCCGTCCGGGTGCGAGCGCAGCCGGGTGATCTTCCTCCAGCCAGAACATCTGGGCGCGGCTGCCCAAACAGAAACCGACATCGGGAATGACCGGCGAGGATTGCAGCCAGCCGCCCGAGGGGGTCGCCGAGATCATGTTGCCGGTCTTGTCGATAATATCGAAATGCACGGTGTCGCCGCGCACCTCGCCGAGCCGGCCGACAGTCGGCTCACCGGCGCCCAGCGCACTGACGGCGCCGCGCGCGCCTTCGGCCCGCCTCAGCTTCACGACGGCGCCGAATCCTTCGACCGAGCCCGGGATGAAATCCATAGAGGCCTTGTCGCTGATCAGCTTGCGCCGCTCGGCATTATACGCGTCAGACAGCAGGGTCTTGATCGGAACTTCGACATGGTCCGGATCGCCGTAGAATTTCTCGCGATCCGCATAAGCGAGCTTGGCACATTCGGTCTGGATGTGGATGAACTCAGCACTGGTCGGATCAATGCCGTCGAGGGCGAAGCCCTTCAGCAGCGCGAGCTGCTGCAGCATCACCGGGCCCTGGCTCCACACTCCGGCCTTGCAGACCGTGTAGCGACCGTAGTCGTAGGTGAGCGGCGCTTCGACACGCGGTTGCCAGCGCGCCATGTCATCGGCGCGCAACACGCCGCGATGGCGCGACCCGCTGACGTCCATGACCTCTTGTGTACGACAGAACTTGTCGATCGCCTCGGCGACAAAGCCTTGCGACCAAGTTTTGCGCGCGCGCTCGATCTGCGCGACACGGTCTGATCCGGCGCTCTCAGCCTCTTTGAGGATGCGCGTATAGGTTTCGGCCAGCTTTGGATTGGTGAAGATGGCGCCGGTCTCCGGCACCTTGCCGCCCGGCAAGTAAAGATCGGCAGACGTCGTCCAGTGGTCGCGGAACAGTTGCTCGACGGTCTTGATGGTGGCGCAGATGCGCTCGACCAACGGATAGCCGTCGCGGGCATAGATGATCGCCGGCTCCAGCACGTCGCGCAGTGTCTTGGTCCCGTAATCGCGCAGGAGCAGCATCCAGGTCTCGAACGTGCCGGGGATGCAGGCCGCAAGGAGGCCGGTGCCGGGCACCATGTCGAGGCCTTCGCTCTTGTAGTGCGCGATGGTCGCGCCGGCCGGAGCGGGGCCCTGGCCGCAAATCACTTCGGTCTTGCCGCGCTTTACGTCATGCACGATCACCGGAACATCGCCGCCCGGACCGTTCAGATGTGGCTCCACCACCTGGAGGGTGAAGGCCGCCGCCACGCCTGCGTCGAAGGCATTTCCACCTTTTTCCAACATCCCCATACCGACCGCGGTCGCGATCCAGTGGGTCGAGGTCACGACCCCGAACGTGCCTTCGATTTCGGGACGGGTCGTGAACGGATTGGGATTGATTTTTGACATGGGGGCCCGCGGTGGGATGTCGCCTGATCAAGACTATCCCGGTTCTGCGGGTGGGCGCAAATCTGTCGCCGAAACGACATTCTGCGCAACAGCCCGATCTTGAGCAGATGAGTAAAAGTGCTGTAGGACAAGCGCGAAACGTTTCAATTTTCGACAACGTTCGACAACGAGGGAGGAGAGCATGGCTTCGGCAAACGGCCCCTGGAAGATGTACATCGATGGCAAGTGGGTCGACAGCAAGAACCGGCGTGAAGTGATCAATCCGGCGACGGGTGAAGCCTTCACGGATGTGCCAGAAGCAGACTCCGCCCAGATGGATATGGCGATCGCCGCGGCTCGCCGCGCCTTCGGACCTTGGAGCCGCAAGTCTCCGGTCGAGCGCGCCGCCTACATGCGCAAGATCGTCGATCTTCTGAAGAGCAACTCCGAGCAGCTCGCGCAAATCATCACGAAAGAGATGGGCAAGCCGATCTCCGAGGCACGCGGCGAAGCGGCCGGCGGCGCGGTTGGGTTCATCGAATACTACATGGAGATGGCGCGCCGCATTCAGGGCGAAATCCTGCCATCGGATGTTGCCGAAGAGCAGATCATGATCCAGCGGGTGCCGGCTGGCGTCGTTGCCGCCATCATCCCCTGGAATTATCCGGCTGCGCTCGTCTCGCGCAAGGTCGGCCCGGCGCTGATCGCCGGCTGCACCGTTGTGCTGAAGCCGCATGAGATGTCACCGCTCTCGGCGCTCTATATGGCGCAGCTCTTCGACGAGGCGGGCCTGCCGCCCGGCGTCGTCAACGTCGTTACCGGTCAGGGCGAGACGGTCGGCGCGCATCTGTCGCGCTCGAAGGATGTCGATCTGATCTCGATGACCGGCTCGGTCCCGACCGGCCGCACCATCATGATCGAGGCCGCCAAGAACCTGAAGCCGGTATCGCTCGAGCTCGGCGGCAAGGCGCCGCTCATCGTCATGGATGACGCCGACCTCGACCTCGCCGTGAAGAACGCGATCACATCGCGCTTCATGAACTGCGGCCAGGTCTGTATCGCCAACGAGCGGACGCTCGTGCACGAGAAGGTCTACAACAGCTTCGTCGATAAGTTCGTTGCGATGGCGAAGACCCTCCGCGTCGGCGATCCCACTCTCGCCGAGACCGACATCGGACCGAAGGTCTCACTCGAAGAACTCGAGAAAGTCGAGGCGATGGTCGAGGATGCCAAGAAGGGCGGCGTCAAGGTGCTGATGGGTGGTAACCGTCCGTCACCGCTGCCGACCCCGAAAGGCTATTGGTATTCGGCCACGGTATTGACGGGCGCCACGCCCGACATGCCGATCATGCAGAAGGAAATCTTCGGCCCGGTCGTGCCGATCGTTCCCTTCAAGACCTTCGATGAAGCGGTGAAGATTTCCAACAACTCGACCTTCGGGCTGTCGGCTTATCTCTTCACCAACGACTTCCAGAAGATCATGCGGTCGATGCGCGACATCGATTTCGGCGAGCTCTACGTGAATCGCGTAGGCCCGGAATCGCTGCAGGGCTTCCATATCGGTTATCGCAATTCGGGTCTTGGCGGCGACGATGGCATCCATGGCCTCGACGCTTATCTGAAGAAGAAGACCTGCTACCTGAATTACGGCGATGTGCCTGCGACGGCCATCATGCCGTATGGCCGAAAGCACTGATCATCGACCAAGTGCGATACCGAACGGCCAGCGCTTGCGCTGGCCGTTTTTTTCATGTGCGACAGGCGCGCTCGATCTCCTGCATCACGGCGCTGACAGCGGCTGTGGGAGCACGGTGATCGCGGTAATAGAAAGCGATCGTTCGTTGCAGCACGTCCGACGTGAAGGGCAGGCAGGTGAGATCGCCGCGCTGCAACTCGTCCTGCATGGCGTGGCGCGGTAGGATGCCGATGCAGTCGCTCTGGCGGATCACGGTCTTCGAGAAGTGGATCGAACCGGATTCCACCCTTGGTTCCGGCGCCGCGAGTCCCGCGTCAGCAAAGAGTTGCTTCAGCAGCGGTCCATGCGTCGTGCCGACGATCGGGAACATCCAGGGGAAGCCGAGCAGATCGCTGTAGTTCACGTCGTTTCGGTGGGCGAGCGGATGCGTCCCGCGTACCGTGATCTCCAGCCGGTCCTGCAATACCACGCGTTGGCGGATGCCCGGCTCCGACTCCCAACCGTCCGTGAGCGCGACCACGAAATCGAACTCGCCGCGCCGGAGGGCGGGCAATAGTTCGTAGTTCTGCTTGTCGACCACGCGAACCTTTACGGGGGGGCTTTTCGCGGCGAGGGCCGCCACCGCACGGGCAATCAGCCCCGCCGACACGCTCGGCAGGGTGCCGACCCGCACATAGCCCGGCTCCTCCCCGCGCAGCCGTTGGATCTCGGTGCGGGCATAGTCGGCTTCCGCCATCATCGCCTTGGCGTGAGCGAACAGGGAGTCGCCATAGACGGTCGGCTTCACGCCGGCGGGCAGCCGGTCGAGCAGCCGCGCCCCCAATTCGTGCTCCAGGAGCCGCAGGCTTTTGGTCAGCGCGGGCTGTGAGACTCCGAGCTTTTCGGAAGCCTTGCCAAGGCTGCCCTGTTCCACAGCCTCGATGAAATAATAGAGCTTTCTCAGGTCCATAGCCGCTCATAACCGAAAGTAATGCCTTCGGCAAACGAGATATGAAGCGGCGCTTTTCGGCAAGTGCTAGGATTTGATCGATTGGCGAAGTGGGGCGCCAAAGCCCCCGGCCATTACAGGAGGAAACATGATGCCCAAGACGTTCCGAGCGGTTCTGGCAGCAGGATTGCTGTTGGCATTGGGAACCGCCGCCTCTGCGCAGAGCGCCAAAACCACGATCCGGATCGCGAATCTCGATATCGGTCCGTTCGTGCCGGTCGCCTACGTCGCCAAGCTTGCCGACAAGTACAATCTCGACGTCAAGATCACGAATTTCCGTCGTGGCCTTGAAGCCGCACAGGCGCTGAAGGCCGGCGAAGCTGACGTTGCGGTCGGTGGCGTGGAAGCGGCGATCTCGGCGATCGCGGGCGGTTCGTCGGCACTGATCGTGTCGAGTGTTTCGACCGGCGGCATTGCCTGGGTGGCGCAGCCGGACCAAGACATCAAAACCGTCAAGGATCTCAAGGGCAAACGCTTCGCCGTCATTCCCGGACTCCACGAACTCGTGATGCGTGTCGCCTTCGAACAGGCTGGCCTCACGATGTCGACCGAAGCCGGCAAGGCTGACGTCCAGGTGATGTTCTTCAACGCACCACCGCAGACAATCGCCATCATGAAGAGCAAGGAAGTCGACGCCGCGTCCGCGCCTGAGCCTTTCCCGAGCCGCGCCGTGGGCGACAAGGTCGCGAAGCCTTTCATGCGCCCCTACGACACGCCGCTCGGCAACATGCCGCGCGCGATCTTCATGGCTAAGGGCTTCCACGACAAGAACCCGGAAGCCGCGCAGCGCTTTGTCAGCGCGTTGGTCGAAGCCGTGAAGACGCTGCGAGACAATCCGAAGCTGGCGCGCGACTTCGCGCTCAATGACGCGCTCAAAGGTGCGATGTCGGGGGAAGACTGGGATCTCGGCGCCAGCAATATGACATTTGATGTCTCGCTCACGCCGCAGACCGTGCAGGCCTACATCGACTACATGCACAAGTACGGCATGATCAAACAGCAGTTCTCGGCTGCCGACGTCACCGACCTCAAGATGCTTGATAAAGCCAAGGCGCAGGCGGGATGGTGACGACAACCGACGCCGATCTCTCTCGGCGATCGATTCTAGAGCGCGTTCTGGATGGAAGCCGGGGAACCATCGAGCGATGGTGGTTCCCCGTGCTGCTTCTATTTACGTGGGAACTCGCCGTACGGCAGGGTTGGCTCGATCATTCCTTCTTCCCGGCGCCGACCTCGATGCTCGCCGTGATGTGGGAAGATCTCAGCTCAGGTAAATTGCTCAGGGATACTTGGGCGAGCTTTCAGCGGTTCGCCGCCGGTCTGTTCATCGGCTCCGTGCTCGGCGTCCTGCTCGGCCTGTTCATGGCGATGTGGCGGCCGATCGATTCGATGCTGAGTGCGCTCGTCCAGATCATCCGGGCGATCCCCCCGATCACCTGGATCGGTTTTTCGATCCTCTGGTTCGGCCTCGGCACCAAGCCGGCGATCTTCCTGATCGTGCTCGGCACGGTGTTCCCAATGCTGCTCAACACTTACGCGGGCGTCCGGCAGGTGGATGCGATCTATTTGCGGGCGGCGCGTAATCTCGGTGCGCGGCGCTGGATGCTGTTCAAGAACGTCATCCTGGCAGCAGCGCTTCCCAACATCCTGACCGGCCTGCGGGTCAGCATCGGCCTTGCCTGGATCCTGATGGTGGTGGGTGAGCTGATCGCAGTCCCGAACGGTCTTGGTCAGACCCTGATGCGGGCGCAGGACTACAACCAGGTCGACCGCATGTTGGCCTACATGATCGTCATCGGTGTCCTCGGTTACATCTCCGATCTGCTGTTGGTCGCGGTATCCGATCATGTGCTGCGCTGGCAGCGGGGCATCGAGCGATGAGCCCGATGATCGATATCAAATCCCTCACCAAGGTCTTTCCGAGCCGTGACGGCGCGCCTGCGGTGTCGGCGCTCGATCGGGTCTCGGTCGCGCAGTCGGACGGCGAATTTCTCGCCATCATGGGGCCGTCGGGCTGCGGAAAGACGACACTCCTCAACATTGTTGCGGGCTTCGAGACGCCGAATTCCGGCACGTGCCATGTTGCCGGAAAGCCGGTGGATGGCGCCGGTCCGGATCGCGGTGTCGTGTTTCAGGAATACGCGCTGTTTCCCTGGATGACGGTCGAGCGGAACGTAACCTTCGCGATGCAGGCCGCCGGCAAATGGTCGTCCGACGGTCCGGCGCGGGCACGCGAAATCCTTGACCGCATGGGCCTTGCCAGTTTCTGCAATGCGTTCCCGAAAAATCTTTCGGGCGGCATGCGCCAGCGTGTTGCGATCGCCCGTATCTTGGCGATCAACTCCCCCGTCATGCTGATGGACGAGCCGTTCGGCGCGCTCGATGCGCTCACCCGCAGCGTATTGCAGAAAGAGCTAATGGTTCTCTGGCGCGAAACCAAGAAAACCATCTTGTTCATCACCCATAGCGCCGACGAAGCGATTTATCTCGCCGACCGCGTGCTGGTGATGACGCCGCGCCCGGGCAAGGTCGTGCTCGAGCTGAAGATCGATCTGCCGCGCCCGCGCGACCTCACAAGTCCTGACTTCAACAAGTACAAAAGAGAGATTCTTGACGTGATCAATCCGACTTTGCAGGCCCATGCGGGCGGCATTCAATCCGCGGTGCACTAATGTCCATTGTTGCAATCGATATTGGCGGTACTTTTACTGACCTTGCCTCGCTCGATCCCGAGACTGGCAAGCTTCGTTTCTCAAAGAGCCTGACCACGCCTCCAAACTTCGAGCAAGGCGCGCTCGACTGCGTGCGTAAAGCCGACATCAAGACGTCGGACATCGACGTCCTGCGTCACGGCACGACGGTCGTGATCAATGCGCTGCTGGAGCACAAGGGCGCCCGTACCGCGCTGGTGGCGACGGAAGGTTTCCGCGACATGCTGGAGATAGGTCGCGGCAACCGGCCGGAGGGCTTCAACTTGTTGTACGAACGCCTGCCTCCGGTGGTGCCGCGGAACTTCCGTTACGATGTTCCGGAGCGGATGGATTCGCGCGGCAATATTCTGAAGCCACTTGACCTCAATGCCTTGGCCAAGATCGCGGCGCAGATCCGCGAAGCCAAGATCGAGGCGATCGGCGTGTGTTTCATGCACTCGTGGCGCAATCCAAAGCACGAGATCGAGGCAGGCGAGTTTCTTCGTAAGAACACTGATTGCTTCGTCTCCTGCTCGCACGAAATCTCGCGCGAGTTCCGCGAGTTCGAGCGCACCACCACGACCGCGCTCAACGCCTATGTGGGGCCGACGACCGCGAAATATCTCGAGCGTTTCGGCAACGCGTTGCGTGGTGACGGCTTCAACGGTCGGCTGTTCCTGATGGGCTCGAACGGCGGCGTCTTGAGCGAAGAGGACACCGCGCATCGTCCGCTGCTGCTGGTCGAATCGGGGCCGGTCGGCGGGGCGGCGGGTGCCGCTGAGATCGGGATGCAGGCCGGTCTCAAGAACCTCGTGGCCTTCGACATGGGCGGCACGACGGCGAAAGCAGTGCTGATCGAGAACGGCGAAGCCTCGGTCTCGCCGCTCTATTGGGTCGGCGGTTATGATCGCGGCTATCCGGTGCAGGCTGCTGTGCTCGACATCGTCGAGATCGGCGCCGGCGGCGGCAGCATCGCGGGCGTGAATGATCTGGGCGCTATGCAAGTCGGTCCGCGTTCGGCCAGCGCCGTACCGGGGCCGGCTTGCTACAATCAGGGCGGCACCGAGCCGACCGTGACTGACGCCAATCTGTATCTCGGCCGGTTGCATGCCGACCGCTTCCTGGGCGGCGCCATGAAGCTCCGCACGGATCTGGCGGAAGCCGCGCTCGCCAAACTCGGCAAGACGCTCGATCAGCCGGTTACGGATCTGGCGGCCGGCATTCTGCGGATCGCGACCGTCAATATGGCAACTGTCGTGCGTCAGGTGACCATTGAGCGCGGCTACGATCCGCGTGATTTCGCCATGGTGGCGTTCGGCGGTGCTGGGCCGCTGCATGCGGTTTCGGTCGCGCGCGAGATCGGCATGAATCGCGTCGTGATCCCGCCGCAGCCGGGCCACTTCTCGGCCTATGGCATGCTGTATGCCGACTTCCGCTACGACCTGACCGAGACCATCGTGAGCTTGCTGGCTGCCGCCGATCTGAAGGAAATCGATCAGCGCTTCCGCAAGATGGAAGTCGAAGCCGCCAAGAAGCTCGAGCAGATGTCGGTTCCGATCAAGTCGATCCGCTATATCCGCTATGCCGAGATGCGCTATCGCCGGCAGGAGCACACGATCAAGATCAGGCTGCCTGAGAAGCCTTTCGACAACAAGGAGCTCGGCCAGCTGTTCGAGGACACCTACAAGCACCGCTTCGGCCATGCGTCGAACATGGAAATCGAAATGGTGATGCTGCGGCTTGTGATCGAAGGCCGCGCTGCGCGTCCGGAGCTTGCAAAGTCCGCCAACGGAAAGGCCGCGACCGCGCAACCGATGCCCCGCCGCATCTGGTTCGAGGAAACTGGCTTTGTTGATTGCAATGGCTGGAACCGGAGCGAGCTTGTTCCCGGGCAAGTAGTCGAAGGGCCGGGCGTGATCGAGGAGGAAGCGTCCACCACGGTGCTGACGCCGGGCGACCGCGCCAGCCTCGATCACATGGGTAATATCGTCATCACGTTGGGAAGCCGCTCATGAGCGCCATTACAAAGGGCAAGGTCGGTCAGGTCGACCCGATCACGCTCGAAATCATCCGCAACCTGCTGATCGCGATCCTTGACGAGGGTGAGATCAACCTGTCGCGCACCGCCTTCAGCCCGATCGTTTACGAGGTGAAGGACTATTGCGTCGGCCTGCTCGACGCCAAGTGTCAGACCATCGCGCAGAGCCGCGGCGGTATCCCGACCTTCATGGCGGACTTGGGCGAGCCGGTGAAGGACGGCGTCGATATCTACGGTGTCGACGGCTTCCAGCCTGGCGACGTGATAATCCAGAATTACGCGGCCGTTTGCGGCCAGCATCTCAACAACGTCGTGCTCTATATGCCGATCCATCACGAGGGCAAGCTTGTGGCGTTTGCGGCGACGCGTGCGCACTGGACTGACGTTGGCGGCCGCGTGGCCTCGTCCTTCTCGACCGACACGACCGAGATTTTCCAGGAAGGCATCCAGTTCCGTAGCGTGAAGATCCACAAGGCCGGCAAGCCGGACGAAGAGATTCACCGTATCCTGCGTCACAACATCCGTTTCCCGGAGTTGTCGTTCGGCGACATGGCGGCGCAGATCGCCTGCTGCAAGTTGATCACCCAGCGTTTCGGCGAGATGATCGCCAAATACGGTTGGGACACCATCTGGAATTGCATCGAGACGATCTGGGATCAATCGGAAGCCTTCGTGCGCCGGCAGATCGCGGCGCTTCCCGATGGTCGCTATGAGGCGGACTCGTTCCTCGATGACGACGGCATCAATCTCGACAAGACGCTCCCGATCCATGCGGCCGTCGAGATCCGCGGCGACGAACTCGAGATCGATTTCACCGGCACAGCCGGCCAAGTGAAGGGGCCGATCAATACCGGACGCTCGGGCGGCATGGCTGCGGCCAAAGTCGCGTTCAAGAGCGCCGTGATGCCGCATCTGCCGCCGAACGAGGGCGCGTTCCGTCCCCTCAAAGTGAAGCTGCCGCCCGGCACCGTCATCAGCGCCATCGACAATGCCGCTATGGCGCAGTGGAACATGACCATCAAGACGGTCATCGACACGGTCTATCTGGCGATGAGCCAGGCAATGCCGGATCGAATCCCGGCAGCGCATCACGGCTCCAACGGTCTCTATATCCTGTTCGGCAAGGACCCGAAGACCGGCTATCGCTTCTCGACTATCGACACCGTGCTGGGTGGCTGGGGCGCACGGCCGAATGCCGATGGCTTCTCGCCGCTGAAGACCGTGACGCATGGCGATACCCGCAACATTCCGAGCGAGGTGGAAGAGACGTTCTTCCCGGTCATCGTGGAACACTATACGTGGCGGCCGGACAGCGCCGGCCCCGGCACCTTCCGGGGCGGGCTTGGACTCAGCAAGGTCTATCGGGCCCTCCAGGACATCGAGATGATCTGCGCCTTCGAGCGGACGAAGTGTCCGCCATGGGGCCTGTTCGGAGGCGGACCGGCGCAGACCGGTTACGTGCTAGTCACGCAGCCCGGTGAGAAGGAACCGAAGCGCTATCACAAGGTGACCGCACTGCTCTTGAAGGAAGGTGCGACGGTCGAGTTTCTCTCGGCAGGTGGCGGCGGGCGCGGCCCGGCCTACGAGCGCGAAGTGGCGCGCGTGGTCGAGGACGTGTTCCAGGGTTATGTCACGGTCGAGGGTGCAAAGCGCGACTATGGCGTGATCCTTGATGGCAAGAGCCTGAAGGTGGACGAGAAGGCCACCAAGGAGCGCCGCGACGAAATGCGACGGCTCGCGACTCAAAGCGTCGCGGCCGAATAACCAAAACACTGAAGCTTCAAAATCTCTGGGGAGGTCACAATGGCATTGCAGGGCGAGAAACTACTTCTGGTCGAGCGCGGGGTGGAACGCGCCATAGCGGCGATGTATCACGCGCTCGACTCGTCGGACTTCGCTTATCTGGAAACGATCCTGACCGAGGACGGCGTCTGGCATCGTCAGGGCAAGGCCCTGAAAGGGCCCGGCATGGTGCGCCAAGCCATGAAGGAGCGTGAGCCAGGCGCTCGGACCCGCCACCTCGTGACCAATCTGATTGTCGACAGGGCGACAGAAAACGAAGCCGAGGCGCGCTACTATATGACGGCGTTCCGCGCCGACGGCGATCCGAACCGGCCAAAGCCGGATCATATCTCGCCGCCGCGCGGTATCTCGCTCTACACCGTGAAGCTCGTCCGTTCGGGCGACCGGTGGCTCTTCACCTACATCAACGGTGAGACGACGTTCAAAGGATAAGGCAGGCGCCGGACTCGATCCGCGCTCATGCTCATCGTGTAAGAGGAATTTCCATCATGAAGCTTGCGAGTTTTTCCGTTGGCGGAAAGTCGAGCTATGGCGCGGTCGTTGACGACGGGGTCGTGGATCTCGGCAAGAAGCTGAAGTATCCGACGTTGCTGAGCGCGATCAAAGCCGGCGCGCTCGAAGAGGTGAAGAAGGCGGCAGCCGGGGCCTCGCCCGATCACAAGCTGTCCGCCGTGACGCTCGATGTGCCGATGCCGGACGTCGAGAGCTACATCTGCGTCGGCCGCAATTATAAGGCCCACGTGGCCGAAGGCGGCGCTGGCGCCAAGGCTCCGGACTTTCCGAGCACCTTCATTCGCTTGCGCCGCTCGATCGTGGCGCACGACCAGCCGCTGATTGTCCCGAAGGTGTCCGGGGATTTCGACTACGAGGGCGAGCTTGCTTTCGTGATCGGCAAGGGTGGCCGGCACATCAAGCGCGAGGATGCGCTCTCCCACATCGTCGCCTATTCGATCCTTCAGGAAGGCTCGATCCGCGACTATCAGTTCAAGCACTGCCTGATCGTCGGCAAGAACTTCTATGCGACCGGCAGCTTCGGGCCGTATCTGGTCACTGCCGACGAGGTCGGGGACCCGACCAAGCTGCACATGAGCACACGCCTCAACGGCCAGGAGGTGCAGCACACGGGGACGGGCGATCTGATCTTCGACATCCCCTACATCATCTCCTACTTCTCGTCGTTCATGCCGCTCGAGCCGGGCGATGTGATCTCGACCGGGACTCCCGAAGGCGTCGGCTTCGCTCGCAAGCCGCCGCTCTGGATGAAGGCCGGCGACACGCTCGAAGTCGAGATTTCCAAGCTCGGTATTTTGCGCAATAAGGTCGTCGCCGAGTAGTTGCCGACGTTGCAGGAGCATTCAATGCCTGAAATCTACGTGTACGCGGTCGAGGGTCGCACGGTCGATCAGAAGCGCGGCCTCATGCAGGACATCACCGCCGCGATGGTGAAGAATTACGGCGTGCCGGCAGATGCCGTCGTGGTGACGCTGATCGAAATGCCCAAGCATAACAAAGCGAAGGGCGGTGTGCTGTTCAGCGAGCGTCCGCCGGCAAAGAAGACCTAGCTACCAGGCGCATTTCTTCACCCGGATAAGCCCGGCGACGACTGCGGGTTTTGAGGCGCAGTCGGCAGGCGGAATCGGCGCAGGAACTCGCCGCCGCCGAGCTTGCGGTGAAGCCGGTCGAGCAGCAGGTAGATCACCGGGGTCGTGTAAAGCGTCAGGACCTGCGACACCACAAGTCCACCGATGATGGTCATGCCGAGTGGCCGCCTCAGCTCCGACCCCGGTCCGGCCGCAATCAGAAGCGGCACCGCTCCAAGCAGCGCCGCGAGCGTCGTCATCAAGATCGGACGGAAGCGCTCCATGCAGGCTTCGTAGATCGCCTGTTCGGGCGACAGACCTCGCCGCTCCGCGTGGAGCGCGAAATCGACCAGCATGATACCGTTCTTCTTCACGATGCCGATCAGGAGGATGATGCCGATGAAAGCGATCACCGACAACTCGGCGTGGAATATCTGCAAGGCCAGCAGTGCACCGAGGCCCGCGGCCGGCAGGGTCGAGATGATTGTCAGCGGATGCGCAAGGCTCTCGTAGAGCACGCCGAGCACGATATAGACCGCGATGATGGCGGCGAGGATCAGCAGCGGCTGCGAGCCGGCGTCTCGCGCCGCGGCGCGCGCATCGCCGGCGAAGTCGCCGCGCAAGGTATCGGGCAGATGCAGCTCCGCGACCGCTTGCCGGATTGCGTTGGACGCCACCTCGAGCGGCATGTCGGGCGCTAGGTTGTAGGTGATCGTGGCAGACGGGAACGTGCCCTGATGGTTGACGACGAGCGGCGCGATGGTGCGTTCGACCCGCGCGACGGCCGACAGCGGAACCTGCGTGCCGCCCGCAGCGGCGACATAAATCCGTGACAGATCATTGGGGTCGCGCTGGTACTGCGGATCGACCTCGATGATCACGCGATACTGGTTGCGCTGCGTATAGACCGTCGAGATTTGCCGCTGTGAGAAAGCGTTGTTGAGGGCTGCATTGAAGTCCTGGATCTGGACTCCAAGCTGCGAGGCTAAGGCGCGATCGATCACGATATTGGCCTGCAGACCGCTTTGTTCACGATCGGTCGTGACGTCGACGACGCCCGGCACCGTCTTGATCTTATCGGTGACGCGAGGAACCCATGTCGAAAGTTCGTTCAGGTCCGCAGTATAGAGCGTGTACTGATACTGGGATGAGCTTTGTCGCCCGCCGACCCGAACGTCCTGCACTGGAAACATGAAGACCCTGATACCCGGCATGTTGGCAAGCTTGTTACGCATGCGGTCGATCACCCGCGCGGAACTCATGCCGTCCCGTTCGCTGAGCGGCTTCAGATTTATGAACACGCTGCCGCGATTGACCGAGCCGCCACCGCCGCCTGCGATCGAAGATGCCACGTACTGAACCGCCGGATCATCGAGAACGATGTCGCGCACCTGTGTTTGCAGATCGATCATCGCTTTGAACGAGACGTCGGGAGAGGCCTGTGTGCCGCCCCAGATCAGGCCGGTGTCGTCTTGCGGGAACCAGCTTTTTGGAGTTTTGACATAGAGATCGACCGTGAGCGCGACGGTCGCAAGCAGGGCCACGAGCGTCACCACGCGGTGGTTCAAAACGACAGCCAGTGTCCGGCCATACAACCGGACCATGCCGGTCAGGCTTGCATGCACGATACGGTCGAAGAGCGTTCTGTCCGGACTTGGGCCCGCCTTCACAAAGTGCGCGCATATCATCGGAGTCACAGAAAGCGACACGACTGTCGAAATCGCGATCGCAACCGCAAGCGTGACCGAGAACTCCCGGAACAATCGTCCGATGATGCCGCCCATGAAAAGGAGCGGGATGAATGCGGCAATCAGGGAGATGCTGATCGCAATCACCGTAAAGCCGATCTGGCGCGCGCCTTCGAGCGTGGCGCGCAGCGGGGAGTGTCCCTTTTCCAGATTACGGAACACGTTCTCCAGCATGACAATCGCGTCGTCGACCACGAAGCCAACCGCGATAGCAAGCGCCATCAGGGAGAGGTTGTCGATCGAGAAGCCGGCGAGCCACATCCCGGCACAGGTGCCGGCGAGCGACAAGGGCACCGTGACGCCCGCCGCGAGGGTTGCGGCCACACGTCGCAAGAACAGGAACACCACCATCATCACCAGGCCAATGGTGGCGGCGAGGGTCCACTGCATGTCGTGAACGCTGGCGCGGATCGTGGAGGTCCGGTCCGACATGACAATAAGGTCGATATCGGCCGGTATCCAACGCCTGATCTCCGACAGTTGATCGCGGATGTGGTCAACGGTCTCGATAACGTTGGCGTCGGCCTGCTTGGTGATGTTGAGGATGACGGCTGGCTGCTTGCCAAACCATGCGGCGGATTGGGTGTTGCGGGTCGCCTGAACGACGGTCGCGACATCGGACACGCGCACGATGTTGCCACCGACGGTCTTGACGACAAGTGATCTGTAATCGTCGACCGTCCGAAGCTGCGGATTGGTGGCAATCGTCTCCGCCAGGCCAGGGCCTTCGAAGCGGCCGATCGGCCCCAGTGCATTGGCATTGGCGATCGCGTTGCGCACATCGTCAAACGAAATCTTTCCAGCACATTGGGATCCTAAGCTTAGAATTCCACGTGGACAAGTTGTC
>JADMIO011127001.1_pt1 | contig 17517 bp, 20 predicted proteins | sample 8958161 | NCBI WGS metagenome assembly JADMIO01 (sample SAMN16585339, study PRJNA669376) | soil metagenome | isolation source: Crop rotation soil | place: USA: Cullars Rotation, Alabama | collected 2011
CGCGACTTCAAGTCACGTGAATTCCAAGCTTCGGATCCCACTGTGCTGGAAAGTCATCGGAAGCCTGTGTTGGCTGCAATGCCGGCCTGCGCAGAGAAGTTCCCGAGAAGATCACATCCATATAAGTATTCCTTCCTTTGATACTGCCTTTCCATGCAGTATACCCGCCTGCGACCTGTGTTTCTGCAGGAACCCAGCCAAATACTTCAGAATAGGTCACAGCCCTGTTTGCAACAACTACAGGCACATTACCCACATAACGGATAAGCACACCGGGGAAGGCATCCATCGGGAAATCATACCTGGTATTCCATGCTGCACCGATATGCCTGTTGGTCAGGATAAATCCATCCTGCGAAACAACGAAGCCTGATCCCCATGATGATGCCCATCCCACCGGGCGTCCATAAGGAACATTTTTCTGTATATCAATAAATGGCTCAATCTGCCCCTGGTTATTTTCAATGTAGGCAGGTATATACCTGATGAGCCCATCAGTTCCTTTTACCGGCCAGTATGCATGCCATAGTTCCTGTCCTGTATTTGCATCAAACAATTGCCAGCCATATTCTATCTGCACAACCCTGTCATCATTTTCTTTTGCAATAACATCCGGGGCTTTTTTACCGATGCGGCTTGAATCAACAATGTTTTTTTCAACGATAACCGGTTTACCAAATAACTTGTCTTTGAAAAAATATCCCATAACCCCCAACACAACCAACAGGCTAACTATTACTGCAGCCATCCTGTTACCGGATTTTTTCCGTTCGCTCACCAACATCCTTTCAACTGTTTGTTTTCCCAAACCAACCTTCACAGGTTCTGATTGAGATGCAGACTCTGATGTCTGTCTTACATCAGATACAGTTGTAGGCTTGATGGAGGTTGGAATATCCATTACTTTGGTTTCCATCATCATGTCTTGCGGACGAGGGTATATATCGAATGAAAACACCGGGCCATTGCTTCCCAACTGTACTTCATCACCGGGTTTGAGAGAATAAGAACCTTTAACCCTCATTTTATTTACAAAGATGCCGTTGCGGCTGTTATTATCATCAATACTGAATGACGGCGGATTGGAGCTTATCTTCCTGATCTTCCCATGTTCACGGCTTACAACAACATCTCCTTCGGGATCAAACTGGATATCACTGCCGGCTGTGCGGCCGATCGTCAGTTCCGCTTTATTGAAATCAAATTCTTCAACCTGGTTGGCTTTTGTACCTGATATATGCCTGATGACATATCGTTCAATAGTAGTGCTCATTTGTTTGGGTTTTGATATGTGAATGAAATTATTTTCTCGATCCGTGGATATAAGCATTATAAATACTACCGGTCATCAACATAGGAGATCAGGTAAATGATGTAAGTATTTCTGTGATGTTAGCAGTTAAAAAGGCCTGGCATATTATTTCTTACGGAAGAGGCAGGTCATGATCAGCGGGATGTTTGATCAGGAATAGGATCGATTATCCAAATAAAGATAATGACTTTAAAAATCAATTTTAATAATTTTTCCCGCCTGGCACCCTTCATTTTTTAATTAAAAAAATGATTGAATACCCCCTATCATACCCTCTTTGACCCGGTTCCAAAATCAATGTCCATCCCTGTAAAAATCAATCTTAAACAGCTGATTCCCTATACTTAATTTGTAGTACATTCAGGTACCATGGGGCCTGGTCAGCTTAAACTAACAGTTGTTAGTTTTATTGTTATCTTTACAATTCAAATCGTTTACTATGCCTGTAAAAGATCTGGAACAGAATTTCCAGGATAAAATAGATGCCGAGATAAAGATCGAACCGCAGGACTGGATGCCGGACGCATACCGCAAAACAAACGTGCGCCAGATAAGCCAGCATGCACACAGCGAGATCGTTGGTATGCTCCCCGAAGGAAACTGGATAACACGTGCTCCATCACTCAAAAGAAAAGCCATTCTTATTGCAAAAGTGCAGGATGAAGCAGGCCATGGCCTGTACTTATATTCAGCTGCCGAAACACTGGGAACCAGCCGTGAGCAAATGATCGATGACCTGCTAAGTGGCAAAGCAAAATATTCTTCCATCTTCAATTATCCAACATTGACATGGGCAGATATGGGCGCAGTGGGCTGGCTGGTGGATGGAGCTGCCATCTTAAACCAGGTAATGCTATGCCGTACATCTTATGGGCCATATGCAAGAGCGATGGTACGCATCTGTAAAGAAGAAAGTTTTCACCAGCGACAGGGATTTGAGACATTGCTTGTATTAAGCAAAGGAACAGAAGAGCAAAAAGCAATGTGCCAGGATGCTATCAACCGCTGGTGGTGGCCAAGCCTTATGATGTTCGGTCCAAAAGACAGCGAGAGTACGAACAGCGATCAAAGCATGAAATGGAAAATAAAAAGAAAAACGAATGATGAGCTGAGACAGAACTTCGTTGATATGATCGCTGAACAGGTAAAATTACTTGGAATGACATTGCCTGACCCTGAACTCAAATGGAATGAAAAGACAAAACATTATGATTTCGGCGAAATAAACTGGGAAGAATTCTGGAACGTGGTCAAAGGCAATGGGCCCTGCAACAAACAAAGGTTACTGGCAAGACGCAAGGCGCATGAAGAAGGTGAATGGGTAAGGAAGGCTGCTATAGCATATGCAGAGAAGAAAGCAGCAAGAGAAAAACAAAAAGCTGCTTAATTATTAGTTGATAAAGTTGACTGGGTTTCTATAGTTAACAAGTCGCGATAAACTTTATCAACCTCATCAACCTGTTAACTTAATCAACCATGAATATTCAAATAAGAAAATTTTACTACGGGGATATCCCGGAAGAAAAGGCCGGTGGCCCTGATGCTTCTTATTCAAAAAAAAATAACGAAAAAGCCTGGCCGCTTTGGGAGGTTTTTATCCGCAGTAAACAGGGCCTTGATCATAAACACGCCGGAAGTCTTCATGCGGCTGATGCTGCGATGGCAATTGAAAATGCAAGGGATGTTTACACAAGAAGACAGGAAGGAGTAAGTATCTGGGTTATTGAAAGTAAAAACATTCATGCATCCAATCCTGATGATGCAGAAAGCCTGTACGAACCCGCAGCAGATAAAATATATCGCCATCCAAGTTTTTATGATCTCCCGGATGAGGTAAAACATATGTAGTTGAAAAGTTAACCTTTCACGAAGTTGACATCAATAAACATTCTCAACAAATAAGGAATGAATCAGAATTTAATTGACTATATCCTGCAGCTTGCAGATACCACATTAATACTTGCTCAGCGCAACAGTGAATGCTGTGCTCATGGCCCCATCCTCGAACAGGATATTGCGATCACCAATATTTCACTGGACCTTCTCGGGCAATCCCGGAATTTTTACCAGCACGCAGCCACACTCATCAATGGTTCAATCGGGAAAAATGCAACGGAAGACAGCCTGCCTTATTTAAGAACAGAAAGAGAATTCAGGAACCTGCTGTTAACAGAATTACCAAACGGTGACTGGGCGCAAACTATTTTAAGGCAATATGTTTTTAGTGTATTCCAGTATTTACAATATGAGCAGTTGCAGAAAAGCAATGACAAACAGCTTGCAGCCATTGCACAGAAATCCATCAAAGAGATCACTTATCATATCAAATGGAGCAGTGAATGGGTTATAAGACTTGGGGATGGTACAGAAGAAAGCCATTCAAGAATGAAAAAGGCAATTGAAACGACTTGGGAATATACCGGTGAATTATTCATCCCTTCAGATTATGAAAAGACTGCTGCCAAAGAAGGGTTGGGAACAGATCCTTCCTTGTTAAAAGAAGCGTGGTTACAAAGAATAAAAAATGTTTTTGAAGAAGCAACTCTGGACCTTCCTGCCGACAGGTTCATGCAGACCGGTGGTAAACATGGCGTCCATACAGAGCACCTGGGTTATATTCTTGCGGAAATGCAATCATTGCAGAGAACATATCCCGGCGCAGAATGGTGATGATCATGAAAACCACAGACGAAATATTATCCATCTTAAAAGAAGTACCTGACCCGGAAGTGCCCGTACTTTCTATTCTCGACCTTGGCATACTGAGAGATATAAAATTCAATGGCGATGAAACAGAAATATTCATTACGCCAACCTATTCCGGCTGCCCGGCGATGGATGCTATTGCTATTGACATCAGGTTAAAGCTGGCTGAACATGGTATTAAAAAAACAAAGATCACCCAGGTGCTTTCACCTGCATGGACCACCGACTGGATGACTGAAGAAGGAAAGATCAAACTGAAAGCATATGGAATTGCCCCGCCGCTTTATTCCGGGGAACCGGAAGATACTATGATCGAATGCCCACACTGTCATTCAACCAACACAAAGATGATAAGCCGCTTTGGCTCCACTGCATGTAAAGCTTTGTATCAATGCGATGATTGCAAAGAGCCCTTTGATCATTTTAAATGCCATTAATTTCTATTGGCAAGGCGGCAAGTCAGACCAATGTATTCTTAAAACTAATCCACACATTTATTCTATTTGGGTATATCTATCCTGTTTGAAAAGGGTTGCTACCCAACAGAATTGTTATATTTAACCGTTGTTTGCTTAAATGTATTTTAATGGACATTACCATATATTTTGAAGAAGCTGCGCAGGTTTCTATTGCCTTTGTAATTGGTGCGGTCATCGGGCTTGAAAGAGAATTCCGGAGTAAGCCGGCGGGCTTTCGTACTATGATATTGATCTCCGTAGGTGCATGTCTCTATACGATACTTTCAAAAGAAGCAAGCGTTGGCAGTGCCGACAGGATCGCAAGTAATATCGTAACAGGGATCGGTTTTATTGGTGCCGGCGTAATATTCAAAGAAGGTATTACCGTAAATGGACTTACTACAGCAGCCCTGATATGGATCACTGCTGCACTGGGCATGGCAATCGGTTATCACAATTATCCGGTCGCGATCGTGGTAACCATCATGGTTGTAATTGCATTGTTTGTGCTGGAGCCTGTTCAGCGTTTCATCAATGGATTCCACCGGGTGAAAGATTATAAAATAAAGACCGTAGAACTTGGCAATGGCTTCAAAACTGATCTTGATAATTTTCTCAGCCAGCATGACCTGAAGTTCCGGTGCATGAAAACCATCAAAGAAAATAATGATGCTGTTTACCTCTACAGGATCAGTTCTCCCGACCGCAATTATGATTCAGTGAACCAATTCTTACTGAATCACAAAGGGGTTAAAAGTTTTGAGGTATAAGTGTATTATTTCAATTTGAATTTATAGCTGCCCTTTACTTCTGCCTTGCCTTTCTTATCCCAGACCTTAAAGCGCACAACAAAATCTTTCACACCGGGATCTGCCTGTGTTATCACTGCTGAAAGATTTATGAGGTGGGCATCTTCTGCAGGAAGTCCTTCTGTATCGTAATCTTTAAAAATATCAACTGCATCAACAGCTACATGACCGGCTGCTGTCATGATCCTTTCAGAAGCACCAAGGAATGACCTGTCATTTATCTTTACCCAACCGGTATCTGCTTTTATTACGAGGTAGATCTTTTCCCCCATTGCAGCTTCGTTTTCTTTTAGAAATTCCCGATCCTCGTTCATCAGGTAAACCTGTGATATCTTAACACCTGAGGCTTCTATATCAATATCATTTTTAATGATCGCTCCTGAAAGCTCGGTATTGTTATTGCCTGATGTGACTGTCTTTGTTTTATCAGGTTCTATATTTCCAGAAGAACAACTCACTTTACAGCCTGCAAGCGAAATTATCAGCACGCATATATAACATGATTTAAGCAGATTCATATTTCATGGATTTGACGTTGCTTTAAATTTAAACATTTATAATAAATACACTGCAGTTAAGTTCATTATCTTTATACGTGAGTGAAACAACAAAAAAGTTACCATGCCATCAATACTATTTGAAGTAAAGAATGCTGTTGCACACATTACACTGAACAGGCCTGAAAAATTCAATTCATTCAACAGGGAAATGGCATTACTGATGCAGGCGCACCTGGATGAATGTGCTTCAGTGCATGATATCCGCTGTGTGCATATCACGGGCGCAGGAAAAGCATTTTCTGCCGGACAGGACCTCAGTGAACTGGTTGGCGAGAACCCCATCGGCATCGATAAGATATTATCTGAACATTATAATCCCATCATTACAAGGATACGTAATATGCCCAAGCCCGTGGTGGCTGCAGTGAATGGCGTTGCTGCCGGGGCTGGTGCCAATATCGCTTTGTGCTGTGATGTGGTCGTTGCTGCACAGTCATCATCGTTCATACAGGCATTCAGTAAGATTGGGTTGATCCCAGACAGTGGTGGCACATATTTTTTACCCCGGCTGATCGGCTGGCAAAAGGCAAGTGCTTTAATGATGCTGGGCGAAAAAGTTTCAGCAGCCGATGCCGATAGGCTTGGAATGGTATTCAAAGTTTTTCCAGACGATAGTTTTGCTGATGAAAGTTTAAAGATCGCATCAACTTTATCACAAATGCCTACAAAAGGCCTGGCCTTTACCAAGCATGCGTTGAATCATTCATTCAACAGTTCCATGGAAGCACAGTTGCTCACCGAAGATGAATTGCAACGCAAGGCAGCAGAAACATATGATTATAATGAAGGAGTGGCAGCATTCCTGGAAAAAAGAATCCCGGTTTTTAAGGGAGAATAAATTATTTAATCATGATAACTTCTCAACAGGTGGTAACCCACATGATGGAAAACGATCTTTTCAGTCAATGGCTTGGCATTGAAGTACTGGATGTAAAAGATGGTTACAGTAAAATAAAAATGACCGTTCGCAAAGAAATGATCAATGGGTTCGGCATCGTTCACGGTGGTATTGCATTCGCATTATCCGACAGCGCCTTTGCTTTTGCATGCAATAACAGGAACGTTTTATCGGTTGCACTGGACACTTCCATCAATTTTACAAAGCCCGTTCATGTGGGAGATGTGTTGACAGCTGAAGCAAAAGAAATACACAATGGAAAATCAACCGGGCTGTATCATATAACAGTGACAAATCAAAATGATCATACTGTTGCTTTGTTCAAAGGAACCTGTTTCAGAACCCATAAAAAACTAGTTGATTGACCTTTGTGCTTCTTTGTGGCAAAAAATGTAAAATTTCACAACCATGATCTACGAATTCAACGGCATCAAACCTGTTATTCATGAATCAGCCTTTATCCATCCCCAGGCCACCGTTACAGGTGATGTGATCATTGGAAAAAATGTTTACATAGGTCCGGGCGCAGCCCTGCGTGGCGATTGGGGCCAGGTGATTATCGAAGATGGCTGCAACGTACAGGAAAACTGTACCATTCATATGTTTCCCGGCATAACTGTTTTATTAAAGGAATTAGCACATATTGGTCATGGTGCAGTGATCCATGGCGCAACCATTGGCAGGAATTGCCTCATCGGTATGAATGCAGTCATCATGGATAATGTGCAACTGGGAGATGAATGTATTGTAGGCGCATTGACATTGATCAAAGCTGATACCATTATCCCGGCAAGAAGTGTGATCGTTGGCAATCCCTCTAAAATCGTCAAGGAGGTTACTGAGGAAATGATTCATTGGAAAACTGAAGGCACAAAACTATACCAGCAACTCCCGGATGATATGCGCAAAGGATGGAAGGAATGTGAGCCTTTAAGAGAGATCCCCGAAGGATTACAAAAAAGACATGCTACCTATAAAACATGGAATGAGACAAAAAAATGAATTATTTTCTTTCGTCATGCCATAGAAGCTTCTCGTTCGTTCTCGTTTTCACAAAATCTATTGCACTGCCATCTCCCCTCCCGGTAAAGCCACCGTCGGGATGTGCAATGAGTTTACAATTGCTGTCATATAGGTCGCTGAAGAAATCGCAACAGATGGCAGGTACATAATAAACAGTCTTGCCATTATACGTATAACTGTAAACAGACCGGGGCGGGTTTTGTCTTTCTTCCTGTTTGAATTTTGTGATCATATCCTGTATACACACAGGTATATCATTTACGGACCCTTTACCGGGTGAACCGGTTTCAACAGTGTCTTGTGCTCCGTTGGTCTTCTTTACCGAACAACAGCTTATCGCTGCAATGCTTACGATCAGGAAAATCTTTTTCATAGTTGCAATTTAACGCTCACTCATTACTAATTAAAATTTACAGACCTTTGCGGCAATGGAAAAGTCAAACTTTGTTGACCAGATAAAGATATTTTGCCGCAGTGGTCATGGTGGTGCCGGAAGTAAGCACTTTATGCGTAACAAATTAACTGCCAAAGGTGGTCCTGATGGTGGTGATGGCGGAAGGGGGGCTCATATCATCTTAAAAGGTAATGTGCAGTTGTGGACATTATTGCACTTACGCTATTTTAAAAATGTGTTGGCAGAGAATGGCCAGAATGGTGGTGGCAATAATTCCACGGGCAGGTTTGGAAAAGACATTATTATTGAAGTGCCACTAGGCACGGTCGCAAAAAATGATGATACAGGCGAGATAGAAGCAGAAATTCTGGAAGACGGACAGGAGATCATTTTATTAAAGGGCGGGCGTGGTGGTTTGGGCAACAGTAATTTTAAAACTGCTACCAACCAGGCTCCTGAATATGCTCAACCCGGTGAGCCAGGCTCAGAAGGTATAAAAGTACTGGAACTGAAAGTCCTGGCAGATGTAGGACTGGTAGGTTTCCCCAATGCAGGCAAATCCACTTTACTATCTTCTATAACGGCTGCTAAACCCAAGATCGCTGATTACGCTTTTACCACGTTGGTTCCACAACTTGGAATGGTGGATTATCGTGATGGAAAAAGTTTTTGTATTGCAGACCTCCCGGGTATCATTGAAGGGGCTGCTGAAGGCAAAGGACTTGGGCATCGTTTCCTGCGCCACATTGAAAGAAATTCCATTTTGCTGTTTTTAATACCGGCCGATAGCAAGGATCATGCTAAGGAATTCGAGATATTAAGAAGTGAGCTTGAACAATACAACCCCGAAATGCTGCAAAAGGATTTCGTTATTGCCATCAGCAAATCTGATATGCTGGATGAAGAACTGAGGTCAGCGATCGAAAAAGAACTTCCGAAAAACATTCCGCACATTTTTATTTCTTCTGTTACGGGATACAACCTTCCGCAATTAAAAGATATTTTGTGGGCCACATTAAATGAAACGCGGCAATAATTTAATTATATAAATACTGAGTTGGTATCAATACAATCTTTAATTATATAAGGTCTTATTATCAAACCACGTTCAGGCCGGTTTATTTCCTGCTGATCACCTGCATGCTTGGCCTGGTCATTTACCTCAATTATTTTCATTCACTGGAGCACAGGCTGGTAAACGGCCCCGGTGGCTGGTTCGGCAGTTTTACGGGCTATTACCTGATCTATTTTATTCCATTTGCCATTGCCTTCTTATTGCAGTCATTCTTTTATAAAGAACTTTCTTTTTTTAAAAAGAAATGGTTCTGGCTGATGCTGTTCCTTGCGCCTGCCATATTTTCTTTTCGTGTGAATTTCAATTTTCATCATGCACTTATTAAATATTACTGGAAAGGAGATGAACAGTTATTTTTCCTGCATTGTTCGAAATGGGTTGTTGGTTTATTTGCAGCTTTGATACCTGTATACATCACCTGGAAAATAAAGGATAGTAAAACCCAGCCATTTTATGGAAGCGGCAGCCTGCCGTCAGTAAAACCATACCTGATCCTGGTAGCATGCATGATCCCATTGGTAACACTTGCTGCTACACAGGATGATTTCCTGCACATGTATCCCCGGGCAAAAGTTGTTGCGGGCTGGGACCTTCATCCAAAAAACCTATTCTACTTCCTGCATGAATTATTTTATTCAATGGATTTCATCACCATCGAGATCTTCTTTCGTGGTTTTTTGATCATGGGCATGATGGCCCTCTGTGGTAAACAATGCATCATTCCGGCGGCCTGCTTTTATTGCTGTATTCACCTGGGCAAACCTATGGGCGAGGCTATCAGCAGTTTTGCCGGCGGATTATTATTAGGTATCGTATCCTACCAAACAAAAAGCATCCGCGGCGGGCTGATCGTACACCTCGGCACAGCCTGGATGATGGAAATAGCCGGGTTTATAGCCCACCAGTACTGAAAATACCCACCAGTACGGATGTGACACCAAATGGTACTTCTTACTTTACATTACAATTTTGCCTAAACCAACTGCGGGGCTATCATAATGATAGCCCTTGCTGTAAAAAATAAGTATATTTAATCCGGTATAACAATTATGTACCTCGATGGCAAAGCGTCAAGACATACCGGTCTTTCCCCAACAGCTTTGTTTTTGTGTCGGCATTATTTTCCTGTCATTGATATTATGCGCCTGTCCTTTCAGTTCAGTATATAAACTGGACAAAGACCCGGCTTTGCCTGTTGATGAATCATTGGTTGGAAAATGGTCTGCCATGATCGCAAATAAAAAAGGAAAACCACAACCCGTTAAATTAACACTTGATAAAAAAAATGATTCGGAATACAATGTCCAGCTCATGGGAAATTTTTATGACCTGCGTTCCTACAGGATCACTAAGAATGACAGCATCCGTGGATCTGCTTACCTGAGCATGGTTGAGGACAGGCCATTCCTGAATGTAGATATCAAAGGGCAGACCTATATCGTTGCAGTTGCATACAAAAATGATACACTCTCTTTATTTCCCCTGGCTGATGGGTTCACGGCAAAATATATCAAATCTAACACTGACCTCAGGAGAGCACTCGAAGTACACCTGAAGACAAGGATCTTTCCAAAATATGACGACCAGTTTTGTTTAAGACAGATGCTGAGGATAGAATAATCTTTTATTTTCCTGTCATAGAATGGCATACAAACCGCTGAGCCCATTTCATTGCAAATAATGTAATTTGCCGGTCAATCTTGCTAAATAAAAAAATATGCCACGATCAAAAATTGCGGGTGTTGGTCATTATGTTCCAAAAAATATTTTTACCAATAATGACCTGTTGAAGTATATGGATACTTCAGATGAATGGATACAGGAACGATCCGGCATTAAAGAAAGGCGCTATGCCGATCGTTATGGTGAAACAACTACCACCATGGGTGTTGAAGCAGCAAAGATCGCCATTGAAAGAGCAGGCCTGGCAGCACAGGATATCGATTTTATCATCTTTGCAACATTGAGCCCTGATTATTATTTCCCGGGTTGTGGGGTATTGCTTCAGCGTGCAATGAAGATGAAAGAGATCGGTGCACTGGACGTGCGTAACCAGTGCAGTGGTTTTGTTTATGCACTTTCCATTGCCGACCAGTTCATCAAAACTGGTATGTATAAAAATATACTGATCGTGGGAAGTGAGAAGCATTCTTTCGGGCTGGATTTTTCAACAAGAGGAAGGAATATTTCGGTGATCTTTGGCGATGGTGCCGGTGCTGTTGTTCTTCAGCCAACAGAAAAAGAAGGGCAGGGACTATTAAGTACACACCTTCATAGTGATGGCGAGAGTGCAGAGATACTTGCAATGTATAACCCCGGTACGCATGCCAATCATTGGCTGGATCAGCCATTGGCAGATTTTGAAGAAGCAGAAATGGGGAAAATGTTCATGAGCACAGAGATGATTGAGAAGGCACAGAATTTTCCAAACATGGATGGCCCTGCTGTTTTTAAAAAAGCAGTGATAAAATTCCCCGAAGCTGTTATGGAAGCCCTCGACACAAATAACCTTAAGCCTTCTGATCTGACCCTGCTTATTCCTCACCAGGCAAATCTCAGGATATCACAGTTTGTACAACAAAAACTTGGTTTAAGAGACGACCAGGTTTTCAATAATATTGATAAGTACGGTAATACCACGGCCGCTTCGATCCCGATCGCTTTGTGTGAAGCATGGGAACAGGGAAAGATAAAAGAAGGCGACCTGGTATGTATGGCTGCATTCGGCAGTGGGTTTACCTGGGGGAGTGCATTGCTGAGGTGGTGAGAAATTTGGCGAAGCTGAAAGGCTGATAAGTTAACCTGCACCTGGCTACGATCTTTCTCCCCCATCAACTGGTTAACTTTGTCAACTTTATTAACTGATCAACTATGCTCCGCAACTTTATATACTTCATCAATCCCATCTCGGGCACAAAAAACAAGGATGCTGTATTGAAGCTGCTCGAAGAAGAGACCGGTAAAAAGAATATCCCTTACCAGGTATTGCATACAAATGCATCGGGCGATTATCATTTTCTCCCGGCGAAAATAGCATCAGAAAAAATTACCGATATTATTATCTGCGGTGGTGATGGTACTGTTAACCAGGTTGCCGCTTTCCTTATAAATGTTGATGTGAATATTGGCATTATACCAATGGGTTCAGGAAATGGCCTGGCACTCGCTGCCGGTATCCCGAAAAAAGCAACAAAGGCACTTTCAATAATATTCAAAGGAAGGGCATCTTATGTTGACGGATTTTATATCAATAACAAATTCAGCTGTATGTTATGCGGGCTGGGGTTTGACGCACAGGTTGCACATGAATTTGCTGTTCATCCTTCCCGCGGGCTTTCAACATATATAAAACTCACGGTAAAGAATTTTTTAAGTGCAAAACCCTACCCATTCGTAATTGAAGCAAATAATACAACGATAAATACGGATGCATTCTTCATAAGCATTGCCAACAGTAACCAGTTCGGCAATAATTTTACGATCGCTCCAAAGGCAAGCCTTGCTGATGGATTACTGGATATTGTTATAGTAAATAAGATGAATAAGATCAAACTTATTTATTCTGTATTGAAACAGATCAGGCTTGGTAAGGTTGAGCAGGCATCTTCACAAAAATCTCAAAACAAGGATATACAGTATTTCCAGGCAAAGACACTGAACATACAAAATCCTTCATCAGCGCCATTGCATATTGATGGCGATCCTGCAGATACAGCTGTTTCATTTGAGATAAAAGTGATTGAAAATGCCTTCCGGCTGTTGCAGCCCTAATGTTTAAGGAGCAATGCTATCCGTTGAATGGATTGCCTGTTGATAACACTGTTGAATGATCCTTTCACATCTCTTTTTTCCCTGGCTGTTAAATGAAAATTAAGTGCAGCGCCTTTATCAGAGTTCTCGGGGAGGTACATTAATGGAATGCGTTGAATGCCTGAATCATTCTGTGCACGCAGGTAACTGTATTCGTCTGTCTGGAAATAATCCTGAAGTTTGTACCAGTTGTGCTGGAGCATAGTGGCGGGTGTTACAAATATATCTACCACCGAATTGGTTTCATAAGGATGCTGCCAGTTGTCGTTCAGCCTGTCTCTCAGCTGAAGAATCACAACGCCGCTGGTATTCTTTTTGATCCAGTCGCTGAACACATCAATAAAGCGAAGACTTGTTTCCTGGCCATAATTATCACGCAGCCCGGCATCCATCACATCAACAACAGGCTTGCTGGGCAACCATACATTCGGTAACACATAAGGAAAGGTTGCATTCATACGCAATGCCGTGAGCATTCTTAAGTTCATGGGTTCCTGTTTGTGGAACAATGCTGCAAAATCAACTGCATCCGGGTTTGCAGATGTATCATTCAACAGGTATGCAGGCTTCATCATAAAGCTTAAAGGCTGTGTACCGATCATCATTTTCCTGCCATCACTTTTAATGACAGAATTGAAAATGATCAAAGGCACTTTTGCATCATGATCATCGGCTGCTATGTCTTTCAGCTGCTTGTCGAGGATGCCGCCGGTATTGTCAGATAATTTTTTTTCAAAGGCATAACCACGGTCTTTAAGAAATTTGAAATTGCCTGACTGGAATTTTTGTACCGGTGCGAAAATATCCCTTGCGATCATTGAAGTGAATACCGGGTTCAACAGGTCGCCCGCAATATTTTCTGTATACAGCTCATCGCTGATGTTCAGATTTTTATTGGCCAGTTTATTTCTATATAATTCCCGGTAATAAGATGCTGCAAGCATACCTCCGCTGGCACCGCTTATCAGGAATGTGTGCTTCATCAGTTCACCAGCGGTGATACTATCAAGTTTCTGCAGCGAGTTCATTACAAAGGCGGCGCTCCTTAATCCTCCCCCGCTCACATTTATAAAGAACATCACAGGCTTTTCTTCATCTTGTTTTGCTTTCCAGTTCTCCAATACCTGCAGCATATTTGCCTTGTCATTCATGATCCTTTGATTACTGCACATTGCCTTCAGCGATTCCTTATCATAGGAAGGACGATCGTCTTTGTTTACATAATCAATTCCATAGGCTTTATTGCGTGGATCGATGATCTCCTGCTGGTATAAGAAATTTATGATCACGATCAATACGATCGCCGCGGTAAGGCTCCAGCTTTGCAGGAAATAGGAAAGTGATCCTATGACTGCTGTCATCACGGCAAAGAATATCAGGATACTTGCAGCTGCAGGCATTTCAAAATATTTATTGTCGAGCGAAAAACCTACCACCACCAAAAAAATGAATGCAAGCAATACACTTACGATCGCTGCAATATGATGTCGTTTAAAAATAGTGTCGAGAAAATCCTGGCGATAGTGATTTACATTTCTTGCTTTACGCATCCTGAATTTTCCACTGAAGAAAAAGCCAACCTTTAATCCAAACTCGTTCTCAACATGGTGACGGCCCGTAAAGGTTTTTTTAAAAAGCTCGGGATTGCGGATGATCGGCGCCATGGTACGGATGATCGTTTTCTCGGCGCCATAAAAATATGCAAGCGATAATCCAAGCAACAGCATGAACCCAAGCAATATTCCGCTGATCTCAGTAATGATCTCCCGGAAACTCATCAGTTCACGATAATCATTGAAACGGTAAAGTTTTATGAAATAAAAAAGAATGAGTAACAATGGAAACAAGGCATTGTTCAGGCAGTATTTTAAGAACGGGTGCGTTGTTGTTGCCAAAAATTTGAACCTTTTACTATGAAGTATGAAAGTGGTCACATTCCAGCTCATAATGAATACCCCCAAAGCCACACCGGTGATCATTGCACCCAGGAAATTCACAGAGCCAAGATATTCGGGAGAGAAGAACAGGGCATCTGCACCGTAGCTTTTCATGAATCCGCTATTGATAGTGCTGGCCAGGGCGAGCCAGAATAATAAGAGTATCTGGTATTTTCTGAAATGAAGAATGAACAGCTGCACAGGAAAAGAATAATAAATATCTTTTATCAGTTGTTTCATACTACGTGGTTAATTAAAATTACTATAAACCCTGTAAAGTAAACGCCGGAACCCGTCTTTAATTGCAACAGGTGGTGGTTGATCTATTTCGCCTGGAACAGGATAGAAAAACCCTGTGTGATAGCTATTATTGCAAGCAGTAAATGTATTGGCTGTGCTACTGCCGGCATATTTGCATAAAATAATACAATACCTGTTGTCATACTGAGAAAAATAATTCCTGCCAGGAACAGGACTTTATTCCTGATCGCAGGAATTTTATGACATTGCCATCCCAGGAAAGAAACAGATACAAGCACAACCCAGGAAAAGCTGCGGTGAATTACAAATACGATTGGATTCACAGCAAGCCATTCATCTCTTTGTCCATAATTCAGGGTTTTGGAGATATCATCTATATACATACGGACCATGGTGCCCAGTATGCTCTGGATAAAAAGAATAACAAGAAAAGCCATCAGCAGCTTTTTTATTTTTCCATCAAGCTGGATAGATGAGATCTTTGATTGAAGTGACAGCATCAGTGCAAGCTGCAGCTGTATCAAAACAATGGCAAACAATAAATGAACCGAGATGCTTGCATGGGCAAGATTGAGTTTTACGACAACGGCTCCAAACAAACCTGTCAGGATCACTGTTATTAAAAATGCCATGGACAATTTATATGCCTGCCGGTACTGGTCTCTTTTCCTGAACAATAAAAAAGACTGGATGATCGCGAACAAACCGAGCAATGCACCCAATAGCCTGTTGAAGTATTCGATCCAGGTATGCAATGCATTAAAACTATGATCTATATCCTGCTTGCTTAAGTATTTTTCAAAATCTGCCGGTAATTGTGATGCGTCTGTTGGTGGAATCCATTTTCCAAAACAGCGTGGCCAGTCCGGGCAGCCCATCCCGCTTTGTGTTGTGCGAACAACGCCACCAGCTATTACAACCAGAAAGCTGAGAATAAATGTGGCCAGTACCCAGTTCTTTATTGAACGCATGTTGATAAAAATTGCCGCAAAGTTAGGAAAGCAAATATTGTTTGGCAGATATTTGTATCGCTGACGGGATCAGTTCATCATTGCGAACGCAGTGAAGCAATCCAAAATCTGTTCCCAAAAATAAAATGCTGCAATCTTTCTTTTATAAAACAAAAATTGAGGCCGGTCTTGATGAAGCTGGCCGTGGATGTTATGCCGGGCCGGTTTTTGCAGCTGCGGTAATACTGCCAAAAAACTTTTACCATCCCTTATTAAATGACAGCAAACAGCTGACAGAAAAAGAAAGGGATGAGCTGAGGCCCGTGATAGAAAAAGAAAGTATTGCATTTGCTGTTGCCTCGGTTGATAACGACGAAATTGATTCCATCAATATTTTACAGGCATCTTTCAAAGCCATGCACCTGGCCCTCGACAAATTAGCCGTGATCCCTCAACACCTGTTGATCGACGGGAACAGGTTCAGGCCATATAAAGATATAAAGCACCAGTGCGTGATCAAGGGCGATGGCATCTATGCCCCTATTGCTGCTGCCAGTGTGCTAGCCAAAACCTACCGCGACGAATATATGTTACAGCTGCACAATGAATACAATCATTACGCCTGGAACACCAATAAAGGTTACGGAACTCAGGAACACAGGGATGCCATTGCACAGAACGGCCTTTGTAAATATCACCGCAGAAGCTTCAATATTCTCCCCAGCCAGATTCCCCTGTTTGATCTGTAAATAAAAAATCAATAGCGGTTAAACCTTGTTTACTGCCGTCAGTCCTATACCTGGCACCCGCCAATTAACTAACTAAATAATGTATTATGAAACCAGTCAGAATCTTAATGGCTTTTTTTGCAATGCTGGTTATCTCTACCGCTACCTATGCCCAGACAGGAAGGACAAGGATACAGGAAAGGCGTATCGCACAAGGCTCCAGGAGCGGTGAAATTACCCGCCATGAAAGAAGGCAATTGGAAAGACAGCAAAGACGCATCAGGCATGAAAGGAGGATAGCCGGGGCTGATGGCACTGTAACCCGCCGGGAAAGAAGGGAGATCAGGAGACATGAAAGAAGAGCTAACAGGAACATCATTCGCAAAAAACACAATCGCAGGGAAACTATATAAGTGGTAAAATCTGTTAACTAGGTGATGAGTTAATGAAAGGAGAAGCTATCTTTTGATGGCATCTCCTTTTTATTTTTACAAACCTTTCCAGCTTTATTAACCTCTTCACTATCCCTCAAACTCTCCCAGCCCCTGTCTTATTATATGCCAGTCATCTGTTGTACAATCAACAACTGTAGAGGG
>JADMIO011064042.1_pt1 | contig 17513 bp, 15 predicted proteins | sample 8958161 | NCBI WGS metagenome assembly JADMIO01 (sample SAMN16585339, study PRJNA669376) | soil metagenome | isolation source: Crop rotation soil | place: USA: Cullars Rotation, Alabama | collected 2011
GGCGGCGACAACGGCGACGCCAAGGAGAAGGAGCCTCATCGAGGGAAGGATAGCAGAGGGAGAACGAGGTAACATACTCTGCATGCGCGCGTTCGTCCTGGCGTGTTCGATGTGCATGATCGCCGCGGGCCAGCCGCAGTTCGAAGCCGCGAGTGTGAAGCGGATGGAGCGGGGCGTAATTGAGAACTCGATCGGCTCCGCAACGGTCGTCCTGAAGGGCGATCCGCTCAAGATCATCCTGATGGAGGCATACGGCGTGAAGGCCTATCAGATCGCCGGCCCGGCGTGGATGGACGACGATTGCTTCGAGATCGTGGCCAAGATGCCGGAGGGCGCGACACGGGATCAGGTTCCGGCGATGCTGCAGGCGCTGCTTGCGGAGAGGTTCGGGTTGGTGGCGCACAAGGAAAACCGCCCGCATCCGGTGTACGCGCTGGTCGTCGACAAGGGAGGTCCGAAGATGCAAGCGGCCAACCAGAATTTCCGGCGCGACGCCCGGCCCCGCATGCTGCTGGTGCGCGCGAGTTCGGGCATGCGGGGGTTCAAAGGCGCCATGACGATGTCTGGGCTGGCACATCATCTGTCGGTGAGCCTGGGCCGGGAGGTGCAGGACGCAACGGGGGTCGACGGGACGTTCGAGGTAGATCTTTTGTGGGCGCCGGATCCGACGATCGACGCTCCCGCGGGCCCGAACTCGTTCGTGACGGCGACAGCCGCGTCGGGAGATTCACGGCCGGACCTCCCGACTTCGCCGACGGCGAATGTGTTTATGGCCGTGCGGGAGTTAGGTTTGAAGCTGGAAGCGCGGACGGCGCCGGTGGAGACACTGGTGATCGATCGGGTGGAGCGGACGCCGAGGGAGAATTGAGTGGGCGCCGGATCTCGCTTTCGCGCGCTTCGTTTGCCGGGTGTCCGCCGGAGTGCTGGTTGGCATAGCACCTGCTCCCGTTACCGACCAGCGCTCGCGCCTCTGTGTCTAATGCACCCGACACAGAGGCGCGACCGTGAGGGAGCGCTGCCTCGGCATAGCTCACGCTCCCGGTTACCGGCCAGCGCTCGCTTACGTTACGCTCGCGCCTCTGTGTCAGATGCACCCATACAGAGGCGCGACCGTGAGGGAGCGCGGCCTCGGCATAGCACTCGCTCCCGTTACCGACCAGCGCTCGCTTACGCTCGCGCCTCTGGGTCGAATGTACCCGATACAGAGGCGCGACCGTGAGGGAGCGCGGCCTCGGCATAGGACCCGCTGCCGGTTACCGGCCGGCGCTCGCTTACTCGGGTGTGAGGGTCGTCCTGCGAAATGGGCCAGCTAAAACTAGGTATGAACTCAACTATTCAAACAAGAGCTAACTGTTCAGCCGTATTGAACGCAGAATGTGCAACTTACTGATTCTTTGTGCCGGGCGTCCCGCTGATGCCGGGAATTCGGCGACCTGAGTGTACGCCAAAGTGTACGCGAAATTTGAATGTACCTGGAGCAGCAGAACGTGATAAGCTCCCTAGCAGGCGAATCGCTAGTCTACGGCCCCGGCAAGATTGGGCTTGGGATGCGATGGCGGGCGTCAGGCCGGTGTTGACCTGTCACAACCAAGCTCCGTAGACTTCCTGTTTATTCAGCATGGGTAGACATTATCTCGCTACAAGGAAGCCGCAACGGATTGAGCGGGTCAAGAACAAGGCCGAATGGTTAGCTCGACAAGGTCTTGAAATCTCACGGCTCACTCACATGTGGCGGGGCTATCCGTGCTCTCTAGAGGCTTTGCTGTCAAAGCATCTCATAGAGAGCCTAGGGTATACGACGCTCTGCCATGTCGAGAGAATACTTGACGAAGCAGAATACAACTACAAAGAAGCGGTGACAGAGGCCATAGCCGAAATAACAACCTTCTGCGGATGGAATCGTATCCCCGTCGAAGAGGTAATTACGCTCGCACAAGAAATCTGCCCTGAGCCTTTAGCAAATTCAACGTACGGTATTAACGCGGATAACGCCAAAGCCATTGCAGCACATCCCATTTCCCCTTTTGACTTTCTCCGTCATCCGGTAGGATTTATGTCGTTCGGGTACAAGTGGCGTTTTTTGAGAACACTCACCCTATCGCGGTTGGAAGTGCTGCAACTTCAGTTGCAGAACAAGGTGTTGCTTGAGGATCGTTACGCACACCACGCCGTTCTGCGTCGTCAGGATTCCTAGCGTGGTTCTCTCCGGAAAAATCTACAAACTATATTTACCGCGTTATAAGTCACTTACGCTGAATCATACCTCCAACGTATTGACTTTGGCAGTTTGCGTGCTATACTGAAAGCGTGAGAGTAACCCTCTCACATCTCCGGAACTGTAGCAGCAAATGGGCGGTAGTCGTGGGTATGACCAACCACCGCCCATCCCAAAAGCAAAGCCGTCAGGACTTCGCCACAAAGCCCTGACGGCTTTTGCTTTGTGTAGCTGTATCTAGTTTCGGATATTACTATCTCATTTAGGAGAGCATAATCCCCGCGAGGGGATGCACAATCAGATGCAGCAGTATAGTTCGTTCACCACACAACCCTTTCTCCATGCGCTACCGCGCAATGGCGACGACGCTACAGTCCCCACGCCCACACCGGGCGCAGAGGACAAGCAGCAGACGCCGCCGAAATTCTCAACTGAACAACAGGCACGCGTAGACGAGATCGTACGCGAAGCAATGGGCCGCGCTGGTAGAGACGCCCGCGCCAAAGTCAGAGAGCTTGAGGCTGAGCTATCGAGCCTCCGCACCTCTGCGAGCCAAGATCCCGAAATACGCGCCGAACTCGCCGCCCTGCGCGAAGAAAGAAATCGTCTCAAGGCAGAAAGAATCGAAGATATCGCCCGTAATGCACTGATGAGCGTTTCAGCGGGATTCGTAGATCCTAATCTCTTTTGCGACCTAGCGCGCAAGAACATCCGAGTCTCTGCTGATGGCGGTCTAGAAGTCGTCGGTGCTGATGGTCAACCACTACTCGATGACGAATTACGCCCGATGACGGTCAGCCAACTCGCGAAACGCATCGGCCAGGAGCGGCCTTACCTTGTGCGTGGAGACATGCGCTACGGTTCAGGTTCGGCAGAATCGCAGTCAACACCTCCTCCATCGGACAAGGCACTACTCCCGCAGCTTTTTGGTAAGAATTCGAATTCCAAGCTCGCGAATCAGTTGTCCCTTAAGGACCCTAAAAAATACCAGCGCCTCCGGAAAGCTGCGCTCGCGGAGGGCCTGATCTGATGATCGACCGTCAGCGTAAAGACAGCCGCCCGAACGTCCGCCGCGTCTACGATCGCACCGCCGATGGCGGCAACAGCTTTTTGGGCGTCACACCCGAACAGATGATGTCGGATTACAAGCTCAGACGTGAAATCAGGTCCCGAAATCCGAAACGGTATTGCGAACTGGTCAACGAGTATCAGCAGCTTGCTCAGCGAGGTGTAGCGGCATGATCCGATTCCCTCGTCGATTCACAGAGGACGAGCTAGCCCGGTCTGCCTCCGCTGGCGACAAGTTCTCTGCGCTGACATGGCAGCAACTATTCGACCCTCAGCAGGGAGACGCGCGGCTAGCGGCGCAGGTACATCGTGAGTCGCCGTGCGATTACGAGCGCTTGCGCCGAGCGTGGCAGTACGCCGAACGTCAGCCTACTCCAGAGCAGCAGCTTAGGCTCGTTCGTAATTCGCCTCTAGACTAAACCCACCACACCCAACTCCCTAGATGAAAACGGGGTCACCCCTTAGCGCCTACTAGCCACGTCGTGAGACGTTGCCGGTAGGCGGCTATTTGTGTTTGTAGGAGTGTCGGAACGAATTTAGGACACCAGAGTCCTGAGTAAAAACATCGTTCACTATGTTCTCTATACGGTACAAAGTGACTAAAACGTCCGTACCTCGTTCAATCTTCTAGCCTTACCTCAATTGAAAGCTACCGTAGCGGACGGTATCACGTCTCCGCGCTCCCAATGACTTGTGAAGCGTCTCAACTTGACGTGTGGGCAGACAAACGCGCCCGCACCCAACGTCTTGCGTCTACTCTTTCGCTAGAGCCTAAGATCCGTGCCCGCGCGAGTGCAATCGCCCATTGTGCTGACGTGCTCACCCCAAACTCGCACGGCGACATCAGGCCATCGTACCCCTGCGGTGACGCGCTCTGTCCGTCCTGTGAGGGTAGATGGTTTCGACGTGCAGCGCCTTACCTGCACGGCCTACCGGCGCTGTTGGAGGCACTGGGGGCGGCTAGCTGCATACTGTTCAGCCTTGTGCTCACCGTACCGAACGTGGCCGTTTTACATCTGCGCCGCAGTCTCACCGAACTGCACACTAGGACGCGGCGGTTTCTGTCCGCCCTCGAATATCGAACGGATAGCCCGCTCTCATACCTCCGGAAGTTTGAAGTCTCGCGGGCAGAGGACGGCAGAGCGCACCCGCACGCCCATGTCATGCTTGCCACGCCTGTGAACACATTCGACCGCTACAGCTTATCCGGTCTCTGGTGCAAGACTGCGCCGAACGCCAGAACAGAACAGCCGTACACGCATTGGCAAGCGTTCTCCGCAGAGGACCCAGCAGTAGAAGCCCACATGCGGTACATCTTGAAACCCGCCGTGCGTGTAACGGACGCCATGCTAGATGATCCACCGTTCATTCTGGGTCTTGCACGCGGACTGGCGAATGTCCGCACGCTAGCGTCTAGCGGACTGTTCCGACAGTGTCGCAATGTGCAGAGTGTGCAGCGCTCGCCCTACTGTGCAGTCCAGACAACCCGCTATAGCTGGCATGACGGATGTTATCAGCGTCAATAAGCATACCCGTAGAATACCCCGTGCTGCGATTTACAGGCCCGCTGTTGCGTCGTAGGTCACGGGCACGGGAAATCCTCACCCCCAATCGACTTAAACGCTCATTAAAGGTAAAAACGAATTGTCTACACTCGTCGCGATAAAAGACGGAAACACCTGCCATCTTGCGGCAGACAGCCGCTACATGAAATTGGGGTTCCACGGCGTTGCATCAGACAGCGCGCAAAAAGTATTCAGCGTCGATTCCACAACCTATCTAGCCGTTTCGGGTAGGCTCAGAACATGCAATTTTCAGGTGCAACGTGCCCGGGAACTCGTGACCGAACTAGGCACTAGCGATATTCGGGTTCTAGGTACTGCCTTAGCGCAGGAGACAATCCCCTGCTTAACTGCGTTGGTTGAGGACATGCGCGCGTTCCAGCACCGAGAAGAGATGATCGCGCACGCGATTGCCGGCCGTTCCATACTCCACGCCTGCATACTAGTCGGACGGACTAGCGACGGACAGCTAGGAATGGTGTCGCACGCGTACCAGCTTGTAAACGGCTCGGTGAGATGCACCACAGAAGAGTATTTCGACAACACGCGGCGCAAGATTACCGCGACATCCCCAGCCCTACCCGAGAACCTGTCTGCCAGCCTCGCGTGGACTCAAGACTTCACGATCTTTACAGATCCTCCCGAATCCGTTATTCGGCGAATCCTACGCGACATGCGCGCAACCGGGTTGAGCGGTGGTCCCGATCAAATCGTGTGCATCGACTCCGAGGGTGCGCGCTGGATTGCGGAACCACCGACACCCACCACTCCGCTTATAGGGAATTTCGAGACCGCAACAATCACCGCCACGGTATCAATGGTCTCTCCAAATATAAGCGGTGGAACTATCGTAGGGGCTACGCTTTTACTGAACACGAACGGCACGATCACGTCGGTAAACAACCAGCCTGCTGGAGGAGGCACCCTGGGCAACGGCATTTCGGTTAAGCTCGCTGCCAACAACCAACAGGTGTTCATCAGCCCGGATGGTATATGGCTCCTCAACTCTGCCGGCCAAGTGCTGGGCGTGTTAGACGTTGCTGTGACTGGTGCACCTCGCGGAGTATTCTCTGTCTACAACCCAGCGAACGGTAACAGCATCTTGCTTGATCCGGACAACGGAATTTTCGTGAATGGCGTGAAGATGAACGTACCGTGAGAGATTAACGTCGTTTTGCTGCGTGTGAGCGTCTAACCCTGCGCTCTCACGCGGCAATAACGCCGCCAAATCACGCTCAGACTACGGAAAACGGCGTACTTCGCACTCCAGACCCACTTAATATACGCGGATGGCGCGACTTTAAGCCTTTTCACGGCGACGCGCGGACCGTTCGAGCGCAGTACGAACATCGCAGAATCCCTGATTTTACTAGGGTACGATTCGTCGTACCTATCGGTAATCGAAGGTAATAGGCAGGTTGTACCCTGACTCTGAGCAGAGAATCGTACTCAGCCTTTCCTAGTGCCTAAGGCATGCGCAGGAGCCAATACATTCGACCAAAACCCACTAGACGCGTACCACGCTACGCATAAAACCACTCTCGGAGTGTTGATACCTCACCTCAGCCTGTGGCAGTCTAGATTCAATGAACAGTAAACCGGGGCTACTGGCGAACAGAATTGGCGATAGGTTGGCAGAGTTGAACTGGGAACTAAAGGAATTCGCCTCCCGTCATGACATCACATACGAGCACGGTAGGCGCATTCTGCGGGGTTTGAGCTTGCCGTCACGCTCGTTATTGAGACTAATCTCCTTAACCCTTGACCTGAGTTTTGAGGAAATGGAGAGACTTGCGCGAATGGACGACATGCGCAATCGTTACGGGGATGTGCTGACAGATTTCATGCGCAGAGATCCAAGCTTATCGCCTATCGAGTCGGCATGGGCTTCACTGACGGACGAACACCGTCAAGAAGCTGTGAGAATGGTACAGGAATGGGCTGAGAGCGACCGCAGGGTGTCTGTGACACGGATGGTGTCGGAAACGGCGTAGCGGGCTTCTAATGCGCTTTGCTGAGGATGTTATTGATGGTTTTGCCCCACCATCGCTCACCCGTGCGAGGCTTGACGCCCTCAGTGTTCAGCGTATCAGCGATGCGATCGTAGCCCATACCTTCTGCCCGCAGCGCTCTCATACGTTCGATAATCTCGCGTTCACCGGAATAATCACCGTACGGCTTGCGACCTTCGCAACTTCCTTTCTTCGCTTTCATCCGCTGACGTGCGCCACGGAGTTTAGCTACGATCATCGCGCGATCGTATTCGGCAATCGCACCCATGATTTGCCGCATTAGCTTGCGTGTAGGGTCATCTGAGCACAGGTCCGGTTCAGCCGCGCTGATTAGCTCGAATCCGCGTTCTCGCAACTTGCCTAGTATCGACTCCTGAACCATGAGGTCACGCGCAAGACGGTCTAGCTTTTCAACCAGCACTACCTTCACGCCGTCACCTGCCAAGGCTTCAAGCATGTCGTACAGTGCTGGGCGATTCTCTAGGTCAAACTTTCCGCTTACACCCTCCTCACGGAACACCTTCACAATCCGTATGTCATGCGCCTGAGCGTACCGCTTGATTGCCTCAAGCTGACGAGTGAAGCCGTCTCCCTCTATCTGGCCCTTTCCACTTACGCGCAGGTACGCAAACGCCTTTGTCATGGTGCCTAGTTTGGCTCAAATGCGGCACGATCGTCAAGTACAATTCTGAAGATAAATACTGAACGTTGAAAACAGGTGAGTTAGCGGTACAACGCGTTTTGGTGTATTCCAACTCGAAAATGCGCGTTGTGATGGCTCCGGTTTTGATGCTATAACACTTCTGCGGCAAATCTGCCGCGAGAAGGGATACCAACAAATGAAAAACACGCTAGCACGAATGATGTCCAAGCTTCGATCCACCTGCGAAGGATGCCAGGAGCAATGCGCAGAGCAAGAACTAAACATAAACGTCGAACCAGGCAAGGTGCTGTGCGACAGTTGCTTACGCCACGCGGCAAAGAAATAGCCTACCGTCTTCACTCCACTGCCAACGAGACACTACTACCATGTGGTTTGATGGTAGGGCGTCGTTCGACAGTGGAACCCGGCGCCGGGTTCGCGCAAGTTTTTTCCCTCCTCAAACAAGGCCCTCCTCGTCTCCCTCACTTAGTGACTAAGACCGCATACAACTCGTTGAGTTGACACACACTTACGTTGTGTGGTAGTCTGGTTGTAGGCTATTGTGCCTCTAGATGCCGGAAGTGGTCCGGCTTGAGGCTAGGACCTATCCTAGCGACACACCACGACAACCCAACGCAGTACCAAAATCCAAATGGAGTTTACGAGATTTGCAAGACGTGGTGTCCCTAAAGGGCCTCCCGAATGTGAATATCCCTGTCGTGTTCACGGTCGCAGAGGTTGCGAAGCAATGGAAGCTGTCAATAGATACTGTGCAACGATTGTTTGCGAAAGAGCCTGACGTGTTTGTGATTCCTGCGGGCAGAAAGCGAACGCTCAGAATTCCCGCCGATGCTGTAGAACGCGTGTGGCGTCGCAACTGTGTCAAGTGGAAAATGTGATTATCAACTGAGGGTTTCACCGTCGTTCAGTGTCCACACTTTCCGTACGCGTTGCTCAATTCGGTCCATGTAGCCCTTGCTGAAATCGGCGTAGTATTTTTCAGTGGTGACTATGCTCTGATGCCCGAGTAGCAAGCTGACGGTTTCGAGTGGTAACCCCTTTTCGAGCAGATCAACCGCGAAGGTGTTCCGCAGCGCGTGTGCCACATGGCGCATATCGGTAGAGATGCCCGCGTCTCGGAACACTTCCGCGAGTTGTTTCCCGAAATTGTGTTGCACGGTGGATGCCTTTGAATTTTGCGTTCGGCGATTCCAAAAGTAGTACTCACCGTCGTATGGTTTCAACTGGGAAAGCACGGCTGTAAGCTCCGGGTGCAAAGGGATCTGAACAGGTGTGCTGGCCTTCTTCGTGAGAACGTGCATTACATCGCCGTTGATGTTGTCCGTCTTCAAGACCACAGCATCGGAAATTCTCAGCCCGGTCCATCGCATCGTGAGGATTAGCGCGCGCAGTCGCAGTTTGTTGTAGTCGGGCATTTGGCGAGTAAAGCCGTTGCACTTGCCCAGCACCGCAGCGAATTCCGCGGCCGTCAGAAATTTGATATCCTCTTTGCGCTTCGATGTCTGCTGCTTTGGGAAGCGCACGACCGTGCACGGATCGTCTTTGATCCACTTCCGATCAATGCAGCGCTTGAATAGCAAGCGCAGTGTCTTCACATTGCGTCGGCATGTGGCGATGCTCTGCTTGCGCCACAGCGGTACACCCGGCCTCTTCTCTCTGCCTCTCTTGTATCCCGCGTTTTCGTCTTCCCACGCCTTTCTGAATTCCAGAACCGCATCCTGATTCAATTCCTGCACGTAGCGCAAGCCTTTCCAGTCCGCGAACGCCTGCAATTGATCCATGAGCGTCTGATACTTCGTCAGCGTCGAAGGCTTTGCGTTGCCGTCCCGCGTGTACTGCATGAAGTCTTCGATTGCTTCGCTGATTGGCTTGCCTTCGTCAGGCAGGACGGCGGTACGGTTGCCAGTTTTCAACCGATATTTGACTACTGCCTTTGCCCGCTCCAGCGATACCTCGCCTGTGCTCCTGCGCTTGAATCCCTCTGCGCGATCGTGGATACCACAAGACCAGTAGGGGCAGGAGCAGCGCTTCCGGTTGTCGGTCAATTCAGCGAATCGGTTCTTGCCTAGCTCGTTCTTCTCTAGGCATTCCGCAGAGTGACACTTCCTGTAGAAGATTCGATCGAACAACGCCTGTGCTTCGGGAGTGAGCATAGGCGCTAGTGTACGCAAAAACGTACTCAAATATCAAGAAGTCCAGCTAATCTCCTCGTTATCACTAGTTTAGCGCGACTCAAACAAGAGCTAACTGCTCTTCCGTGGGCTCGGCTCAACAATACCAGGGCTCGGTCAGATAGGGGATCGTCGCGCGATCGGGGAGAGGATGATCGGGGAAGTCGCCGGCTTGGGCGAGGTCCCAGATCTGCCGGAACAGCGACGATCGCGAGGTGCGGCGCTTTTCTTCGCGCTTGATCAGGTTCTGGATCGCGGCGCAGAGGGTGTCGAGCGACGGGTCGGGGTTGCGCCACGGATAGGTGAGCGCCTTGGGGTCGAAGAGTCCGGTGACGGCGCGGATTTCGGGGAGTTCGAGGAGCAGAGAGCCTTCAGGAATCAGTAGGCGGATCGCGAGTTGGATGGGCGAGACTTGCGTCGCCAGGTCGAGATCGACCAGCGTGCGCAGGAAGTGGTGGTAGGACGCGCGAGTGGTCCACGGTGTGAATGGGATGAACGTGGGCGCGAGCGGCAGGCCGGCGTCGCGGGTGAGTGCCAGCGCCTCGCGGAAATCGGCGAAGGTGTGGCCCTTGGCCAGGCGCGTGAGGATCTCGTCATCGAAGCTTTCGACGGCGGTGGTGACGAAGGCACAGCCGGTGTCGCGCAGGTTGGAGACAAGGACGCGGTGCTTGAGGAGGTGCTCTACCTTGATGGTGACGTCGTAGGAGAGCCACGGCCACTCGCGGTGCAGCGATTCGACGATCGGAATGGCATGGCCGGGGCCGTTGAAGAAATCGGGGTCGCCGAAGGTGATGTGCTCGGCGCCGGCGGCGACCTGGCGGCGAATGTCTTCGAGTACGACGTCTGGTTGGACGATGCGGAAGAGACCGCGATAGACGGGGACGACGGGACAGTGGCGGCAGAGATGCTTGCAGCCGCGCGAGGCTTCGGTATAGCCAACGCGGCGAGTGCCGTCGGGCACGACGAGTTGGGCGTAGGCGCCGAGCGGGGGAAGTCCGCGGCGGTCGGGGACGAGGAACTGCTGGCGGTCGAGTGTGATGATGGGGAAGCGCGAGGAGAGATTGCGGGCGAGATCGCGCAGGGCGGGCTCGAATTCGCCGCCGAGGATGGTGGAAACGCCGGCGGCGCGGAGGATGCGCTCATTGAGCGGCGCGTAGAGGCCGTAGGCGGCGAGGTGGGCGCGCGGGTTCACGCTGCGGACGCGGTCCACCAGGCCGAGGAAGAGCTTGGTGGCGGTGTGCATGGGGAGGAAGAAGGCGATGAGTTCGGCCGACTCGATGGCGGGGCGGGGCATGGGGGAGCAGGAGATGTCGGCGAGGGTGACGTCGTGGCCGTCGGTGCGGAGCCACGCGGCGGGCGAGGCGAGGCCGAAGGGCTGGCGGCCCATTTCGTAGGTGGAGACGAGGACGATGCGCACCTAAGACTATTATGGGCAGACTATTCTGAAACGCGCCAAGCGCCGGCCGGGGGGCCGGCGCGGCGGGCTGCGAGCCCGCGCTACTTGATTACGGCGTAGACGATGGCTCCGGCGGCGACGATGATCAGGCCGGGCAGGGTGGTCGCGGGGCGGTAGGTAGAGAGGATGATCAACACCACTGACGCACCGGCAATATAGAGCGCGGGGATGAACGGGTAGCCGACTACTTTGTAGGGGCGCGGGAGATCGGGACGCTTGCGCCGAAGTTGGAAGACGCCGGCGATCGTAAGAATGTAGAAGAGGAGCGCGGCGGAGATGACCCAGTCGAGCAGGTTGCTGTAGAGGTTGCCGTATTGCTTGGTGGCGGGATCGTAGGTGCGGGGCAGCACGAGGACGGCTGCCCAGATTCCCTGCGCCACCAGGCCCCAGCCGGGGACGTGCGCCGCGTTGAGCTCACCGGCGTGCCGGAAGAAGAGCTTGTCCTTGGCCATAGCGTAATAGGCGCGGGCGCCGGCGAGCACCAGGCTATTGACGCAGCCGAAGGTGGAGATCATGATCGCGATCGCCATGATGGTGGGGCCGTAGCCGGGGAAGATCGCCTGGAGCATGGCGGTGGCGACGCGGTCGGACGGCGCGTTCTGAATCGCGGGCAGCGGCAGCACGACCAGGTACGCGACGTTGGCGAGGATGTACAGTGCGATCACCGCCGAGCATCCGAGCGCCATGGCCAGCGGCACATTGCGCGCGGGATTGCGGACTTCACCGGCGACGATGGTGATGTCGTGCCAGGAGTCGGCGGAGAAGAGCGAACCGGATTGCGCGACGCAGAGCGCGACGATGAGGCCGAAGGTGCTGGCGGCGGCGACGCCGAGTGACGCGTCGAAGTTGCCGAGGCGGAACATGTCGCTGAAGTTGGTGTGGACGGCCTGGGAGTTCCAGCCGAGGAAGAGGCCGCAGAGGATGAGAGCGACCAGGGCAACGGTCTTCGCGGAGGTGAAGAGGTTCTGGACGATTTTGCCGTACTCGAGGCCGCGGGTGTTGGTCCAGGTGAGGAGGGCGATGACAAAGATTCCGGTGAGCTGCGCGGTGGAGAGCGAGATGGCGTAGCCGCTGGAGATGTGGATGGGCTCGATGAGGTAGCGGTTCTCGGCGATGGGCGGGCAAATGATGGAGAGGAAGCGTGCGAACGCGACGGCGACGGCGGCGATGGTGCCGGTCTGGATGACGGTGAAGAAGGTCCAGCCGTAGAGGAAGCCCCAAAGCGGCGAGAAGGCCTCGCGCAGGTAGATGTACATGCCCCCGGCATGAGGGAGCATGGCGGCGAGCTCGCCGTAGGATAGCGCGGCGGTGATGGTGAGGACGCCGGTGAGCACCCAGGCCATGAGCATCCAGCCCGGACTGTTGATGAGACGGGACATGTCGGCGGAGACGATGAAGATACCGGAGCCGATCATGACTCCGATCACGACCATCGTCGAATCGAAGAGGCCGAGTCCGCGGACGAAGCCGGTGTCTTTTGCAGGGACAGGTTGTGACATGGAAAGCGCTTGCAGGCAAGGTTACAACGGACGGGGGGGAAGTGTCAAAAAGGCAGGGGCTGGAAGCCCGGAGGGCGGAGTTGCGAGGGCGGGCCGGAGCGGCCCGCCCCCCGATGGCTTACTTCTTGTCGGCGGCCGGGGCAGCGGGCTTCGCGACGCTGGTGCCGGTTTCGGTCTTGGTCGCGTCCTTCTTCACGGCTTTCTTGTGGTGCTTCTTGGTGGTTGCGGCCGGTTTGGTGGCGGTGGTCGATGACTGGGACGCGGTGGCGGCCGGCGCGGCCGGCTTGGCGGGCGTCGCCGGGTTCTGCGCCTGTGCGCCGAAAACCGGGACCATCGTGGCTACTGCCAGGGCTATCGTAAACAGGTTCGTCTTCATTTCGTTTTATCTCCCTGCGGGCCTTCTTGCCCGCTCACAATTCCATGTTGCGGCAGATGCCAAAAAAGAACGATTCCTTACGTGGGCTAGTGGCAGCGGTGAATTTGAGGGGGGAACGGTTAAAAAGCCGTAACGCAGGCCTCCGAGCCTGCGTGCCACGACGCGGGCTCTGCCCGCCGCGCCGGCACTCCCGCTGCCGAAACACCCATCGCCCGCATGAGTGCGGGCGCGGCGGGCAGAAGTGCCCGCGCTACAACACAAAACCCCGGCCAGGCAGCTGTCCGTTTTCGGATGGCTGCCCGGCCGGGGTTCGTGTTCCGCGTCCTGGAACCTGGAACTACTTGGATACGCTGGAGCCGCCGTCTTTCTTGGTGGCCTTCTTGTTGGTCTTCTTTTTCTTGGACTGCTTCTTGGTGGTGTCCTTCTGGGATGGCGGGGTATCCTGAACGGCAGCGAAGGTCAGTGAGGAAACGCCCAAGGCCAGTGCGATCGCGAGTAAAGATTTCTTCATTTTGTTTGTATCTCCCTGCGGGCCTTGCCGCCCGCCAATTTCCTTGGCGACCCAGGAGGGTCGCGTTACAACCTCATCATGCGCCGGATGGGCCGCCGGGTTCGATAGCCTCCGCAGGCTATGCAAACCACCCAATTCACGGGATGGTTTGACGGTGTGGGGCGCGCGATACTGAAGGCGGAATGCAGCCGAAGCAAATTACGCGACCGTATATCTACCGCGTACTGGTAGCGGGCTTCGGACTGGTGATTCTGTTACTGGTGGCCGCGGCGATTGTGGGGCTGCGCAACATTCAAAGCATTCAGACGGAAGCCGCGAACCTGCTGAAGGAGCAATCCCTCACCAATCGCCTGATCGATGAGCTGCACAGCCAGCAGACCAGTTTGCGCGACGTGTTCAGCGTGCTGGCGCGCGACCCGGCGTCGGTGGATTCCGAGCAGATTCTGAAGCAGATCGAAGAAGCCGACCATGACATCGCGCGCATTTCGCAGGAGGGCGAGGCGACCTCCGATCGCGAGCTGTGGAAGCGGCTGAACAAGTCGTCGACCGATTTCTCGGACGAGGTGCGGCGGCTGCTTTCGGCGGAGAATCCCGAGACGTTTTCGTCCCTCGACCTGTTCCGCTATCACGAGGCATTCACTACGGTGGTTGCGCGGCTGCTGGAGGCGGAATACAAGAAGCTGAATCGCGCGCAGGAGCAGATCGATCGCGACATGAAGCGGCTGAGCGACGTCTCGCTCGGGTTTGTGGGCGGCAGTGTGGCGCTGGCGCTGATTTTCACGGTGGTGACGGTGCGCGTGGTCTCGCAGCTTATCCGGCAGATGGAATGGCAGACGGCGGAGTTAGGGCGTGTCTCGTGGCAGATTGTCGAGGACCAGGAGGCGACCGCGCGGCGCTTCTCGCATGAGCTGCACGACGAGCTGGGGCAATCCCTGACGGCGGTGAAGACGAACCTGGCGGCGCTGAACGGCGGCGAGCCGAGGATGGCCGACTGCATCCGCCTGGTGGACGACGCCATCGGCAACGTGCGCCAGATGTCACAGCTTTTACGGCCCACGATCCTGGACGACTTCGGCCTGGAGGCCGGGCTGCGATGGCTGGCCGAAGGATTCGCTTCGCGTACGGGGATCGAGGTCAGCCTGGAATCGACCTATTCCGGGCGATTGCCGGACGAGACGGAGACGCATCTGTTCCGGATCGCGCAGGAGGCATTGACCAATGTCGCGAGACACTCCGGGGCGAAGCACGTGCGCATGAAACTGGAAAGCGAGACGGGCGCGATCCGGCTCACCGTACAGGACGACGGGCGCGGGCTGGGTGTATCGCGCGGCGATGGACGCGGGCTCGGATTGATCGGCATGCGGGCACGGGCGCGCAGCGCGGGCGGTGATGTGACCGTCCGTTCCAAGCCGGGCGACGGTGTTCTAATTGAGGTACGAGTGCCTGTGCGCCATGAGAAAGACACGCATACTGCTGGCTGACGATCACGCCGTGGTGCGTCAGGGCTTCAAGATGTTGCTGGGCGCGCAGCCGGACATGGAGATTGTAGGCGAAGCTTCGAACGGGCGCGAGGCGGTGGAATCGGCGGAGACGCTGCGGCCCGATATCGTGGTGATGGACGTAGCGATGCCGGAGCTGAACGGCATCGAGGCCACACGGCGGCTGGCGGCGTCCGCGCCGCACACACGGGTGATCGCGCTGAGTATGCACAAGGATTCCGTGTATGTGCGCGAGATTCTGCGCGCCGGCGCACGCGGCTATCTGCTGAAGGATTCGGGCGCGGAGGATCTGGTGAGCGCCATCCGGGCCGTGGCCAAAGGCGAGAGCTACCTGAGTCCGGCGGTGAGCAACGCGGTGTTGGACGATTACCGGCGCCACGTGACCAACCCGATTGACCTGCTGACCAGTCGCGAGCGTGAGGTGTTGCAGATGCTGGCGGAAGGCAAGACCAACAAAGAGATTGCCGGCGTGCTGAATCTGAGCGTCTACACGGTGGACGCGCATCGCGGCCGGATCATGGAGAAGCTGAACCTCCACAGCATTAACGATCTGGTGCGGTTTGCGGTGCGTAACGGGATCATCGAGTGATGTAACGCGGGCCTCCGAGCCTGCGTGTGAGATTGACCCACGCAGGCTCGGAGGCCTGCGTTACAGCTCGAAATCGAATGCGAGCGGGATTTGCTCGTCGAAGGAGGCTTTGCGGCGGTAGTCAAGCTGGATGGCTTCGATGGTGCGGCCCCAGGCTTCGAGAATCCAGACCATCTCGCGGGTGGACTCGTTCTGGATGGCGGCGTCGTCACGGGCCTGGGCGAGCGCGTTCCAGTGCTCCATGGCTTCGTGGCACTCGGCGAGGCGGCGCTGGTCGAGCGTGATGCGGCGAATCTGGCGGGCGGCGGTGCAGGCGTCGGACCACGATGAATCCGCCGAGAACAGCGCGCGCTGCGCTTGCTGGAGTGGATCGAGCGGGATGGCGGAGGGCTCAGTGGAGATCAGCGTGGAACAGCGGCCTTCAAAGATCAGCTCCGGGCGCGCCTCGCCTTCGAGCACGATCAGCAGGCGCCGCTCGGAACAGAAGGACTGCAGGCGGCCGAGATTTTCGGGCAGTTCGCCTTCCAGCTTGAGCCCGAGTTGTGCGGCGAGATCGCCCGCAGCAGCGGCGAGTGTGGGCGCGGGCCAGACGCGCAGTACGGCATCGAAATCGGGTGCGAAGGCGCGGGCGAATTCGGCGGCGAGAGCAGCGTTGTGTATCGTCTCGACGCCGGGGCGATCGGCGATATCGAGCGCGAGTACTTCGGCGTCGACGGCGTGCTCAGGCTCGGGATGATCGACCGCGGGTGAGCGGCGCACCCAGCGCTTGATGTCGCGCAGGCGGCGGACGTCGAACATCGGGGCGAGTACCTTGGGCGGCGTGCAATCGTCGCAGCGTACGAAGGCGATGCGGACGTCGTCGGCGGCGGGCTCGGTGACCAGCGGCGCTTCCCACACGGCGCGCGGCCAGCGCGGCGGCAGCGATTCGCGCGAGAAGAGCACCAGCACCATGTCGGCCACGCGGCCCTCTCGAGCTTTGGCGGCGAGATCTTCGCCCTCGCGAAGCTCGCCCTCTTCGAGGAAGATGCGCACGTCGGCGCCGCGGTGGAGAAACTGCGCGATCCGGCGCGCGGTCTCGCGATCGGCGGGGGCGTAGCAGGGGAACAGTGTCGGGGTCAGAGCTTGCACGCGAGTGTCAGTCCGTCGCCCAGGGGGACGAGTGTGAGCGCGATGCGCGTATCGGCGTGCAGCTTCCGATTGAACGCGCGGATGGCTTCGGTGTCGGCGTCGGTGGCGCCCGGATCCACCACGCTGCCGTCCCACAGCACGTTATCGATGGCGATCACGCCGCGCGGGCGCACCAGTGTCAGCGCGCGCTCGTAGTAGTTGGCGTAGTTGGTTTTGTCGGCGTCGATGAAGGCGAAGTCGAACTGGCCGGCGCGGCCCTCCGCGATGAGCGCGTCCAGTGTCTCCAGCGCGGGCCGGATGCGCAGATCGATTTTCGACTCGACACCGGCTTCGCGCCATGTTTGCCGGGCGCGCGCGGTGTACTCCTCGCTGACGTCGCAGGCGATGATCCGGCCATCGGTGGGGAGGGCGAGCGCCACCCAGGTCGAGCTGTAGCCCATGAAAACGCCCACTTCGAGAGTGTCCTTGGCGCCGGCGATGCGCACCAGGGTATGCAGGAACTGGCCCTGCTCGGGCGAGGTCTGCATCGAGGCTTTGGGATGGTCTTCCGTGCTTTCACGGAGGCGCCGCAGCGGGTCCGGTTCGTGCAAGGTGATTTCGCGCAGGTAGGCGGCGAGCGGGTCGGTGAGTACGGTGTGGATTCGGGACATCAGATCTCTATGACTTCGGCGTCGAGCAACACGATCAATCCTTCCTTGATCATGGATTCTTTCCAGCACAGTGGGATCCGAAGCTTGGAATTCACGTGACTTGAAGTCGCGGC
>JADMIO010785093.1_pt1 | contig 17511 bp, 29 predicted proteins | sample 8958161 | NCBI WGS metagenome assembly JADMIO01 (sample SAMN16585339, study PRJNA669376) | soil metagenome | isolation source: Crop rotation soil | place: USA: Cullars Rotation, Alabama | collected 2011
GTCATGAGAACCAAGACAACGGAGATCATTCCCACCTCACTTCTGGTCTGCCTAATACTACTTTGTCAGATCGTGTGATTCCGGCCTGACTACCTCGTGATCTGAATTTGAGGACATTGTACTGAGGGGCGCGGTTCGGTACGCTGGGGCGCGGTGCTCCCGGCGAATGCGCCCGCGTGGATCGATCGCCTGCTGACGTGGCTGGAGCCGTTCGAGTCGGCATTCGGCCATCGCGCCCAGCGCGGCGCCTTTCGTCGGTACCTGCTCGGCCTGTTGAGCGACAGTCCGCGCAAGTCGATGAGTGCGATGTTGGCGCGGGTCAGCGATCCGGGCCAGTATCAAGCGTTTCAGCATTTCATTACATCGGCGCCGTGGTCGGCCGAGGGGTTGTGGCGCCATCTGCGTCAGCACGTCCCGGCGCGCGAAGGCGTCCTGATTCTGGATGGCACGAGCTTCCCCAAACAAGGCGATCGATCGGTCGGCGTCGCGCGGCAGTACTGTGGCGCGCTCGGCAAGATTGCGAATTGTCAGGTTGCGACCACCGTGGCGCTCTGGACCGGAACCCAGGCGTGGCTGCTCGGCGCCCAGCTGTACTTGCCGGACGTCTGGTTGACGCCCGAGGCGCGGACGCGGGCGCGCATTCCCGCGTCGGTTCGCTTTGAGGAAAAGTGGCGGCACGCGCTGACGTTGCTGCGACAGATTCGCGCCGCCGGGTTTCAGTTGACGGCCGTGCTGGGCGATGCGGAATTCGGGGACAACTCAACGCTCCGGACCACGCTGCATCGGCTGAACCTGCCGTATGCCTTGGGCGTCTCGTCGACGCTCAGCGTCTTTCTCGGGACGCCGCGTCTCGTGCCCCCGCCGGCCGTCGCGGGTCGGGGCGGTCGCCCCCGCACACGTCCCACGCTACCCGCCAACGTGACGGCGCGATCCGTTGCCGCCGAGGTCGCGACTTGGCCGACCCGGCGGTGGCAGACGATCGCGTGGCAGAACAGTGCCCAGGGGCGCACCTGGCGCGCCCGCTTTGCGGCGATCCGCGTCACGCCCGCGCACGCCTGGCGGCAGCGTCGCCTGGCGCCCGAGGTCTGGTTACTCGCCGAGCGCGATCTCGGCGCAACGCCACGGACGAAGTACTACCTCGTGCACCTGCCCATCACCGCGTCGCTCGACGACCTCGTGCAACTCGCGCATCAGCGCTGGGCGATTGAGAAACAGTACGAAGAATTGAAGGACGAACTCGGCCTCGACCACTTCGAAGGCCGCTCGTTCCCCGGCTGGGAACGTCACGTGGCGCTGATCGCCGTGGCCTACACCTTCTTACAAGTCGAGCGCCAACGTCGCCCCGCCCGCGACCTCACGTTGCCGCGCGTCCGCGCCATCCTGCAGGAAGTCTTGACGGCCCATCTCTTCGTCACACGCCCACACTACCTGAAGCGCATGCTCGCGCTGCAAGATGTGGTCCTGCGGATCTGACAAAGTAGTACTAACGCCTGCGGCTCAGCCGCGGCGCTTGATGTTCACCGAGAGGATACCGCTGAAGCCGCCGGCTGCAGCCGCTTCTTAGGCCTCACGCATCGAATGCTGTCGGAGGAAGGTGATAAGCCGCTCCCTAGCCTCGCCGATCGTTCCGTAGGTACCTTGCTCGGCCAGCGCAAACGCGTCGGCAAGGGCGTGGGGTTCTCCACCAAATTCTGACTCAGGCAGTTCGCCGCGCTGAGCAGCGACCTCAAGCCATCGAGCCGCCTCCAGCGCGAACCGCGGCTCTGCCTCGACGACCTTGAGAATGTCACTAAGACACCAACGCATGACAAAGACCGGATCCGCTGAACCCGGAACAGTCTCCAGGAGCGCTGCGACGTCTTCGCGACTCCGATTGCCGGCCAAAGCGAGGTCGACCAACGCTGGATGCGGCTGCAAGGTCTGATCGATCTGGCTGTCGGCCCAACTGATCACCTCATTGATGGAGATCCAACCGCCGCGAACTCCCAACCGAAAACGTTCCGCTTCTTCCTTCTGTTGGAGCATCGCCGTAATTCGTGTAGGCCTCACGACTAGTAGATTGATCTTCCTAGTCCAATACGCCCAAAACGCCAGTCAGTCTAACACCTCCACCCGCCGCCACCTTCAAGCACCACAACTCGGCCTCCCACAGGCGCTTCCGCGTCACTCCGCCCCAACGAATCGTCGAGTTAGATCGTTCTGTCTAGCACGATATGGCCGCGGGCATCGCCCGCCTAGCAGCCGCGCCGCCGCCTCAGTCCAATGGGCTCCGTACGCCGCGCCCTCCGCGATTCAACACGTGCGTGTACACCATCGTCGTGGACACGTCGCGGTGGCCGAGCAACTCCTGAATCGTCCGGATGTCGTAGCCGGACTCCAGCAGATGCGTCGCAAACGAATGCCTGAGCGAATGGCACGTCGCCGGCCGCGAAATGCCCGCGGCACGCACCGCATCCTTCACCGCCCGCTGCAGCACGGATTCGTGCAGATGGTGACGACGCCGCTCGCCTGTGTCCGCATCCACGTAGTGCCGCGTCGCCGGAAAGACCCGTTGCCACCCCCACTCACGTGCGGCACCGGAATACTTGAGGCGTAACGCCCCCAGCAGCGCCACGAATCCAGCGCCGCCTCTGAGATCGGCTTCATGCTGAGCCTTCACGCCAGCCAGATGATCCTCCAGCGGCCGACGTAGCGCCTGAGGCAGCATCGTCACTCGATCACGGCCGCCCTTCGGGTCGCGAACCGTCACTTCCCCACGATCGAGCGACACGTCCTTGATCCGCAGCTCCGCGCATTCCAGGAGGCGGAGGCCAGCGCCATACAACAACGACGCCATGAGCCACGCAGGGCCCCGCAGTTTTCCCAGCACAGCCGTGACTTCCTGGCGGGACAGCACCACAGGCAGCCGCACGGGCCGCCGCGCCCGCACGATCCCGGCCATCCAAGGCAGTCTGACCTTCAACACGTGCTCGTACAGAAACAGAATCGCGCTCAGCGCCTGATTCTGCGTTGACGGGCTCACGTCACGCGATGCAAGGCTCGATAGAAACCCCGAGACCTCCGCGGCGCCGAGTTCTCGCGGATGCGGCCGGCCATGGTGCACGATGAACCGGCTTTCGAATCCGCAGCTCCGAATCCCGAATTCCAGGCGAAGCCGGCTGCGTCAGTTCCAGCGCAGCCCCTTGAGCTGATCGAGATTCACATTACCGCCCGAGAGGACACACACGACCCGCGAACCCGGCCGCGCCTTGATGAGGCCGTGCAGCAGCGCGCCGACCGGCGCGGCGGCTGCGCCCTCCGGCACGATCTTCATGTAGTGCATCGTCCACACGACGGCGTCGAAAATCTCGCGATCGGGAAGCGTGACGATGTCGTCGACGAAGTCGCGGACGACCTCGTAGGTGAGCTGGCCGACGCGCTTCACGCGCAGGCCGTCGATGATGCAGTCGATGTGATCGAGGGTGACGACCTGGCCGGCCTCGACGCTGCGCTTCATCGCGGGCCCGTCGGACGACTCGACGCCGATGATGCGCACGGCAGGATTGTGCGCTTTGAGCGCCATCGCGACGCCTGAGATGAGTCCGCCGCCGCCGATTGGAACGACGGCCACATCAACCTCCGGCCAGTCCTTCGCGATCTCGAGGCCGACGGTTCCCTGCCCCGCCATCAGCTGGCGATCGTCGAACGGATGCACGTACGTGTAGCCGTGCTCGGCCATTAGCTGTTTCGCGCGCTCGTTCGCCTCGTCCCAGATGCTGCCGTGCAGCACGACCTCGGCGCCGTAGCCGCGCGTCGCCTCGACCTTCGACGGCGTCGCGTTCGCCGCCATGCAGACGACGGCCTTGATGCCGTGGATGCGCGCGGCCAGCGCGACGCCCTGAGCGTGGTTCCCCGCCGAGGAGCAGATCACGCCACGCGTCTTCTCCTCGTTCGAGAGCTGCGCGAACTTGTTCAGCGGGCCGCGAATCTTGTACGACCCCGTGCGCTGGAACAGCTCGGCCTTCACGCGAACATCGAAGCCCGTGCGATCGCTGAGGATGCTCGAGGACAGCAGCGGCGTGTGGTGGACGTGCGCGCCCATCCGGGCGCGCGCTTCAAGAAACTCCTGGGTCGTAACTGGTTGCATAGCTTGGTGTTCGCAATGCTGGGCCTGAAGGCCCGGCCTACAAAGCCCGGCCTAGTCGCGCCACTCGAGGCCGATCATCGTGACCGCGGCCTTCATCGGTTTGATCCGACGATCATCGGATGAGACTTCCGGCGTCCCCGCAATCGCCTCAACTAGTCGATATTCGAGGGTCGTGAACTCGTGAACCGTCGGGGCGAGCCGCACCACTATCCGGCACCCGTCATCGTCTTTCGATTCGAGGCGGCCGCCGGTCCAGGACAGCACCATGCCCGCGTCCGGCTGATCGAAGCCGCGCATGAGGAACGAACGCAGATTCAGCGCCTCGAGATCGGCGATGGCCATGCCGACCTTGATGCCTTCGGGCGTCTTCCACCCCGCGTCCTTCGTTGTGATCGCGATCGTCTTCAACCGCGAACGCGCCTCGTCACGCCATGCGCGTTCGAGCGCCGTGCCCGCGTCGCCGAACAGCCGGCTCAGATCGGGTGCCGACAGTTGCGGACGCGCCGAGCATGAGAGCACGAGCGGGCTCGTCTGCGTCGCAACGGCGCGGCTCCAGCCGCCGGCCAGAAACGTCACCACGGCCGCCACAAAAACGAAACGGCCCGGCGCTCGAAGAGCGTCGGGCCGTCTGAGTACACGAATCATGAACCCCCCGGACCTTAGGACCCTAGGACCCCAGGACCTGCGGACCCACTAGCCGCCCCCGGCCTTCCGCGGCGTCGTGACCTTGCCGCCGCCCTTGGCCGACTTGTCGACCCGGCCCTTGGAGCCCGCATCGTCCTTCTTCCGGCCGCCGCCGAGCGCACCGCGCAGCCGCTCGCCCATCGTCTTCTTCTTCGGCTTCTCCGCGGCCTCGGTCGTCGTGTCGGTGTCCTCGGCAGGGTTGTATTCACTGCCGACGAGCTCGACGGACGCGAGGTCTGCGGCGTCGCCGCGGCGATGGCCGAGGCGCAGCAAGCGCGTGTATCCGCCATTGCGCTCGGTGTAGCGGGGGGCGATGTCCGCGAACAGCTTCGCGACGACTTCGCGATCCGCGATGTCCGCCGCGACGCGACGCCGCGCGGTGACCGCGCGTGAGCTGCCGGCCGGCGCATCGAGGCTCCGCTTGGCGATCGTGATCAACCGCTCGACGAACGGCCGGAGGTCCTTCGCCTTCGGCACGGTCGTGGAAATCCGCTCGTGGCGGATCAGGTTGGTGGCCTGGTTGCGGAGCATCGCGATGCGATGCTCCGTCACCCGGCCGAGTTTTCTATACGCAACGTTGTGTCGCATGACAGTTTCTCAGCAGTTCCTTAGTCCTGGCTCGCCGGCTGGTCGAGCCTCATGCCGAGGCTCAGGCCCATGGTGCCCAGGATGTCCTTGATCTCATTCAGCGACTTGCGGCCGAAGTTCTTCGTCTTCAGCATGTCGCCTTCGGTCTTCTGCACCAGCTCGCGAAGCGTCTTGATGTTCGCGTTCTTCAGGCAGTTGTAGGACCGCACGGAGAGTTCGAGCTCCTCGACGCTCTTGTCGAGGTTCTCGTTCACCGAGCGCGCGGGCTCGGCGCCCCCGTCCAGCACCTGGTCACCGGCCTCGTCGAGGCCCACGAAGATCGTGAAGTGGTCGCGCACGAGCTTCGCCGCCAGCGACACCGCGTCCCGCGGCGTGACCGCGCCGTTCGTCCACACCTCGATGGTCAGCTTGTCGTAGTCGGTCGTCTGTCCGATACGCGCCGCTTCGACCACGTAGTTGACCTTCTTCACGGGCGAGTGGACCGAGTCGATGGGAATCCAGCCGATGCCGAGATCCTCGTCGAAGTTCTTGTCCGCGGCCACGTAGCCGCGCCCGCGCTTCAGGCGCAGCTCCATCTCGAGCTTGCCGCCCTCGCTCACCGTCGCGATGTGCGCTTCCGGTTCGAGAATCTCGACGTCCGCGTCCGCGACGATGTCCTTGGCCCGCACTTCGCCTGGCTTCATCGCGCGAATCGTGACCGTCTTGGCCTGATCCGTGTGAATCTTCAACGGAATCTGCTTCAGGTTGAGGATGATGTCGGTGGCGTCCTCGACCACGCCCTGAATCGGCGAGAACTCGTGGAGCACGCCCTCAATCTTCACGGCGGTCACGGCCGCGCCTTCGATCGACGACAGCAGCACGCGACGCATCGCGTTTCCAACCGTCGTGCCGAAGCCACGCTCGAACGGCTGCGCCCAGAACCGGCCGAACCGGTCCGTCAACGTCTCCCGCTCGAACTCGAGCCGCTTCGGTCTCTGAAATCCCTTCCACAACATTGTTTTTGTCCTTTCACCTCCACCTTCGCTCGCTTCTCGAGCGACGGTGGACCAGACCTGCTGATAACCGCCTGCCTCCCACCGCAGGTCTGAAGAGCTGCGGGCAGACGGTGAGAACTACTTCCGAACTCGCAAATCCGAATTCCGAATTACTTCGAGTACAGCTCGACGATGAGCTGCTCCTGCACGGGCAGGTTGATCTGCTCGCGCGTCGGGAGCTGCGAGACACGGCCGGAGACGGTCGCTGAATCGAACAGCAGCCACTCCGGAATTCCGCGGCCCTTCACTTCCTCCATGGCGTGCTGAATCGTCGGATTCTCCGCGCTGCCCGAACGGACGGCGATCGTGTCGCCCGACCGTACCGAGTAGGACGGAATGTCCACCTTCTTGCCGTTCACGAGGAAGTGGCCGTGGCGCACCAGCTGCCGCGCCTGCGGCCGCGACGTCGCAAATCCGAGGCGATAGACAACGTTGTCCAGGCGCCGTTCGAGGAACTGCAGCAGCAGCTCGCCGGTGACGCCCTTCTGACGGTCGGCGGCCTCGAAGTAGCGGCGGAACTGGTTCTCGAGCACGCCGTAGGTGCGCTTGACCTTCTGCTTCTCGCGCAGCTGCACGCCGTAGCCCACCATCTTCGCCTTGCGCGAGCGGCCGTGCTGGCCGGGCGGGACGTTGCGCTTCTCAATCGCGCACTTGTCCGTGTAGCAGCGCTCCCCCTTGAGGAAGAGCTTCATGCCTTCGCGCCGGCACAGCCGGCAAACAGGTCCAATGTATCGAGCCATTCTGTTCCTCTATTAGCAGCTCGCGGGGCCCCACCCCCGCTCGCCCGCTCAGCACCGCTCCTGGTCGTCGCGGGCTTCGCGGCCTTCTCTTACACGCGCCGCCGCTTCGGCGGCCGGCAACCATTGTGCGGAATCGGCGTGACGTCCCGAATCGACTTCACGTCGATCCCGACCGTCTGCAACGCGCGCACCGCGGACTCGCGGCCGGCGCCCGGGCCGGTCACGCGCACTTCCAGCGAGCGCAGGCCGTACGCCTTCGCGGCGTTGCCCGCGGCCATCGCGGCCTGCGTCGCGGCGAACGGCGTGCCCTTGCGGGACCCCTTGAACCCGACGCCGCCGGCGCTCGACCACGCGATCACGTGACCGTCCATGTCGGTAATCGTGACCACCGTGTTGTTGAACGAGGCCTGGATGTGCGCGAGGCCATGGTGCACCACGCGCTTCTCACCGCGCTTCTTGAACGACTTCTTTTTCCCTGCGGGCTTTCCCTCTTCGGGGGTCGCTGCCGCGGCGTCCTGAGCTTTTTCCTTGGCCATGTCTACTCAACCTTCTTCTTCGCAATGGCGCCCTTGCGCGGTCCCTTGCGCGTGCGCGAGTTCGTCCGGGTCCGCTGGCCGCGCACCGGGAGGTTCCGGCGGTGCCGCGATCCGCGGTAGCTGCCGATTTCGACGAGCCGCTTGATGTTGAGCGAAATCTCCTTTCGGAGGTCGCCCTCGACACCGCCAACTTCCTCGATCACCCGGCTGATCTTCCGCACGTCGTCTTCCGACAGATCCTTCACGCGGATGTCCGGGCTCACGCCCGCCGACGACAGGATGTCGTTCGACTTCTTGCGGCCGATGCCGTAGATGTAGGTCAGCCCGATCTCGACCCGCTTGGTTCGCGGAAGATCAACGCCTGCAATACGCGCCATGGTTACCCTTGCCTCTGCTTGTGCTTCTGATTCGGGCAGATCACGCGCACGACGCCCTGCCGCCGCACGATCTTGCACTTGTCGCAAATTCTCTTCACTGACGCTCGTACCTTCATGAGCTCTTCCTCACGATTCGCCCGCGCGTCACATCGCGCGGACTCAACTCCACCGTCACCCGATCGCCAACCAGCAGCCGGATGAAATTCCTCGACGTCCCCGACCCCGCGTGCGCCGTGACTTCGCGGTCCCCATCGATCCGCACCCGGTAGAGCGCCCGAGGGAGCACCTCGAGAACTTTCCCGGTGACGGAAACCTTTCCAGCCACCTACCTCGCGGCCGCCGCCGCTCTACGAGCCGTCAGCACCTGCGGACCGCCGGCCGCCACCGCGACCGTGTGCTCGAAGTGCGCCGCCAGGCTGCCGTCCTTCGTCACCGCCGTCCACCCGTCGCCGAGCACTTTCGTCTCAGGCCGGCCCATCGCCACCATCGGCTCGATCGCGAGCACCATGCCTTCGGCCAGCTTCGGACCGCGGCCGGGCTGCCCGTAGTTCGGAATCTGCGGCTCCTCGTGGAGCTTCTCGCCAATCCCGTGGCCCACGAACTCGCGCACGATCGAATATCCGTGCGACTCCACCCACTGCTGGACCGCATGGCCGATGTCCGACAACCGGCCGCCGGCCTGCACCTGCTCGATCGCGCGATCCAGCGCTTCGCGCGTGACGCGCAGCAACCGCGTCGTCGCGTCGGGCACCTTGCCCACCGCCACGGTGACGGCCGAATCGCCGAAGAACCCGTCGAGCTTCACGCCGACATCGAGCGAAATGATGTCGCCGTCCTTCAACACCCGCGAGGCCGACGGAATGCCGTGCACGACCTCTTCGTTGATCGACGCACAGAGCGTCGCGGGATACCCGCGATAGCCCTTGAACGCCGGCACTGCGCCGCCGTCGCGGACGAGCTTTTCCGCCAGCCGATCCAGATCCGCCGTCGACACACCCGGCGCGACCGCCGCCTCGAGCTCCGCGAGCACGTCGGCGACGAACTGGTTCGCCGCGCGCATCTTCACGAGCTCCGCGGCGGACCGGCAGACGATCACCCGCGCGCTCCGATCGCCGACGCCACCGCGGCCGCCAGATCCGCCGCCACCGCGTCCGGCGTCTGATCGCCGTCCACGACCCTGAACGTCGGGCGCGTGCGGTAGAACTCCACGAGCGGCTGCGTGTCTCGCCCGTAAATCCTCAGGCGTTCCCGCACGATGTCCGCGCTGTCGTCCCTGCGCATGACGAGCGGCCCGCCGCACTGGGCGCACGCGGCCATGCCCGGCACCGCATTCCACCCGCAGTTGCCGCAAATCCGCCGCTGCGTCAGCCGCTCCACCAGCGTCTCTTCCGGCACCTCGATGTTCACGACCACCACCGGACCGGTGCCGTCGATCATCGCGTCGAGCGCGACGGCCTGCGCGACCGTGCGCGGGAAGCCGTCGAGCACGAAGCCCGGCGCGGTGTCGGGACGCCCGAGGCGCTCCTTCACGACGCCGATCATGATGTCGTCGCCGACCAGCTGGCCCGCGTCCATGATCGCTTTCGACGCGCGGCCGAGCGACGTGCCGGCCTGCACGGCCTCGCGCAGCGTGTCGCCGGTCGAGATCTTCGGCACGCCGCGCGAGCGGCCGAACCGCTCCGCCTGCGTGCCCTTCCCTGCGCCCGGCGCTCCCAGCACGACAAGGCGAACCGGTACGTTCATATCAACCGCGGCGCCCACGGATACGCGTCTTCTTCATGAAGCCGTCGTAGTGACGCATGATCAGCTGCGATTCCACCTGCTGCACCGTGTCCATCGCCACGCCGACGATGATCAGCAGCGACGTGCCGCCGAAGTAGAACTGCACGTTCAGGCCCTGCGTCAGCCAGGTCGGCAGCGCGGCATCGAGGGACGGTCCGATCCACGGAATCTCCGCCACCTTGAAACCCGTCAGCATGAACTCCGGCAGCAGCGCAATGCACGCCAGGTACAGCGCGCCGACGAGCGTGACGCGCGCCAGGATCGTGTCGATGTACTCCGCCGTGCGCTTGCCCGGGCGGATGCCCGGCACGAAGCCGCCGTACTTCCGCATGTTCTCCGCGACGTCATCCGGATTGAAGATGATCGCCGTGTAGAAGTACGCGAAGAAGATGATCATCCCGATGTACAGCAGGTTGTAGAGGGGATACCCCATCGTCAACTGCTGAATCGCGCGCTCCACGAAACCGCCGGCCGGAAAGAACGACTGGATCGACTTCGGGAACGCGAGAATCGACGACGCGAAGATGACCGGCATGACGCCGCCGGTATTCACCTTCAGCGGAATGTGCGTGCTCGCTCCGCCGTACATCCGCCGGCCCACCATGCGCCTGGCGTACTGCACCGTCACGCGCCGGTTGCCGCGCTCGACGAACACGACGGCCGCCACGACGGCCGTCATCAGCGCGATGAGCAGGATCAGCCGGATCGGGCCCATTTCGTTCGTCTCGAGCTGGGCCAGCGTGGCCCAGAACGCGCGCGGGAAATTGGCGACGATGCCGGCGTAGATGAGCAGCGACATGCCGTTGCCGATGCCGCGCTCGGTGATCTGCTCGCCGATCCACATGACCAGCACCGAGCCGGTCGTGAGCGTCACCACGGTCGTGAACCTGAACCACCAGCCCGGGTTGTAGACGAGCGGCAGGCCGCCCGCCACGTTCGTGCTCGACTCGAGGAACAGGGCGATTGCGAAGGCCTGGACGAAACTCAGCAGAATCGTCCCGTACCGTGTGTACTGTGTGATCTTCCGGCGGCCGAGCTCGCCTTCCTTCGAGAGACGCTCGAGGTACGGCCAGACCACCGTCAGCAGCTGCAGAATGATCGAGGCGCTGATGTACGGCATCACCCCCAGCGCGAACACGGTCATCTGCGAGAGATTGCGGCCCGAGAACATGTCGTATAGGCCGAGCAGATTGCTGGACGCCGCCTGCTGAGCCCATATGGCAAGCGCCTGGACGTTGATGCCAGGCGTCGGGACGTGACCTCCCACTCGATAGACCGCGAGCAGGCCGAAGGTGAAGAGCACCCGCTTGCGTAGCTCTGGGATCGCCCAGATGTTCTTAAGAGAGTCCATTACGCTCCTACGAGTTGCCGGGGTGAGGCCCCGGCGCCTACTGCAGCACCTCGGCGACGCCGCCGGCTGCCGCAATCTTCTCCGCCGCCGATCCGCTGAACTTGTGCGCCTGCACCGTCAGCTTCTTCGAGATGTCCCCGCGGCCGAGCACCTTGATGCGCGCGCCCGTCTTGCGGACGAGCCCGCGCTCGCGGAGCAGCTCCGGCGTCACGGACGAGCCGGCCTCGAAGACTTCGGCCAGCGTGTCGAGATTGACGACGGCGTACTCCACGCGGAATGGGTTATGAAAACCGCGCTTCGGCACGCGGCGGTGCAGCGGCATCTGGCCGCCTTCGAACCCGCGCTTGAAGCGGAAGCCCGACCGCGACTTGGCGCCCTTGTGCCCGCGCGATGCCGTATGCCCGTGGCCCGATCCCTGACCGCGGCCGACGCGGCGCTTCCTGTGCTTGGCGCCCTTCGGCGGGCGCAGATTATTGAGCGACATCACTCACCTTCCACTTTGACAAGATGCCGGACCTGAAGAATCAGGCCGCGCGTCTCCGGCGTGTCGACACGCTCGACGGTGTGGCGGATCCGGCGCAGGCCGAGACCGCGCATCGCGTTTTCCTGGCGCGTGTCGAACCCGATCGTGCTGCGGATCTGCGTGATCCGGATCGTCTTCGACTTCGCCTCTGACTTTGCCGCTGATTTCTTCGCCATGGTGTTAACCAGCCGCCTGCGTCGGCGCGACGCCCGTCAGTTCTTCCACGTCCTTCCCGCGGAGCCGCGCAATCGCCTGCGGATCCCGCAGCAGTCCCAGCGCCGAGAACGTGGCGCGCACGACGTTGTGCGGATTGGCCGATCCGAGCGACTTCGTGAGCACGTTGTGAATCCCCGCCGACTCGACCACCGCGCGCACGGCGCCGCCGGCGATGATGCCGGTGCCGTCCGGCGCGGGCTTGAGCAGCACCGAACCGGCGCCGAAGTTCCCGAGGACCGGATGCGGAATCGTCGTGCCCTTCATCGGCACGCGCACGAGCACCTTCTTCGCGGCCTCAATCGCCTTCTTGATGGCCGACGGCACCTCCTTCGCCTTGCCGATGCCGAAGCCGACCACGCCATGGCCGTCGCCGACGACCACCAGCGCGCTGAAGCTCAGGTTCTTGCCGCCCTTGACGACCTTGGTGACGCGGCTGATGGACACGACGGTGTCCTTCAGCTCGTACTCCGACGCATCGATCTTTTCCCGCTTTTCCCGCGTGTGCATTTAGAACTCCAGGCCCGCTTTGCGGGCCGCGTCAGCGACCGCACGCACGCGGCCGTGATACAGATTGCCTCCGCGGTCGAAGACGACCCGCGTAATGCCCTTCTCCTTCAACCGCTCCGCGATCGTCTTGCCGACGGCTTCCGCGCCGGCGACGTTGCCGCCGCGCACCTTGCCGCTGAACACCGTCTTCAGCGCCGCTTCCGTGCTCGACGCCGACGCCACGGTGGTCCCCGCCATGTCGTCGATCACCTGCGCGTAGATGTGCGACACGGATCGGAAGATGGCGAGACGCGGCCGATCCGCGGTGCCGTGAATGCGCTTCCGCTGCCGAAGCCGGATGCGGAGAATGCGGTCTTTCTTCGTTCGGATCTTCATGACGTTAGGCTCCGGTCTTTCCGACCTTCTTCTTCAGCACTTCGCCCGTATAGCGCACGCCCTTCTGCTTGTACGGATCCGGACGGCGCAGCCCGCGGATGTCCGCCGCCACCTGGCCGACCAGCTGGCGATCGATGCCCGTCACGGTGATGTGCGTCTGCTTGTCGATCGCGATGTCGATCCCCGTCGGGATGTCGAACACGACGGGATGCGAATAGCCCAGCGCGAACACGACCTGCTTGCCCTTTACTTCCGCGCGGTAACCGACGCCGACGATGTCGAGCTCCTTCTTGAAGCCGTTCGTCACGCCTTCGACCGCATTGGCCATCAGGCTGCGCGCGAGGCCGTGGAACTTGCCCAGCTCGGGATCGGGCCGCTCCGTCGTCGCGACGAGCTCGGCGCCCTTGACCTCGAACTTGATGCCGGGCGGCACGGCCTGCTTCAGCGTGCCCTTCGGTCCCTTGAACTCGACGCCGTCGTTCCTGACGGCGACGGTCACGCCCTTGGGGACAGCAATTGGTTTCTTACCGATTCGAGACATTGGAAATCCCTACCAGATGTTGCAAAGCACTTCGCCGCCGACGCCGGCCCTGACCGCGTCCTGTCCGGTCATCACGCCGCGTGACGTCGTCAGAATGTTGGTGCCGAGGCCGCCCATGACCTTCGGGACCTCGTTGCGGTTGAAGTAGACGCGGCGCCCCGGCCGGCTCACGCGCTCCAGGCCGCTGATCACGTTTTCTCCCCGCGGCCCGTACTTCAGGTTGATCCGCAGAATCTGCTGCGTGGCGCCATCTTCCGTGACGAGCTTGTAGCCCTGGACGTAGCCTTCCTTCTCGAGAATCTTCGCGATCTCGACCTTGAAGGTGGACGCCGGCACATCGACGCGCTGATGGCGCGCGTGCACCGCATTCCGGATCCGGGTGAGCATGTCTGCGATTGGATCGGTCATAGTTCCTCTGCTGCCTTCCGAACGACTACCAGCTGCTCTTGATGACGCCCGCGACCTCACCGCGGAGCGCAAGCTCGCGGAAGCACAGACGGCACAGCGCAAATTTCCTGAGATACGCCCGCGGGCGGCCGCACTTCCTGCAGCGGTTGCGATGGCGGATCCCGAACTTCGGCTTCTTCTCGTCCTTGACGCACTTTGCGGTGGTGGCCATATATCTGCTCTTAGTTCTGTCTGAACGGCATGCCCATCAGCTGGAGCAGGCGCCGCGCTTCTTCGTTGGTCTTCGCCGTGGTCACGAACGAAATGTTCATGCCGCGGGCCTTGTCGACCTTGAGGTAGTCGATCTCGGGAAACATCAGCTGATCCCGGAGGCCGACGGTGTAGTTGCCGCGGCCGTCGAATCCACGGGCCGAGACGCCACGGAAGTCGCGCACGCGGGGCAGGGCAATCGTGATCAGCCGGTCGACGAACTCGTACATCCGCTCGCCGCGCAGCGTGACCATCGCGCCGATCGGCATGCCCTTGCGCACCTTGAACTGCGCGATGGACTTCGTCGAGCGCGTGATGCTGGCTTTCTGGCCCGTGATCTTGGTCAGCTCCTCGGCGCCGGTGTCGACGATCTTCGCGTTCTGGGTGCCCTCGCCGAGGCCCATGTTGACGACGACCTTCGTGATCCTGGGCACCGCCATGACGTTCGTGTAGCCGAACTCCTTGCGGAGCGCGGGCATGACTTCCTTGCTGTACTTCTCTTTGAGGCGGCTCATTCTTCACTCCGGGGGGCTTACGCCCCCGCGGACCCCCTTACGCGCTCACTCGCGGGGACCCCATGGCCCCACTCCGTTCGCGCGGGCGCCCATCGCTTCGCTCGGGCGCAATCCATAACCAACAGCCGGCCAGCGTCAGCAGGCTCCAGCCCTCTGACCTCTGCCCTCTTACCTCTGACCTATTTGTCCACCACTCCCTTGCACTTCACGCAGAACCGGACGCGCCGGCCGTCGTCCAGGCGCTTGCGCCCGACGCGTGTCGGGTTCGAGCATTCCGGGCAGACGAGCTGGACGTTCGATGCGGCCAGCGGCGCCTCGCGCTCCACGATCCCGCCCTTGATGTTCTTCTGCGGGTTCGGGCGCGTGTGGCGCTTGATGAAATTCACGCCCTCGACGATGACGCGGCTCTTCTCGGGCACCACGCGCAGCACCCGGCCGCGCTTGCCGCGATCGCGTCCGCTGATCACGACGACGCTGTCGTTCTTTCTAATGGCGTACACAGCTGCGGTCGTCACAGAACCTCCGGTGCGAGCGAGATGATTTTCATGAAGCGGCGCTCGCGCAGTTCGCGGGCCACGGGCCCGAACACGCGGGTGCCGACCGGCTCGCCTTCGTTGTTGATCAGCACCGCGGCGTTGCGATCGAAGCGGATGTAGCTGCCGTCCTTGCGGCGGAGCTCCTTGCGCGTCCGCACGATCACGGCCTTCACGACCTGGCCCTTCTTGACCGTGGCGTCCGGCGTCGCTTCCTTGACCGACGCGGTGACGATGTCGCCGATGCGCGCGTAGCGGCCGGTCGATCCGCCGATCGGATTGATGACGGCGATCTTCCGGGCGCCGGAATTGTCGGCCACGTCGAGAATCGAACGCATCTGAATCATGGCTAGACCTCCTTCGCCCGCTCGACAATGCGGGTCACGACAAAGCGCTTGCGGCGGCTGAGCGGGCGCGACTCGACGAGCGCGACGGTGTCGCCGACCTTCGCCTCGCTCTTCTCGTCATGCGCCATGAACCGCGACGTCCGGCGGATCTGCTTGCCATACACGTCGTCGCGCACCTGGCGCTCGACGGTGACGACCACGCTCTTGGTCATCTTGTTGCTGACGACCGTTCCGACAATCTCACCCTTGGCCATGGCTAGCTCCTGCCACCCTTCTCGCTCAGCACGGTGTTCACGCGCGCCAGCTCGCGACGCAGGGGCCGAATCTTGTTGCCCGCTTCGCCCTGCCCCATGGATTTCTGCAGGCGCAGCCGAAAGACCTGTTCCTCGAGGTCGCGCGCGCGGCGCGTCAGCTCGTCGGCGGTCAGGCCGCGCAGATCGGTCATCATCTCAGCGGACTTCATGACGCATGCTCCCCGGTCAGGCGCGTGGCGAAGCGCGTCTTCATCGGCAGTTTGGCGGCGGCGAGCTTCATCGCATCGCGCGCCTCCTGCAGCGTGACGCCTTCCATCTCGAACAGGATGCGGCCGGGCTTGATCACGGCCACCCAGCCCTCGGGCGCGCCCTTGCCTTTGCCCATTCGCGTTTCCTGCGGCTTCTTCGTGACCGGCTTGTCCGGAAACACGCGAATCCACACCTTGCCGCCGCGCTTGATTCCGCGCGTGAGCGCGACGCGCGCGGCTTCGATCTGGCGGTCCGTCAGCCAGTACGGCTCGAGCGTCATCAAGCCGAAGTCGCCGAACGCAATCGTGGAGCCGCGCCACGCCAGCCCGCGCATCCGTCCGCGCTGCTGCTTGCGGTACTTGACTTTCTTTGGCATCAACATAAATGCACCTATTGCCGGTCGCGCCCGCCGCCGCCCGACGCGCGCCGCGGCTGGCGGTACTCTTCTTCGCGGCCGGTCTTGGGCGTCAGGCGCTCGCCCTTGTACAGCCACACCTTCACGCCGATCTTTCCGTAGGTCGTGCGCGCTTCCGCGAAGCCGTAGTCGATGTCCGCGCGCAGCGTCTGCAGCGGCAGCTGGCCGTGCAGGTACCACTCCGACCGCGCGATTTCGGCGCCGTTCAGCCGGCCTGAGACGCGCACCTTGATGCCGCGCGCGCCGAACCGGAGCGCCGATTCGACGGCCTTCCGCATCGCGCGGCGGAACGCCACGCGCTTCTCGAGCTGCATCGCCACCGACTCGCCGATGAGCTGAGCGTCGAGCTCGGGCTTCTGGATCTCGAGGATGTTGATGAACACCTCGCGGCCCGTGTTCTTCTGCAGTTCCTGCCGCAGCTTGTCGACCTCCGTCCCTTTGCGGCCGATGATGATGCCGGGCCGTGAGGTGTGGATGTCGATCTTCAGCTTGTTGGCGGCGCGCTCGATGTCGATGCGCGAGACGCCGGCGTGCGCGAAGCGCGTCTTGAGGTCGTCACGCAGCCTCACGTCCTCGTGCAGCAGCTTGGCGTAGTCCTTGTCGGCGAACCAGCGTGAGCGCCAGGTCTTGTTGAAGCCCAGCCGGAACCCGAAGGGATGTACTTTCTGACCCATAAACTACTCCGCCTTCTCCGTCGTTTGATCAGCCGGCTTGGCTGCTTTTCCCGTGCGGCGCGCACGCGCGGCAGCCGCGCTCTGACCACGCTTCGACTGGCGCTCCGCGACCTCGACCGTGAGGTGCGCCATGCGCTTCACGACGCGGAACGCGCGGCCCATCGGGGCGGGGCGAATCCGCTTCATGCTCGGGCCCTGATTGGCAAAGCACTTCGCGATGTACAGCTGCTCGACATCGCCCGCGAAGCCGGGCTTCTGCTGCGCGTTCGCCACGGCCGATCGCACGAGCTTCTCGATATCGCGCGCGATGAGCTTGCGCGAGAACCGCAGCGTGGCCAGCGCGTCTCCGACGTTCCGGCCGCGGATCTGATCCAGGACGAGGCCCGCCTTCTGGGCCGACGTGCGCACGTACCGCGTGGTCGCCTGACCGTCGCTCATTACGCACCTCCCTTGGCCGGCGCCGCGCCGCCGCCGCCCGCGGGGAAAG
>JADMIO011167836.1_pt1 | contig 17511 bp, 11 predicted proteins | sample 8958161 | NCBI WGS metagenome assembly JADMIO01 (sample SAMN16585339, study PRJNA669376) | soil metagenome | isolation source: Crop rotation soil | place: USA: Cullars Rotation, Alabama | collected 2011
GCCGCGACTTCAAGTCACGTGAATTCCAAGCTTCGGATCCCACTGTGCTGGAAAGGCGTGGCGCGGCACCACATCGTGGACCCGCGCACAGGCCTGCCTGCTGCGGGCCCCTGGCGGACCGTGACCGTCGCCGCGGCGACGTGCGTCGACGCCAATGCCGCTGCCACGGCTGCGATCGTCCTCGGCGACGACGCCATCGACTGGCTGCGCGCCCGCAATCTTCCCGCGCGTCTGGTCGGCCATGACGGTCGCATCGAGCGGGTCAGCGGCTGGCCCGAGCCCATCCCCGCGAGCGCCGCGGCCTGACATGGGCGACGTCAACGTCCTCTGGTACACGACCCGCGGGTCCGCGATCGTCTCGCAGATCCTGTTCACGGTCGTCGCGGTCCTCGGCATCCTGACCGCGGTCCGCTACCAGAGCGCGCGTTGGCCGCGCTTCATCTCGGAAGGCCTGCATCGCAGCATCGCGCTCTCATCCCTGGTCTTCCTCGGGATCCATATCGTTACATCAGCCATCGACCCGTTCACGGCGCTCGGCTGGGAGTCGGTGCTGCTGCCGTTCGCAGTCGACTACAAGCCGCTCTACCTCGGGCTCGGGTCGGTCGCGTTCTACCTCCTCATCGCGATCATGGCCACGAGCCTGCTGCGCGACCGAATCGGGCTGCGCGGTTGGCGCGCCGTGCATTGGCTCTCGTATGCCTTTTGGCCGATCGCCGTGATCCACGGAATCGGCATCGGGTCCGACACGGGCGCGCTCTGGATGCTGCTCATCAACGCAGCCTGTATCGCGGCAGTGGTCGTGGCGGTCGGCTGGCGCGTCATCGACGCCGCGAACCGGCAGCAGTTGCGGGCTCTCGTTCCAGCGCAGGTGCATGTCGGCCAATCGGCGATGCTCAACCCGGCGGGCTTCCCGGAGGGCCCGCGCGTCGAGGCCGGGACGTTCATTCCGCGCCCACCGGCTGCGCCAACTGAGCAAGCCCCGCCCGTCCCGGCGTTCGGGCGGCCGAAGGCGCCGTCGGGGGATCGTCTGCTCGGCGGGCCCATCGTGACCGCCGGCACGGAGAGCTGGCAGGACCACCGCGCCCGACTCGGGCCATTGCCGCAGCACGGATCCGCGCTCATTACGGTGCTCGAGGCGACGGGACTCCAGGGGCGCGGTGGCGCGGGCTTCCCGGTCGGTCGGAAATGGCGCACGGTCGCCGAGCGATCGCAGGGTCGGGCTGTGATCGTCGCGAATGGGGCCGAGGGCAAGCCGACCAGTCGCAAGGACCGCGTGCTGATGGCGCTGCGACCGCACCTCGTGCTCGACGGCGCATTGATCGCTGCGAACGCGGTCGGGGCGGACGAGATCGTCGTCTTCGTCGGTCAGGAGCACCGGCCCGCACTCGACGCGATGACGCGGGCCGTCGCGGAACGGCAGAGCGAGTTCACCGTGCCGGTCCGTCTCGTCGAGGCGCCGCTCGGCTACGTCGTCGGCGAATCCTCGGCCGCCGTTCACTACATCAACGCCGGCGACCCCCGGCCGACGATGGCGCCGCCGCGGGTCTACGACCATGGTGTCAACGGCAAGCCGACGGTCGTGCAGAACGTCGAGAGCCTCGCGTATGCAGCCCTGATCGCGCGCTACGGCCCGGACTGGTATCGCTCGGCCGGCCGCGCGGACACCCCCGGGACGGCGTTGATCACGGTTTCCGGCACCACCCCCGCCCAACGGGTCGTCGAGATCGAGTTCGGCACGCCGCTCGGCGAGGTCCTTGAGCGCGTCGGCGCGTGGACCACCGCCGGCCAGGGCGTGATGCTCGGCGACTCGTTCGGCGCATGGGCGGACATCCACCAGGCGCGGGACCTGCCCCTCGACCCGGCGATCATGGCCACACACGGGCTGTACTTCGGGGCCGGCGTCGTCGCCGTGATGCCCGTCACGACGTGCGGTGTGGTCCAGACCGCCCAGGTCATGGCCTTCATGGCCGGCGAGAACGCGGGCCAGTGCGGGCCGTGCGTCTATGGCATGAAGGCGCTCGCCGAGGCGACGCAGCGGGTAGCCGACCGACGGCCGGCCGACCGCGATCTCGAGCACATCGCCCGTTGGGGCTCGCAACTCGGTGGTCGGGGAGCGTGCGCCCATCCCGACGGCGCGGTCGCGTTCCTCAACAGCGGTCTTCGGATCTTCGCGGACGAGTTCGCGCTTCACGCACGGGGCCTCTGCTCGATCCGCGGTGGCGCGATCGCCGCCCCGGCCGGCTGAGCCGAGGGAGCCCGAAACCCATGACCGTGCTCAACATCGATCGCGTGACCTGTGACGGCCGCGGAATGTGCGCCGAATTGCTGCCCGAGCTGCTCGAGCTCGACGACTGGGGCTATCCGATCGTCCGCTCGGCAGACGTCCCGCCCGCGCTCATGGACCACGCCCGCCGCGCGATCGAGGCATGCCCGGTGCTGGCGTTCCGGCTCTACGAGGACCCGACCGCCGCCTCACGTGTCACGCCGCGCGCGGCACCACCGCCGATCCGGCCGCCGGCGACCGGTCGCTAGCCCTCCTGGGCCGGGACGGGGGTGTCCCGAAGGTAGCGATAGATGAACGCGGCCAGGGCCATCCCGACGATCGGCCCCACGATGTACACCCATTGCGACTCGAAGTGGAGCGCGACGATCGCCGGCCCCAGCGAGCGCGCCGGGTTCATCGACGCGCCCGACACCGGCCCGCCGAACATCGCGTCAAGGCCGACCGTCGCGCCGATCGCGATCGCCGCCGCCTCGCCGACCGCTCGTGTGTCCGTCGCCACGGCCATGATCACGAACATCAGGAAGAAGCTGAGCACGCCCTCCCATGCCAGCGACTGCAGGTCCGACCCGGCCGGCACCGTCGTTCCGAGCAGCGCCACGTCACCGATGGTGCGCAGGGCGAGTGCCGCGGCGATGGCGCCAAGCAGCTGCGCCGCCCAGTAGCGGGGCACCCGGGACCAGGCGAAATGGCGCGTCAGCGCGAACGCCGTTGTGACCGCGGGGTTGAAGTGGGCACCGCTGATGTGGCCGACCGCGTAGATCATCACCATGATCACGAGGCCGAACGAGATCGCCACGCCGACATGGCCCAGGGCATGGGTCGTCGCGTCGACCATGATCGCCCCGCACCCGGCGAAGACCAGCGCGAAGGTTCCGATGAACTCCGCGACGAGCGCCTTCACCCCGCAAGCGCGGGTCGCTGGCCACGCCCGGCCGTCCGGCGCGCGATCTCCACGAACGGCCGCAGCCGCAGGGTCAGTTCCTGGCGGGTCCGGACGAACGCCGCACGCTTCTCGTCGTCCTTGCCCCCCACCTCCGCGGGGTCGTCGAGGCCCCAATGGAGCGTGTTGTCGGAGCCGGGGAAGACCGGGCATGACTCCTTCGCCCGATCGCAGACGGTGATCACATAGTCGAACCGCTGATCGAGGAATCGCTCGATCGTCTTCGACTCCGCGCGACTCCAGTCGATCCCGACCTCGCCCAGGACGTCGATGGCGAACGGATTTACGCCTTTGGGGTGCGTGCCCGCGGACTCAACCTGGAAGTCGGCGCCGCCGATCTGCCGGAGCAGCGCCTCGGCGATCTGGCTCCGCGCGGAATTGCCCGTGCAGACGAAGAGCACGCGAATGGGCCCTGGGTTGTCCACCGATCTCCCCTTGCTGTGCTGGCGCGCGCGACTGACGGCGGCGACCGTCGCCTCGAGATCGTCGAGTTCGCCGTCGAGCCGGTCCAGGTCGGCCCGCTGGCGGCCGATGGCTGCGCGCTGCGCGGCGAGCATCGGCAGCAGGTCCGTGTCCACCGCTCCGTGCTCGAGGCACAGGCGCGCCAGGCGACCGGCATCTTCTGGGCCGACACCCAGCCGACGCAGGCTGACGACGAGACGAAGTCGGGCGACGTCCTCCTCGTCGTACTGGCGGTAGCCGTTGGCGGCGCGCCGGCCGGGAGGCAGGACCCCCACCTCCTCGTACCAGCGGACCGCCGACGGAGCGATGCCGACGCGATCGGCGAACTCCGAAACCTTCACAGCTCGACTCTAGACCCTCAAGTCACTTGAAGGTCAAGCATCTCGCGTCAGCAGCAGCCATCGCCCCCGCAGCAGCCGCCCTCGGCGAGGGCCAGCGACGGCGTGCGATCCAGGTCCACGAACGGCCTGGCGTCCGCCGGCTTCGACGCCTTGACGATGGCACTCACCATGCCGTCGGCGACCGCGTGCGTCGGGGTGATCGATACGTCTGCAAGTCCGGCAGATTCGAGGCCGGCCTGGAATTCGCCCAACGAGAGTGCACCCGCGATGCAGCCGACGTAGGAGCCACGTTCCGCCCGCTCGTTGCTCGTCAGGTGGTCCTCGGCGACGATGTCCGTGACACCCATCCGGCCGCCCGGCCGCAGCACGCGAGCAATCTCGCGGAACACCGCGGGCTTGTCCGCGGCGAGGTTGATCACACAGTTGCTGATGACGACGTCGACGGACGCCGCGGGCAGCGGGATGGACTCGATCGTGCCCTTGAGGAACTCGACGTTCGTCGCGCCGGCCTCGGCTGCATTGCGCTGCGCGAGGGCGAGCATCTCGTCGGTCATGTCGAGCCCGATGGCACGACCGGTCGGTCCGACCCGCTTCGCGGACAGCAGGACATCGATCCCACCGCCCGAGCCCAGGTCGAGCACGCGCTCTCCCTCGTGGAGGTCGGCGACGGCGATGGGATTGCCGCAGCCGAGCGATGCCAGGACCGCGGCGTCCGGGAGCTCCGCCTGCTCGAGCGCGGAGTACAGGGAGGCGCCGACGCCGTCGTCGGGGCCGCAGCAGCCGCCGCTGCCGGTCAGTACCTGCAGCGCGGCGTCGGCATACCGTGCGCGGACCGTCTCGTGGATCTCGGTCGTCATCGAAGGACTCCTCTCTGTGCTGTGCCGTATTGATACTTGACGATATCTATACCTGTCAATATGCTGTTGGGCATGAAACGGCAGACCGCTCCGGATGTCCTCTTGCTGCAGGCAGCCGCGGATCCAACGCGGCTCGAGATCCTGCGTCAGCTCGCGGGGAGCGACGGCATCTGTGCGTGCGATTTCACGGCGTGCTGCGACGTCGCCCAGCCCACCGTCAGCCACCACCTCAAAGTCCTTCGCGAGGCGGGCTGGGTCCGAACGGAGCGCCGCGGCTCCTTCATCTACTACTTCCTGGCACTGGATGGCGTTGCCCGGTTCCGGCGCCTTGTCGGGGAGCTCCTGCCGGTGACGGCGCCGGCGGCTGGACACGCGCTGCCGGTCATCCAGCCGCTCGCCTGACCATCGTCGCGGTCGCCGCTGCGGCGGCCGCCGGGATCAGTAGCGGCGCGGGCCCTCGTCCTTCTCGCCCTTGGCCTTGGGCGGTTCGCCGGGCTGGCGTCGGACCGGGCGTTCCGCCGGCAACTTCGCAGTCACCGGGACGAGCAGCGCGAGCGGCACGGCCAGTACGAGGCCCGTCCAGTCGCCTGTCGTGATGCCGACCCAGATCACGGCAAGCACGACAAGTGCCGTCACGACGACCTGCAGCCGGAACCCGAAATCCGTCGGCATCAGCGCTTCCCCCCAAGGAGCGTTCCGAAGATCGACCGAATGAGCGACTGGCCCGTTCGCGACGTCGCCACCCGGCCGACCGTGCGCACCGTCGTGGTGATCTCGCGCTCACGCCGTCGGGCCGCGGCCTCGGCCGCCTTCTCCGCGCGTCGCTGATCGGCCGCAGCCTGCTTGTCCGCCTGGCGTTGCGCGGTCGCGGCCTCACGCTGTGCACGCGCGGCGGCCTGTTGTGCCTCGCGTTCCATGCGGTACTGGCGGTAGGCCGCCTCGGACTCGGCCTTCGTCGGCCCCGCACCGCCTGCGGCCGCGCCACCCGCCGCTGCCCCGCCCGCCGAAGATGGTGCTGCGGCATCGGCAGCTGACTTCGCGGCCGCAATGCGGCCCGTGATGATCTCGTGCGCACTCTGGCGGTCGATCGGCGTGCCGTACTTCGCCTGCAGCGGGCTCGCCGCGACCATCGCCTGGAACTGGTCGGGCGGCAGTGCCGCCATCAGGGAGTCCGGCGGGATCAGGCGCGTCGCAGCGAGGGGCGTCGGCACGCCGCGCGGCGACAGGACCGTGACCAGCGCCTCGCCGATCCCGAGGGACGTCAGCGTCGCCTCGACGTCGTAGAACGTCGTGATCGGGAAGGTTCGGGCCGTCTTCTTCATGTCGTCCGCGTCCTGGGGCGTGAACGCCCGCAGCGCGTGCTCGACCCGATTCCCCAGCTGGGCGAGGATCGACGGCGGAATGTCGGTGGGGGTCTGCGTGACGAAGTAGACGCCGACGCCCTTCGAGCGGATCAGTCGGGCCGTCCGCTCGATCTCGTCGAGCAGCGCCTCGGACGCGTCGTCGAAGAGCAGATGCGCCTCGTCGAAGAAGAAGCACAGCTTCGGTTTCGGCAGGTCGCCCGCCTCCGGCAGCGCGTGGTACAGCTGGGCGAGCATCCAGAGCATGAACGTCGAGAACAGCACCGGCTTGTCCATGACGTCCGACAGCTCGAGGACCGAGACGATTCCACGGCCATCCGGCGCGAAGCGCATGAGGTCGTTGACGTCGAACTCGGGCTCCCCGAAAAAGGTGTCGGCCCCTTGCTGCTCGATCGTGACGATCGCCCGCAGGATCACTCCCAGCGATGCGGGCGACATGCCGCCGTACTCCGCGAGGATCGCCTTGCCCTCGTCCGACGCCAGGAAGTTCAGCGTCGTCCGCAGGTCCGCGAGGTCGAGCAGCGGCAGGTTGTTGTCGTCGCAGTACTTGAAGACGAGCGACAGGATCGACGTCTGCGTGTCGTTGAGATTGAGGACCTTGCCGAGCAGCAGCGGTCCGAACGAATGGACCGTCGCCCGAACCTGCGCGCCGAGCTCGCCGCTCAGCGACAGGAACTCGACCGGGTGGGCGCTCGGCTTGAAGTCCCAGTGCAGCGAGGCTGCCCGATCGACAACCTTCGGGTTCGTGCCGTCGCCGGGCGCGGCCATGCCCGTGACGTCGCCCTTGATGTCGGCAACGAAGACCGGCACGCCCGCGTCCGAGATCTGACCAGCGAGCAGTTGCAGCGTCTTCGTCTTCCCGGTGCCGGTCGCGCCCGCGATGAGCCCGTGGCGGTTGAGCATCGACAGGGCGACCTGGACGCGGACGGCAGGCAGCACTTCGTCGGCGAGCAGCGGGCTGCCGAGCACCACCGACGGCTCCTTGAGGGCGTAGCCCGCGGTCATCGCATCGACGAAACCCTGATCCATCGGCGCGAACCCTAGCAGGCGCCGCGGCGCTTGCAATGCGCGCGAGCGGCTTGCGCGCCCGAATTGAGTGGGTAGAGTTCGAGACGTTCGACGACGCTGCCGGCGAGGGAGGTGCGGTTGTCGCGCATCAGCCGGCCGACGGGGAGGTCCGCACGATGTGGAATGACTTCAAGGCGTTCCTGACGAGGACCAACGCCCTCGCGCTCGCTATCGGCGTGATCATCGGCGTTGCGCTCGGCACCGTCGTGAAGTCGATCGTCGACGACATCATCATGCCGCCGATCGGCTACCTGCTTGGCGGCGTCGACTTCCAGAGCCTGAAGATCGTTCTCCAGAAGGAGACCGAAGACAAGGCCGAGGTGGCGATCCGCTACGGCATCACGATCAACACGATCATCACGTTCGTGATCGTCGCGCTCGTCGTCTTCTGGATCGCACGGGCCTTCCTGAAGCCGGGTCCCGAGGCCCCGATCAAGACCTGCCCGTTCTGCAAGGAGCCGAACGCGGAAGACGCCACGAAGTGCAGGGCGTGCGCCTCCGCGATCTAGCGTCCAGGTAGCGCGCACAACGACCCGGCCTCACGGCCGGGTCGTTGTAGTTCGCGGTCGTGACAGGGTTCCCGAGGTGACCCTTACCGGCCCCTCTGGAGGCGGCGGACCGTGAGGCCGCGGCGGAAGCGGCGAATCAGTGGCAGCCAGATCAGCGTGCCCGCCATCTGGGCGCCGAGGACGCCGATCAGCATCACGCCCGGGACGGTCATTGCGACGCTCGGGACGAGCCACTCGAGGTTCGTCGCGAACTGGACGTCTGCGGCGAGGTCGACGTCCGGGGCTGCCGACGCGTCAGTCGACACGGCGAACGGATCGGCGGCCGGGTTGCGGAGGACGCCGCCACCGGGCAGGACGATCGCCACGTCGACGGTGACCGTGCCGACGCTGACTTCACCGTTCGGTGCGACCAGCCGATACGAGAACTCGTCCGTGCCGTAGAAGCCAGTTTCGGAGCTGTAGCGGAACGATCCATCCGTCGCGAGCGTGACCGTGCCGTGCGCGGGCTGTTGGGCGATCTCGAGTCGATCGTCGACGGTCGCGCGGTCGTTCGCCAGCACGCCGGGGGCGGCGATCGCAAGGACATCCCCCTCGAGCGCGTAGTCGTCGTGGCGCGCCTCGACCGACGTGCGCGTCGCGGGAGAGGCGGACCGCTCCGGCGCGGCGGACCCCGTCGGGCCGGACGCGGCCGGCGGCGACGACGCGCCTGACGGTGCAGGGGCCACGGCCGACGCGGTCGGTGAGGCGTTCAAGTCCGACGAGGGTGTCGCGTCAGGGCTGCCCGTCGCGTTCGGATCCGAGGTCGGTGAGGCAGTGGCAAGTGGCGTCGCCGACGGTGTTGCGCCGTCACTCGGCCGCGCTGTGGGAGCCGCTGTAGCCGTGCCAGTGGGCGTCTGGTTCGGCGTGCCGGCAGGCGTTGCGGTTGGCGTCGCCCGCGGCGTTGCGCTTGGCGTGGGCCGCGGCGTTGCGGTGGGCGTCGGCGCGGGCGTACCCGCCGGAATCGCCGTCGGCGTCGCCCTGGGCGTTGGCGTCGGCGTGGCAGCAGTGGTCGTCGTCGGGGTCGGCTGCGGCGTGGCGGTCCCGGTCGCCGTCGGGGTCGGCGTGGGATTGGGTGTGGCCGTCGGCGTCGGACTTGGCGTCGGGGTCGGACTATCGGTCGGGGTGGGCGACGGGCTATCGGTCGGGGTCGGCGACGGGGTGGCAGTCGGCGTCGCGGTGGGCGTGGCAGTCGGCGTCGCGGTGGGCGTCGCGGTGGGCGTCGCGGTGGGCGTGCTCGTAGGTGTCGCGGTCGGCGTCGCGGTGGGAGTCGCAGACGGCGTCGGTGTCGCTGTCGGTGTTGTCGTGGGCGTCGCCGTTGGCGTGCTGGTTGGCGTCGCCGTTGGAGTCGCCGTGGGCGTGGCCGTCGGGGTGGGAGTGGGCGAGTCCGTCGGCGTTGCCGTGGGCGTCGGCGTGGCCGTGTCGGTCGGGGTGGGAGTGGGCGAGTCCGTCGGCGTTGCCGTGGGCGTCGGCGAGGCCGAGTCCGTCGGGCTGGGAGTTGGCGAGTCCGTCGGGGTTGCGCTGGGCGAGTCCGTCGGCGTTGCCGTGGGCGTCGGCGAGGCCGAGTCCGTCGGGCTGGGAGTTGGCGAGTCCGTCGGGGTTGCGCTGGGCGAGTCCGTCGGCGTCGGCGATGCGGTGTCGGACGGGGAGGGCGTCGGGGAGTCGGTCGGAGTCGGAGTCGGGCTCGGTGTCGGGTCGGGGTCAGCGGAATCGACGACGACCTGGGCCTGGTCCGTGTCTTCCGCGGCGAACCCGGCCGACGAGGCCGTGACGCCGGCCGTGTTCGTCGTCGTGCCCGACAGCGTCGTCGTGCAGCTGTACGACCAGGTCTCGGTCGTGTCGAGGATGTTGTCGCCGTTCGCATCGCCGCCCATCCGCGCGACGGACGCACACGCCGTGTCCGTGACCTTGACGGTACCGAGCGGGACGTCGCCCTTGTTCACGACCGTGTAGGCGTACGTCACGGAGCCACCGCCGATCGGCAGCGACGGCGCGGACGGCACGACGGAGATGCCGATCTCGAGGTTCGTCGGCGCGAGCGTCACGGTTGTCTTGTCCGAGTCCTGGATCGTCGAGCCGTTCCAGGTGCCCTTGGCCGTCTGGTTGCTGGTCGTCGTCTTCTTGACGAGGACCGAGCACGTCCAGATCCACGTCTCCCCAGGGTTCAGCGCCTTGTCGACGTCGAGATCGCCGCCGACGAACGTCTCGGGCTGGCAGGAATCGTCGGTCGCAGTCGGCTTCGTCAGGGTCACCGAGCCCTTGTTCAGGGCCGTGACCTGGTAGACGACGGTTGTGCCGCTGACGGGGATGCTCGTCGGGTTGGCCGTGGACACGGTGTGGATCGCTGCGAAGGCGGGGTCGCGGATGGTGAGGCTGGCGGTGGCAGTGGCGGTGGTGGTGCCGACCTTGCCCGTGACCTTGGGCGCCGCGGTCGTGGTGCCGGCGATGGTCGTGGTGCACGTGAAGGTCCACGTCTCGGCAAGGTCGAGCAGGCCGTCGGCATTGGCGTCGCCTGTCGCTGCGCCGATGGGCGAGCAGACGGGATCGGTGAGGACGATCTGGCCGACCGGGACGGAGCCTGTGTTGGTGACGTGGTAGCTCAAGGTGACCGGGCCGCCGCCTGGCGTCACGCTCGGGTGGTCGGCGTCGACCGTGAGCGCGAGGGCGACGTTGGCGGCCACGAGCACGGTCGCGCTGTCGGTCGCGGTGAGGGTGGAGGCGCCCCACCTGGCGGTCGCCTTGGCGTTGTCGGTGGTGCTGGCAGTGGCGCTCGCGGCACAGCTCGCGGTCCACGTCTCGCCCGGGTCGAGCAGGCCGTCGGCATCGGCGTCGCCGGCGAGGGCACCGACCGGGGCGCACTTCTGGTCGGTCACCTTGACCTGGCCGAGGGGCACGTTGCCAGGGTTGGTGACCTGGTAGTGCCAGGTGATCGGGCCGCCGGTGCCCGCGATGAAGGGCGGGTCGACCGTGGCCAGCAGGACGAGCTCGGCGTTGCTGGCCGAGGCGACGGTGGTGGTGTCGGTGTCGGACGGGCGGGCACCCCCGAAGCTGGCCGTGGCGGTCGCCTTGGCCGTTGTCGTCTCGGCCAGATCGACGGTGCAGGTATAGGTCCACGTCTCGGCCAGATCGAGCCTGCCATCGGCATTGGCGTCGCCGCCGGTCTGGCTCACGGTCGGGCAGGTGTCGTCGGTCACGCTGACGTTGGCCAGGGGCACGTTGCCCTTGTTGACCACGGTGTAGCTGAACGTCGCAGGCGCGACCCCTGCCGGCAGTGTCACCGGTGTCACGACCGAGGTGATCCGGATCGCCGCGTTCACGGCGGGCACGACGACGACGGAGCCACCGGTGGCGGTCGCCGTTGTGCCGGCCCACGACCCGCTCGCGGTAGCCGCGTCAGCGGTCGTGGACGAGTGCGACGTCGTGCAGAACGCGCGCCAGGTTTCATCCACGTCCAGGAGCCCGTTGCTGTTCGTGTCACCGCTGAATGCGCCGACCGGGGCGCACTTCGTGTCGGTCACCTTGGTCGACGCCAGGGGGACCGTGCCGCGGTTGAGAACGACGTAGGACCACGTCACGGGCCCGCCGCCAGCCGGCAGCAGCGCCGGCGTCGGGGCGGTGATCACGTCGAGCTGCGCGAAGCTCATGGACGCGAGCTGGGTGATCTCGGTGTCGGTCAGCTTCGTCGCGCCCCAGAAGCCGGTCGCGACAGAGGTCGCCGAGGTCGCGGTCAGCAGCGAGGCCGAGCAGGTGTACGTCCACGTCTCGGTGAGGTCGAGCTGCGAATTGCCGTTGACGTCGCCGCCCTGGAAGGCGGGCGCCGGGCACCGGTTGTCGGTCACGCCCACAGTCGCGAGGGGCACATTGCCGGCGTTCGTGACGAGATAGGTGAAGGTGGCGGTCCCACCGCCGGCCGGTAGCGACACCGGCGCGACGGTCGTCCCGAGGCGGATGCCTGGGGACGCGGCGATAACGACGGCTGTCGCCTGGTCCGTGTACTGGGCCGTCGCGCCGTTCGCCTGGCCCGTCGCCTTGGCGCTGTTCGTCACGGTCGCCGCGATCGAGCCCGTACAGGTCGCGATCCAGGTCTCGGTCGTGTCTAGGAGACCGTTGGCGTTGGTATCACCCGTCGGTGCGGTGATGGGCGAGCACTTGGTGTCGGTGAGCGTCACCGTCGAGAGGGCTGACGTTCCGCGGTTCGTCACGACGTAGCGCCACGTCACGGGCCCACCGCCCGGCCGAAGCAGCGACGGGGCGACCGAGGTCGAGACGTGGATCGCGTTGTTCGCGGCGCCGTTGGCGACGACGGTGACGCTGTCAGTCTCCTGGGCGGTCGTGCCGTTGACGGTGCCCGTGACCTTCGCATTGCTCGTCGTCGTGCGTGTGATCGTCGTCTGGCAGAGGTACGTCCACTCCTCGCCGAGGTCGAGGCGGTGGTCGCCGTTCGTGTCCCCGCCCAAGAGGGTCGAGGCCGGGCAGACACCGTCTGTGAGCGTCACCGCCGACAGCGCTGCGGTGCCCGCGTTGCGAACCTTGTAGAGGTACGTCACCAAGGTGCCGCCGACCGGGACCGACGGCGGGCTCGCCGTGACCTCGAGCTCGATCGCCGCGTTGCCTGCGAGTGGCACGATCGTCTGGTCCCACGCGGTGACCGTCCCGGACGGGCCGACCGCCGACGCCGTCACAGTGTTCGTCGTGGTCTTCGTGATCGTCGCATTGCATGCGTACGTCCACGTCTCCGTCGGGTCCAGCCATCCGTTGGCGTTCGTGTCGCCGGACGGCGTGGGCAGCGTCCCGCAGGCCCCGTCGCTCACGACCACCGAATTCAGCGGGACGTTGCCGGCGTTCGTGACAACTGCGGCATACGTGACGGCGCCGCCGGCGATCGGCAGCTCCGATGGGGTTGCCGACGCGGCAACGTGGATCGCCCCGAGCGTTGGGACGACGACGATGACCTGGTCGGAACTCGACGGCGCGTTCCCGCCGACGACCCCCGTGACGCGAGCGGTGGACGTCGTGGTCCGCGTGACGATCGCGGTGCAGGTCGCCGTCCAGGTCTCCGTCATGTCGAGCCGGCCGTCGGCGTTCGTGTCGCCCGTAGGCGCGGAGATCGGTGAGCACCCGGTGTCGTTGAACGCGATCGACGAGACCGGGACGTCGCCCGGGTTCGTCGCCACGTAGGTGTAGGTGACGATGTCACCCGTCGGTTGCACCGCCGGCCTGTCGGCGCTCGCCTGCAGCTGCAGCGCGGCGTTCCCCGCGACGAAGATCGTGGTCGCGTCGGCCGCGCTCGCGACACCGATCGTCGAGTTCGCGCCGACGTGTGCGTTCGTCGTCGTGGTCTGGGTGACGATGGCCGAGCAGACGTACAGCCACGCTTCGCCCGGATCGAGCGTGCCGTTGGCATTGCCATCGCCGCCCGGCCCGGAGATGCCGGTGCAGGCGGTGTCGGTGAGGACAACGCCGGACAGCGAGACGTTGCCCTTGTTCGTGACGGTGTAGCCGAGCGTGGTCGTGCCGCCCGGGATCGGGATCTGCGCCGGCGAGGCCGACGTCGCCAGCTGGATCGCTGCGAAGGCGGGGTCGCGGATGGTGAGGCTGGCGGTGGCAGTGGCGGTGGTGGTGCCGACCTTGCCCGTGACCTTGGGCGCCGCGGTCGTGGTGCCGGCGATGGTCGTGGTGCACGTGAAGGTCCACGTCTCGGCAAGGTCGAGCAGGCCGTCGGCATTGGCGTCGCCTGTCGCTGCGCCGATGGGCGAGCAGACGGGATCGGTGAGGACGATCTGGCCGACCGGGACGGAGCCTGTGTTGGTGACGTGGTAGCTCAAGGTGACCGGGCCGCCGCCTGGCGTCACGCTCGGGTGGTCGGCGTCGACCGTGAGCGCGAGGGCGACGTTGGCGGCCACGAGCACGGTCGCGCTGTCGGTCGCGGTGAGGGTGGAGGCGCCCCACCTGGCGGTCGCCTTGGCGTTGTCGGTGGTGCTGGCAGTGGCGCTCGCGGCACAGCTCGCGGTCCACGTCTCGCCCGGGTCGAGCAGGCCGTCGGCATCGGCGTCGCCGGCGAGGGCACCGACCGGGGCGCACTTCTGGTCGGTCACCTTGACCTGGCCGAGGGGCACGTTGCCAGGGTTGGTGACCTGGTAGTGCCAGGTGATCGGGCCGCCGGTGCCCGCGATGAAGGGCGGGTCGACCGTGGCCAGCAGGACGAGCTCGGCGTTGCTGGCCGAGGCGACGGTGGTGGTGTCGGTGTCGGACGGGCGGGCACCCCCGAAGCTGGCCGTGGCGGTCGCCTTGGCCGTTGTCGTCTCGGCCAGATCGACGGTGCAGGTATAGGTCCACGTCTCGGCCAGATCGAGCCTGCCATCGGCATTGGCGTCGCCGCCGGTCTGGCTCACGGTCGGGCAGGTGTCGTCGGTCACGCTGACGTTGGCCAGGGGCACGTTGCCCTTGTTGACCACGGTGTAGCTGAACGTCGCAGGCGCGACCCCTGCCGGCAGTGTCACCGGTGTCACGACCGAGGTGATCCGGATCGCCGCGTTCACGGCGGGCACGACGACCTTTGCCTTGTCGTCGTCCTTCGCGACGGCGCTGAACGACGACCCTTGGGCGTGGGCGCGGTTGGTGACCGTCTGCGAGACGTTCGTGGAGCAGGTGTACGTCCAGACCTCGCTCAGGTCGAGGCGCGTGTCCGTGTTCGTGTCGCCGCCGGTCCACGCGACGCCGGCGCACTTGTCGTCCGTCACGACGACGTTCGACAGCGGCACGTTGCCGCGGTTGCGGACGACGTAGCTGTACGTGACGGGTCCCCCAGTTGCCGGCAGCGAGACCGGGGATACGGTCGTGGTGATCAGGATCTGCGGGCTGCCGGGGGTGATGTTGAGATCGGGCGCCTGAGGATTGCCGACGGTCGTTCCGGCGCAGGATGGATCGACGAAGGCGGTCGCCGTGAGCGTTGCCCGTCCCGCGACGGTCGGGCGGACCGTCATCGAGACCGTCGCGCTCTGGTTCGCCGTGGCGCCGGCGAGGCTGGCGGCGGTGGACGACGCCTTGTAGGTGACCGCGGCCGAGCCGTCCGGCGAACCGGTGAACGACGACGTCCAGGACGCGCCGGGCGGCGTCGTGACGATGGCCGTGTTGCTCACGAACACGCCCGCCGGCACCGCCACCGTGACGCATCCGAGCGCGTCGGCGGTCGAGGACGTGTTCTGAATCGTCAGCTTGACGGTCGTCGTGTTCGAGACCGCGATGTTGTTGGTCGCGAGCTTGAACGAGAACGACGGCCCGCCCGCCCCGAAGACGAGCGCAGGCAGCAACGCCGGGAGCCAGACCACGGCGGTGAGCAGGATGACGAGGCGACGATCGAGGCGCCCGCGTGGCCGCCCCGAGTGGGCGTTCATGCGATGGCGCGGGTCGAGGGAGGCGCGGTCACGCAGCACCTCGCGCGGGGCGATGCTGTCGGGGATGAGGTCGAGCGGGGAAGGTCGCAGGATCGGCCGCCCGCGCGGCCCCGGCTCGCGGTCGAGGCGCATCTAGGGCTGCGCGGCGAAGGCCGCTCCCGTCTGCGCGGCAGCTGACGCCATCAGGCGATGGCCCTGGCAGGTGTCCAGAGCCGCTGCGATCCGCCCTCCTCGCCGGGGAGCGGCGGATTGGCGGCGGACCGGATGCCGTTCACGAAGGTCGTGACGAGGCGTTCGTCGAGCTGCGTGCCGGCGGCGTCCTGGAGACGACGAAGCGCTTCGTCGGTGCCGAGCGCCTTGCGGTACGGCCGTGTCGTCGTCATCGCACTGAAGATGTCGCCGACCGAGATGATCCGGGCGATGAGCGGGATTTCCTCGCCGCTCAGGTGGTCGAGGTAGCCCTGGCCGTCCCAGCGTTCGTGGTGGTACTTGATCGCCGCTCGAACCTGGTCGATGTTCGGCAGGTTGCGGACGATCGCGTCGCCGAGCGCCACGTGCTGCTGGATGATCTCGGCCTCGCCCGCGGTGAGTGCCGCCGGCTTGCGCAGGATCTGGTCGGGGATGCCGATCTTGCCGACGTCGTGCAGGAGGCCCGCGATCCGCAGCGTCTGACCGAGCTCATCCTCGACACCCAGTTGCTGGGCGAGGAACAGCGCATAGCGCGCCACGTCCTCGGAGTGACGCTTCGTGTAGCGGTCCTTCGTATCGACCGCGATGACGAGTCCCTGGTAGACATCGAACGCGGTCTGGTTGCTGGCTTCCCCGAGGCGCGCGCTGGTGACCCGGATGGCATTGCCGCCGCTGGCCTTGGCCTCGGCGAGGGTCACGGCAGCCGTCGAGAGCAGCGACGTCGCGGAATCGGCGTGCTCGGGGAAGGACGCGATGCCCGCCGAGATGGTGATCGGCAGCCGCTCGCTCGCCCCGAACTGCAGGGCAAGGTCCACGAGCGCCGCAACGACGCGGTCGAGCGCGGGCTCGAGGGCCACCGCGAGGGCCGGCGGAGCGATGAGGAGGAACTCATCCGGACCGTATCGGCCACAGGAAACGCCCTCGGGCAGCTGGGTCCCGAGGAGGTTCGACACCGCAAGCAGCGCCTTGTCGCCCGCCTCGTGTCCGTGCGTGTCGTTGAGCAGGCGGAAGTTGTCGATGTCGAGGATGGCGACCGTCACGTTGGCGTCGGACGTGCGCGCCGCATCGATCGTCTGCGTCAGTTCCGCCACGATCGCGCCGTGATTCAGGAGGCCGGTGAGGGCGTCGCGCCGCGTCGCCTCGAGCAACTCCTCGGTCTGCCGGCTGATCCGCGTCTGGGCGCTCCGGAACACCGCGAAGAGGATCAGTGCCGCGATCAGCGCCGCCGCGAGCGTGACGAAGACGACGTCGCGCCGGGTGTCGGCGAGGGTCGCGAAGATCGGCGCCGCATCGCGCCACAGCGCGAACACGGCCTGGGTCCGACCCTCGAGGACGACCGGCAGGAACTCGTGAAGCACGGATTCCGCTCCGAGCGGCTCCCCTGCGGTCTGCGCAGCGACCTCGGCGCCCGTGTCGAGCGCCGCCGAGGGCTGGCCACCGAGCGCGGCCTGGAACTCGGGCGTTACGGGCGCGCGCGCGCCCGCAAGTGCGCTGACGTTCGAGAACAGGATCGTCCCGTCAGCGCTCCGGAGCTCGGCGCGCAGGATTCCCCCGCGAGCGACGAGCGCCGCCAACTGTTGGGTCACGGCGGTCTGGCGCGCGGGCGTCGCCGTCCCATTGAGATCGTTTCGCGTCAGGTTGCCGTTGAGAAAGGTGCGCGCCGTCGCGGAGTCGTCGCCGACGACCGAGTTGAGCATGCCCGTCGTGACGTGCTCGGACACGAGCATCGCCTGGGCGCTCGCGGTGATCCCGATGAGCGCGAGGAAGACGCCGTAGACAAGCAGGAGCAGGACCGGGCGCGACCGACGCGTGTGGTTGCTGTTGCGCAAACCGTTGCGACCTCGTCACTCGCCGGGTCTGGACGGGAATCCGGCGCAGGGACGCAACAGTCGGCCATCCCGGGGTCCTGCCACCATGACGCAGGAGTCCGGGGGTACTAGCCCGTCGGCGGGCCGGGTCGGTACTCGATGACAGAGCCGCATCTGCGGGCGCGGTCGCCCGCCGGCGGTTACACGCTTTCCAGCACATTGGGATCCTAAGCTTAGAATTCCACGTGGACAAGTTGTCGCG
>JADMIO010957502.1_pt1 | contig 17508 bp, 17 predicted proteins | sample 8958161 | NCBI WGS metagenome assembly JADMIO01 (sample SAMN16585339, study PRJNA669376) | soil metagenome | isolation source: Crop rotation soil | place: USA: Cullars Rotation, Alabama | collected 2011
TAGCGCAACGTTCGCGCTGATCGCGCTCGGCGTGGCCTCCGGACTGATGTTTCTCACCGAATACTCCGCCGGGGCGATTGTCCTGCCGGCGTTGGGCCATGTGGCGTGGCGGCGCGAAGGCCGGGCGCGCTGGGTGGCGTGCATCCTCGTGCTGGCGGGCTTTGCGCTGGTGACGGCGCCGTGGCTGGGGCGAAATGTGGCGCTCACGGGCCACCCGGTCGCGCTGGCGGCGCAGAATGTGGCGTTGAAGCAGGGCGATGCGAACGCCGAGCCAGCAAAGCTGCGGGCGACGTTTTCAGCTGAGCGTCCGGCGGTGGTCCTGACCAAGCTTGGCAACAAGGCGCTCACGAGCCTGCAGGAAAATCTCCGGTCGCGGCTGTGGTCGGGCGGCGGCTTGTGGCTGACGGCGTTTTTTGCCGCCGGCTGGCTGTATGTTTTTCGGTCGGCATCCACCAACCGGCTGCGCTGGACTTTCACCGTGGCGCTCGCAGTCCTGCTGGCGGCGCAGGCGGGATTCAATTCCGGCGAGAGCGACCGGTGGGTCGCTTGCTGGCTCGCCCCGCTCGTGATGATTTTCGGCGCGGGATTTTTCTTTGTGCTGCTGGGGAGCAATCCGCTGCTCGGCGCCTGGCCGCGCACCGGGGCCGTGGTGCTCCTGGTGCTGCAGGCGCTGCCGCTGGCGCATGACGTGCTCGAGCCGCGGCGGCTGCATTTCAATTACCCGCCCTATTTCCCCACGCTGTTCGCCGGCCTGCACCAGGAATTGGCGCGCCGCGACGTCGACGGTCGCTTCGGGCTGATGGCCGACGTGCCCGCCGGCGTGGCGTGGTACGGCCGCGCGCGGGTCTGGGCGCAGCCGGCGAACCTGCGCGATTTCTACAAAGTTGCCGTCGAGGAACAGCCGATCGGGGCGTTGCTGCTCACGCCGCATACGTTGGACCGGCCATTTTTCAGCGAACTGGCGCCGCGTCCGGCCCCCGGCGCGCCGACCCCGCGGCTGGGGGAGTGGAGCGCCGTTTACACCGGCTTGGTGACGGGCGCGATGCCGAGGGAATTTCCCCTCACCATCCCCCAGCGCGTGACGGAAAATCTTGTGGTGCTGATTAATCCCGCAGTACCGCTCGGGCGGTAAAAATAATTGCCTCTGCGGGCGCAGTTCCTGCAGCGTGGGCCCGTGCCCCCCCGGACCAGCACCTTGAAACTTGCGCGATTTTTGCTGGCCGCCGGCTTGTGTCGGGCGCTGCCGGCGTTCGCCGTCTACGCGCCGATCCCGGAACAGCAACAGGGAAAGGAGTTTACGGTGATGCTGCGCGGCGGCATCTCACACGACAGCAACATCTTCGGCGCCCCGAATAACGAAATCAGCAGCATGGTTTATGAGTTTGCGCCCAAGCTGTCGTACAACGCCTCGCTGAGCCCCCAGACCTTCCTGTCCGCCTCCTATGCGCTTCGGCTCGACTATTTCGACAACCGACCGGGCGACAAGACCTTGGACAGCCACGATTTCATGGCCCGCCTTGACCATGCCTTTTCCCCGGTGACGGCGTTTCACTTGACCGAGGATTATGCGATCGAGCGCAACCCCGAGTCGCTCCTGTCGGGCGTGACCGTCAACGGCGACCAATCCTACAAGCGCAACGTGCTCGACGCGCGGTTTATCACGAGCGTGTCGCCGCGGGTGAGCACGATGGCGAAGGTGCAGCTGGTGAACTATTCCTACGACGATGACTCGCTGGCCTTCCAACTCGACCACGATGAGCACCTGTTCGGGCTTTCGGTGGGGTACGACACGCGGCCCGACGTGAAGGTGGTCGCCGAGTACCGCCACCAGGACGTGCTGTATGACCACTTGGGCAACCAGAAGGACAAGCATTCGGATTTCCTGCTCGGCGGCTTCGATTACGAAGTGGCGAAAAAAATCACCGCGTCCGCGCGACTGGGCTACGAGTGGCGCCAGCGCGAAAGCCAGCCCGACGCCGATGCGCCCTACGTGGAGGTGGATGTGAAGTACAATTACGCCGAGCAATCGTTCATCAGCGCCGGCTACATTTACACCTATGAGGAGACGTCGGACCTGTTCCGCTACAATGACAGCCAGGTAAACCGGTTCTACGTCACGGTGCAGCATGCGTTCACGCCGCTCATCGTCGGGTCGACGTCCGTGACTTACGCGCCCGCGAAGCTGCAGGGCCGGTCCGGGCTGCCGGATGTGTCCGAGACGACCACGCGCATTGGTTTTGCGCTGACATACCTGCCGACGAAAAACTGGGAGCTCACTGCGACGTTCGATTACGACAACATCGATTCCGGCGACCCCGGCCGGCAGCAGCGGCGCGAGCGCGGCGGCGTGAGTGCGACGTTTACGTATTGAGCGGCGCTGCAGGCACAAAGTGCTTGCTGGGCCTGCTTTCGGCGCGTTGCCTTGACGCACGGTCATGGCCCATTTCCCCGCCAGCAAGGACAGTGCGACCCTCGCCGACTTCCTGCGGTTGCTGCGGCTTCGGAAGGCCCTGATCTTCCTCATCCTGGCGCTGGTGATCATCACCACGGTCGTCGTCACGGCGTTCCTGCCCCGCTGGTATCTCGCCACCGCCAAGATCCGCGTCGAGAAGCCCGAGGGCGAGGTGAAGCTCTTCCAGGCGCAGAATACCAGCAGCTACGACCCCTATTTCCTGCAGGACCAGTTCAAGATCCTGCAGGAGGAGAAGATCCTCTACCCGGTGATCGCGAACCTGAAGCTGAACACGGTCCTTGCGCCCGCGCTCGATTCGACCGTACCGCTGCCCAACGACATCACCTACAATTACCTTTTGAAGAAGATGCTGCGCGTCGAGTCGCAGCGCAGCTCGTCCCTGATCGAGATCAACGTCTTCGCCCAGGATCCCAAACTCGGCGCCGACATCGCCAACGAGATCGCGCGAGTTTATTCCGAGGACCGCATCTCGCTCGCCACCTCCGCCCAGCGGGAAGGCTTTGCCAAGCTGCGGGACGAGCTCAATGCGCAGGAGCAGGCGGTGTCGAAGCAGCGCGACGTCGTCGAGAAGCTCCGCAAGGACCTGAATATCTCGGGCGTCGACCTCAACGCGAAGTACTCCGACATGGAGATCGAGACCCTGCGGCAGATGCAGAACAACCTGATCACGCTCAGCGTCGAGGCCATCGGCCGGAAGACGCGGTGGGAGCGGTTCAAGGGGATTCCGTTCGAGGAGCGCGTGAGCCTGGTCAACGCCGAGCTCATCCCCGACGTCAACATCCAGACCCTCCTGCAGACCTACCTGCTTTCCGACCAGAACGTGACGAAACTCAAGGGGCGCCTGGGCGAGGCGCATCCCGACCTGATCGCCGCCGTCGCGAACCGCGAAAAAATCCGGGAGCAGCTCGACGCCCAGCTGCGCGGCTACGAGAACTCCCTGGAGATTGCCTACAAGGAATCGGAGGCCCGGGTGACCGAGCTCAAGCAGCAGCTCGCGCAGGCCAAGGTGGACCAGATCCTGTCCTCGCGGGACCGGATGCGGCCGTTTGAAGAGGCGGTGCAGAAGCTCGAGGACGAGACCAAGCTGCTGACCACGCTCAAGCTGACCCTGCGCCAGCGTGAAATCGATTTCCAGGTGCCGAAGCGCACGATCGAAATCCTCAACACCGCCGAGCCGGCGCGCCAGCCGAGCCGGCCGAACTGGCCGCTGAACCTGGCGTTCGCGGTGTTGTTCGGCAGCATCCTCGCCCTCGGCGCGGCCGTGCTGCTCGAGTATTTCGACACCAGCTTCCGCAACGTCGCCGATGTCGAGACGCGCTTGAAACTCCCGGTGCTGGGCGTGATCCCGTTCCACCGCCGCCCGCTCGACGAGGAAGGCGACCCGGCCGAGATGGAGCCGTTCCGCGTGCTGCACACCAACCTCAACCTCGCGCTCAAGCCAGGGCAGCCCGCGAGCCTCGTGCTGTTTTCCGCGGGGCCGGGCGAGGGCAAATCCACGACCCTCTACCGGCTGGTGCGCATCATGGCGGCCGCCGGCGAGCGCGTGATCCTGGTCGACTCCGACGTCCGCCGCCCGACGCAGCACAAGCTGGCCGAGCGGCCGCGGGAGCCGGGCTTGTCCGAGTTGATGCTCAACCGCGTCGACCTCGACGCCGTGATCCAGAAGGACATCGCGCCCAACCTCGATTTCATCCCCAGCGGGAATGTCCCCGGCTTTACCCTCGGGCTGCTGCACCTCAACCGGCTGAAAGACCTCATTGCTTCGCTGCGTGGTCGCTACGACAAGATCGTGTTCGATTCGCCGCCGATCATCGGGGTGAGCGACGCCAGCGTGCTCGCGACCGCCGTGGACGGCTGCATCCTGCTGATCCAGCACCGGCGCAATCCCCAGAGCATGGTGGTGCGCGCGCAGTCGATCGTGCAGGACCTCAAGGCGCCGCTGCTCGGCGTCGTGCTCAACCAGGTGCCGCTCAATTCCGGCGACGACTACGGTTACTATACCGACAATTATTCCTATTACCACGAGTCGGGCAGCAAGCGGCAGCGGTCGGCGGCGCCGGCCAAGCGCGGCGAGGAAAAGCTGGTGCTCGACGACCCGGGTGACCGTTCCACGGGCTAGCCGCCTTTGTTTCCCCACAAGCCCACGACCCCATGAAGCCTGATTTCAAAATTGTCCTGCTGGCAGCAATCGCCCTGGCCGCTCCCACCGTACGGGCTCAGGATGAACCGCAGGAGGAATCCATCGAGCTGTCGAAGTTTTCGGTCAGCACGGACTACGACGCCGGATATGTTTCGGGCAGCGCCTCACGCACCCGGGTGATCAACAGCGACAACTCGCCGGTGCCCAATGTGCCGATCACGATCGTGAAGCGCGCCGAGTCGGTCGCTGTGCAGTTCGTCCTGCGCAATGACCAGGACAAGGCGGACGTGCGCAATGCGGAGCTCTTTGACACCCTCACGCAGCTGGAGACCGCCGCGAAGGCCGCGGGGCTCGTGATTGAGCAACGGGAGGTTCGGCTGACGGGCGGGGAGCGAAAGACGCTCTCGTTTTCGCGCGGGGGCACGACGTCGTTCCTGAACATTGTCATCATCGCGAAGCTGGAGCCGGATGCCCGCGTGGCGGATGTCGTGAAGAAGGTCAGGGATGTCGTCAGCCCGAAGCGCCTCGTCGGCAAGACCCGCGTGGCGGACGGCTCGGTCGGCCTCGTGATTCAGAATCCCGCGCAATACCGGCGGGAACTGCTCTCGCTGATCTTTGAGGATATCGAGGTGGTCAGGAAGGGCGTCGGCAAAGAATTCGAGGTGCTGATGTCCGGGCTGAGCCGGCCGATCCAGCTGCGCCCGGTCGGAGAGGGGCAACTGGAGCTTTGGATCGATTACTCGTTCATGATCCTGTCGATTCGGGGGCTGGAGAATCCCGGGGTCAGGAAATAATTCCGGTCACCGCGAGGCAGGACGCGCCGCGCAACGCTGGGTCGGCGAGTTGCCGCCGCCAGCCGTTTCACGCCCAAAATAGCAGTTGACGAAGCCGGCATGCGGCCTAGTTCTGGCACCCTGTTTTTGCGGGCGTAGCTCAGTTGGTAGAGCACCACCTTGCCAAGGTGGACGTCGAGAGTTCGAGTCTCTTCGCCCGCTCCATTTCGCAAAGCGCCCCAGAAAAACCTGGGGCGCTTTTGTGCGTAAAGACCTGGAGGGGCAATAGATCGGTGATCACTCTAGCGGGCTAACCCCGGCTTGTGCCCTCTGGCAGCGTGCGTCCATGCTCGGCCCGCGATGAAGCGCCTGGTCTCCAGCCTCTACGTGCAGGTGCTCGTGGCCATTGTGCTGGGGGTGGTCCTGGGCGTGGTGGCGCCGGATTCGGCGATCCCGCTCAAGCCGCTGGGCGACGGCTTCATCAAGCTGATCAAGATGCTGATCGGCCCGATCATTTTCACCACGGTGGTGGCCGGCATCGCCGGCATGGGCAACCTGCGGAAAGTGGGCCGGGTGGGTGTGATGGCGTTGGTCTACTTTGAGGCGGTGACCACCCTCGCGCTGATCATTGGCCTCGTGATCGCGAATGCGTTCCAACCCGGGGCTGGCATCCACGCGTCGCCCGCGTCCCTCGATGCGAAGGCGGTTTCGTCGTATGTCGGGGCGGCCCAGGAAATGACCCTGGTGGAATGGATCCTCCACATCATTCCCAACTCATTTGGCAGCGCGTTCGTGGACGGCGACATCCTGCAGATCCTGCTCATTTCACTGCTTTCCGGCTTTGCGCTGGCGCGTTTGGGCGAGCATGGACGGCCGGTCACGCACTTCCTCAACGAGATCGCGCGGATGTTTTTTGGGATTGTTACCATCGTGGCGCGACTCGCGCCCGTCGCCGCGTTCGGGGCGATGGCATTTACGGTTGGCAAGTACGGGATCGAGTCGCTGGCGGCGCTGGCGAAGTTGATGGGCTGCGTGTACCTGACCTGCGGCGTTTTCATCGTCGTGGTGCTTGGGCTCATCGCGCGGTTGGGCGGGTTCAGCCTGTGGAAGATCATCCGCTACATTCGCGAAGAGCTCCTGATCGTGATTGGCACGTCGTCGTCCGAGGCCGGCCTGCCCGGCCTGATGGACAAGTTGGAGCGCGTCGGCTGCGCGCGTTCGGTGGTGGGGCTGGTCGTTCCGGCGGGGTACTCCTTCAACCTCGATGGCACCTGCATTTACCTGACGATGGCTGCGCTCTTCATCGCCCAGGCCACCGATACCGGGCTGACCCTGGGCAGCCAGATCGGGCTGCTGCTGGTGCTGCTGGTGACTTCGAAGGGCGCGGCGGGCGTTACCGGCAGCGGATTCATCGTCCTCGCGGCCACGTTGGCATCGACCCACCAGGTGCCCGTGGCGGGCATGGCGCTGATCCTGGGAGTGGACCGTTTCATGTCCGAGGCGCGCGCCATCACGAACTTCATCGGCAACGCGGTGGCGACGTTGATGGTCGCGCGGTGGGACGGCGAATTCGATCGCACCAAGGCGGGAGCGATCCTGCGGCAACCGCCGCCGGGAGTTGGCGCGCGAGTTTGATTGCCGCCAGCAAAAAGCCCCGGTTTCCCGGGGCCGTGGATTGAAATCGATGTCGCCGGCTTGGCCTCAGTGCGGCTCGAGCTTCATGTCGCTCACTTTGCCGTCCTTGAACGTGACGGTGAACGTGTAGGACTGCAGGTCGGCAGGCTCCATCGTTCCGCCCTGCGGTCCACCCGTGGTGGAGATGCTTTGGGGCGTGCGACTGGCGCTGACCGCCGTCGGGGCGCCCGTGGCCTGCCGCTGGTAGTGGGATTCGCCGGAGACGCTGCCGTACCGCATGGTGGCGGCATCGGTGGTGGGATAGTAATTCTTGTAGGTCCAGACTTCGACCGCGCCCGCCTCGGTCTCCTTGTTTTCCACCGTCGTGGGTTTCCCAATCGCGATGTAGACCATGTCCGGCGTGAAGTCCTTGGCGACGACGCCCTTGTCGACGTACTTTTTCTGCCACGGCTTCAGCGAACCATAGACCGCGGACTTTTCCTGCGCGCGGGCGCTGACACCGCCATCGGTTTCACAGCCGCTGAGGAAGACGGCGATCCCGAGGGCGGCGCCGAGAAGGAGAGGGATTTTTTTCATGTTAGGGCAGTTGCGTGAGGTGATGCGGAATGGAAAACATGCGGCGCGCCCACACGCCTAGACCGTCAGGGCGAAGGCCTAGACCGTCAAGGGGTAAGTGCACCCGCTGTCAGACTTTGAGACGGACGACTCGTTCCGACCCGTACCTCCGAAGATTCGCGCGTTGCGACCCGCACTGGCACCACCCTTAATCCCCCGCGTGAAAGCCTCCGATTTCTTCGCCCTGCCTGCGTCCCTGGCGCCGTTTGCCGCGGCTTTCCCCGCCAATGTGCCGCCGTGGGCCTGGCTGAAGCAAATCGCCCCGGCCCTGGCCGCCCATCGGTTCGACCAGCCGATGCTGAAGGTCCCGGCGGGAGTGCACGTGGAGGGATTTGTTTACCTGCATCCCACAGTCACCTTGCCGCACACCGCGACAATCATCGGGCCGACGTGGATCGGCGCTGACACGGAGATCCGCCCCGGGGCGTTCATCCGCGGGAATGTTATCGTCGGCGAGCACTGCGTCCTCGGGAATTCCTGCGAGTTCAAGAACTGCCTCTTGATGAACCGCGTGCAGACGCCGCATTTCAACTATGTCGGCGACTCGATCCTCGGGAACGGGGCGCATTTCGGCGCCGGCGTAATCTGCTCCAACGTCCGGCTCGACCAGAAGAACGTGACGATCGCGCTGCCGGGCGGGGTGGTGGTGGACACCGGCCTGCGGAAATTCGGGGCAATCGTCGGCGACTTTGCCGAGGTGGGCTGCAACGCCGTGCTGCAACCCGGCACGCTGCTGGGCACGCGCTCGCTCGTCATGCCGCTCACCGCCTTCGGCGGCTACCTCCCGCCCGCCACCATCGTCCACAGCCGCCAGCAGATCAGCACGCTGCCGCGCCGGGATTGACGCCGCCCGGCGACTTCCGCGAAGCTCCGCCTTCCATGCGCACCCTCACCGGCATCACGCCCTCCGGCACGCTTCACATCGGCAACTACTTTGGCGCGATGCGTCCCGCCATCGAGGCCCAGGCCGCGGGCGACTGCTTCTATTTCATCGCGGACTATCATTCGATGACGAGCGTGACCGATCCCGCCGAGCGCCGGGCGCACACCCGCGGCATCGCCCTGGACTGGCTGGCCTGCGGCCTCGACCCGGCGAGGAGCGTGTTCTGGCGCCAAAGCGACGTCCCGGAGGTCTGTGAACTGACGTGGATGATCGGTTCGCTCACCCCGATGGGCCTGCTCGAGCGCGCGCACAGCTACAAGGACAAGACCGCGAAGGGGATTGCCGCCAATTTCGGGCTGTTTGCGTACCCGGTGCTGATGGCCGCGGACATCTTGCTCTACGACACGCAAAAGGTGCCGGTGGGCCGCGACCAGAAGCAGCACGTCGAGATGACCCGCGACATTGCGATCAAGTTCAACGAGGCCTATGGCGAAACGCTCGTGGTGCCCGAGCCGGTGATCCGCGAGGAAGTCGCGGTGGTGCCGGGGCTCGACGGCCAGAAGATGAGCAAGAGCTACGGCAACACGATCGAGATTTTCGGCGAGGAGGCGGCGCTGCGGAAAAAAATCATGGGCATCAAGATGGACAGCCGCACGCCGGCCGAGCCGAAGCCCGACGCGGACCGCAACCTCGCCATCCAGCTGCTCCGACTCGTCGCGCCCGCGAAGGTGGCGAAGGATTTCGAGGACCGCCTGCGGGCGGGCGGCCTCGGTTACGGCGACCTCAAGAAGGCGCTGTTCGAGCACTACTGGGCGTACTTCGCCGTTGCCCGCGCCCGCCGCGCAGAGCTCGCGGCCAACCCGGACTACGTCGAAGGCGTCTTGCGCGACGGCGCCGCCCGGGCCCGTGCGGTGGCCAGCGTGGTGCTCAAGCGCGCCCGCAAGGCGAGCGGGTTGGAGTAGGAATTTCGGCGCGCCTTAAAATAGATGGAGCCGCGGCGCCCTCGCCGCGGATTCGGCTGACGCGGCGGGGGCGCCGCGTCTCCATTTTCGCTAGATCACGAGCGGGGCCGGCTCCTGGAGCTGCGCGATGCGCGCCATGATTCGCTCGCTCGCGATCTGGTAACGCTCCTTGCCGGCGGTGGGATCGTCATATTCTTCCGGAAAAATCGGCGGACCGAAGACGATCGACACCGGGACCCCGACGCGCAGTCCGCGGCCTTTGCCGTAGGCTTCGGATGAGTTGAAAATGCGCGTGGGAACCACCGGGACGTGCGCCCGGCAGCAGATGAGTCCGACTCCGGCCTTCGGGGACTGCAGCTGCCCGTCGGGGGAACGGGTGCCCTCGGGGAATAGGATCAGCCCCCAATCATCCTTCAGGGCCTTCAGCACCCGCTTGATGGCGCTCACGTCCTGTCCGCCGTCCCGGTCGACCGGGATGGTCCCGACGGCATCGAGCCACCAGGAGGAGATGCCGCCCTTCCACAGCGTCTTGCGGGCAAAGAAGGCGATCTGCCGCGGCACCTGTGCGCCGATCAACGGCGGGTCGAGGAAACTGGCGTGGTTCGCCGCGATGAGGAACGAACCCATGCGCGGGATGTTTTCCTGGCCGGCGATCTCACCGCGGAACCCGATGTCGTAGAGCACCGTCGTCAGATAATGAAAGAAGCCGTAAACCGGCTGCATCTTCACCTGCTGGTAGGCGCGGCTCATGCGGGGGGCAATTTCCGGGCGATCGCGGCGGACATCTGCTCGACGACCTGGTCGAGGCTGACGTGCGTGGTGTTGATCGAGATCGCGCCGTCGGGGCAGGTGAGCGGCGACGCCTTGCGCGAGGAGTCGATGCGGTCGCGCTCGCGGATCTGGTCGTGCTGCCCCTGGCCGGCGCGGCGGCGCTCGCGTTCCCCGGCGTCGGCGTGGAGGAAGAAGCGGAAATCCGCCTTGGGGAAAATCACTGAGCCGATGTCGCGGCCTTCCATCACCAGCCCGCGGAATCCCTTGGCCCGCGCCACGTCCGCCAGGCCGCGCTGGTAGGTCAGCAGGGTTGCGCGCAGTTCCGGGATCGCGGCGAAATGCGACACGGCGTCGTTCACTTCCCGGCTGCGGATCTCGTCGCCCGCAACCCGCCCGTCGATCTCCATTTCCGCCGAGCGGCCGTTGAGCCGGGTCGAGAATTTCAAACCCGCGAGCGCCGCGCGCAGGCCGGCCAGGTCGTCCGGTTTGACGTTCCGCCGCAGCATCTCGGCGGTCAGCGCCCGGTAGAACGAGCCTGTGTCGACGTGGAGCAAGTCGAACCGGTCGGCGAGGGTCTTCGACGAAGACGATTTGCCGGAGGCGGCGCCGCCGTCGATGGCGACGATGGTGAAGGGGGAAGGGGCCATCAGGACGCGAGTGACCTTTGCCGCAGCGACTCCAGCAACTCAAAAAAATGAGGAAAAGTTTTCGCGCAGCAGCCGGGATCCTTGATCGACAGCCAGGGCTGGCCGTTGCGGTGGAGGTCATGGCAGCCGAGGATCCCGAAGCTCATGGCGAAGCGGTGATCGTGATACGTTTCGATGACTTGCCCCGGCTTGAGCGGCCGCGGGGTGACGGTGAGGGAATCCTCGGTTTCGACGACGTGCTGCCCGAGTTTCGTCAGCTCGCGCGCCATCCCGGCCACGCGATCGGTCTCCTGCTTGCGCGTGTGCGCGATGCCGGTGATGCGCGTCGGCCCGGGCAGCAGCGGGGCCAACGCGGCGAGGGTAAGGAACGTGTCGGAGATATTCCGGAAATCCTCGGAGATCATGCCGGTGCCGGCGCGCGCGCGGACGCGAGCGAGCACGCCAGCGAACGCCGCATCGCCTTGCAGGCTGCTGCTTGGGTCGGGCAGTCCCGGAAGTGTTATGGCGCCGCCCGTGATGGCCGGCAGGGCGAGAAAGTAGCTTGCCGCAGTGGCGTCGGGTTCGATCGCGTAGCTTTCGGGGCGGGTGGCGAATTGGGAGACCATGCGCTTTGTCATTGCGACGAAAGGCTCCGAAACAGTCGCGCCCTTCAACTTCACCTCGAGCGGCGCCTGCGCGCGGGACGCGACGAGCAGAAGCGCCGAGAGCAGCTGGGAACTTTCCGAGGCGTCGACCTCGACGGTGCCGCCGGCGAGGCCCGCAGTCTTCAACGTGAAGGGAAAATTCCGCGCGCTGGCCTGCGCGCCTTGGCTCGCGAGCGCGTCCAGCAGCGGGCCGATCGGGCGGCGGTACATTGCCGGGTCGCTGTCGAAGTGGTATTCGCCACCGGGCCGCAGGCAGACGAGTGCCGTGAGGAAACGCGCGGCGGTGCCGGCGTTCCCCACGAAAATCATGGCGGTCTTCGCGGGGATTTTTCCGCCCTGGCCGTGGACCCGCATCGTCCGGGCGTGAAAGTCGGATTCGACGGGAATCCCGAGCTGGTTCAGCGCGGCGGCCATGAGGTCCGTGTCGCGGCTGAAAAGGGCCCCCGTCAGCGTGACCGGCCCGTCCGCGAGCGCGGCCAGGAGCAGCGCGCGGTTCGTGATGCTCTTCGAACCCGGCAGCGTGACCTCGCCGCCCACGGGGCGCGTGAAGGGCACGATCGGAAGCGGGTCGGCGAGCGGCATGACAGCCCCAGCGTCAATCAGCGCGCACGTTGCGCCAAGGTGTTTTTTCGGCGTAGCGCAGGCGTCCCGCCTGCATCCGGAGGTTTTGACCACCGATTACACCAGGCGACACCGACCAATCTGAATCAGCTGATTGTCGGTTCGGATTGATCCGTGTTTCGGCGTGTAATCCGTGGTTAAAAACTCCGAAGCAGGCGGGACGCCTGCGCTACGAGGTCGGCCGGAACTGGTCGCGGTAGGCTTTGCCACGCTCGAGGCGGGCGACGACCTCGAGCCAGTCGCGGTTGGAGATCGCGGCGTGCAGCGACTGGAGCTCGTCCTGGTACTGGCGCAGCGCGCGCAGCACCTCGTCGCGGTTTTGCTCGAGGATCGTCCGCCAGAGCTGGGGATCGCTGGCCGCGATGCGCGTCGTGTCGCGCAGGCCGCCGCCGGCATGGTTGCGCCACGCCGGCGGCTTCCGATCGAGGAACGCACAGAGGCTCGAGGCGAGCACTTGGGGCAAATGGCTGATGTGCGCGACGATTTCGTCGTGCTCGTCCGGGGAAACGGTCACGGGCTCGGCGCCCAGGTCCTTCCAGAAGCGCACCACCGTGGCGACGGCAGCGGGGTTGCTCGCTTCGAGGGGCGTCACGAAGCAGGTGCGGTGTCGGAACAGCTCGGCGCTGCCGTGCTCCCAGCCGGTCTTCTCGGATCCCGCCATCGGGTGCGAACCGACAAAGTGCGCGCGGCTTCCCAGCGCTTCGTGGCCGAGCCGCGCGATTTCGCCCTTCACGCTGCCGACATCGGTGACGATCGCATCGGGCGCCAGGTGCGGCGCGATCTGCTGCGCGAGCGGCACGATGCGATCCACGGGCGCGGCGATGACCACGAGTCCGGCGCCGCGCACGGCTTCCTCGGGTGAGTCGGCGACCGCATCGCACCACGGCTGGTCCTTCAACTTCAACCGCGACTCGGGTCGCCGGGCCCAGAGGACGATACGGTCGGCGACGCCGTGGGTCCGCGCCGCACGCGCGACGGAGCCGCCGAGCAGTCCAGGGGCGAGGATGGTGAGGGGGACGGACACGCTCCTTGCAAAGGCCAAACGCCGGCGGTGTCGAGCGGGGATAGTTGTAGGGCGGGGTCACCGAACCCCGCCAAACCTCTGCAAGCCCCCCGCGGATAACGCGGATGCGCGCGGATAACTTTCGGTGATCCGCGTAAATCCGCGTTATTCGCGGGAAAGTGTTCTCAGATTTGGCGGGGTTCGGTGACTCCGCGCTACAGCTACGCGCCGAGCTTCAGAATCCGGTTGTATTCCGCGGGCGTAAGCGGGGAGACCGAGAGTCGGCTTTGGCGGAGCAGCTCCATCTTGGCGAGGGCGGGCTCGGCCTTGATCTGGGCGAGCGTGACCGGGTGGACGAAGGCCGTGAGGGCCGCGAGTTCGACGGCGACCCAGCCGGGTTCGTCCGCGGTCTTGTCGGGAAAGGCGGCCTTGCTGACCTCGGCGATGCCGAGCACGGCCTTCGTCGTCACGCTCTCGTAGAACAAAACGCGGTCGCCGCGATTCATCGCCTTGAGGTGAAGCCGTGCGGCGTTGTTGCGCACGCCGGTCCACGCGGTGCGCTTGTCGCGCACCAAGTCGGCCCACGCGTAGGACTCGGGTTCGGATTTAACCAGCCAGTATTGGGTTGTCATAAACAGGGGGCTTTGGTGCGCTGGGACAGAAATGGACGAGGACTCCCCTGAAAAGGCAAAAGCCGACCGCGCCCAGACCATCCTGCTCCTCGTGATGCTCGTCGGGATGGTCCTGCCCTTGGTCCTGTTTTATTTCTTCCGCTGACCCAACTCCATGAACAAGACGATGATCGCCATCCGCTCGGTGTTTTTCGTGCTGTGCGGCGCGGCCGGATGGCTGGTGTGTTATGCGATCGAGGAGTGGGATGCGCACCGTGTCCTGGCGACTGTGATCGGATTGCTGCTGGGCGCGCTCGTCATCCTCGTGGATTTCCTGCTCAAGGGCTTTTCCCTTCGGGGGCTGTCGGCGATCACCTTCGGCCTGGGGATGGGCACGCTGATCGCGTATTTCATCGGCACGTCACCGCTGTTCCGGTTCGGCGAGCCGCAGATCATTTACCTGTCCCAGCTCGCGCTCTTCATCGTCTGCACCTACCTCGCCACGGTCATCGCGCTGCGCGGCAAGGACGAGTTCAACCTCGTGATCCCGTACGTGCGGTTCGTGCCGCACGACGTGGACGTGCCGCTGGTCGTCGTGGACACGAGCGTGCTGATTGACGGGCGCATCGCGCGCGTCTGCGACGCCGGCTTCCTGAGCGCGGCGCTGATCATCCCGCGCTTCGTGCTGAACCAGCTGCAGGCCGTGGCCGATTCCTCCGACCCGCACAAGCAGGCGCGCGGCCGCCGGGGGCTCGAGGTGCTCAACGAGCTGCGGCGCAACAAGCGCCTCGACATCCGCATTTCTGAGAGCGAGGTCGCGAAGAAGGAAGACATTGAGGCCAAGCTCGTCTTCCTCGCGCAAAGCATGCGCGCGAAGCTGCTGACGACGGACTACAATCTGGCGAAGATGGCGGAGTTTCAAGGCGTGGCGTGGCTGAACCTCAATGCGCTTGCACGCTCGCTGCGTCCGGAGCTGATGCTCGGCGAGACTGTCGAAGTTGACCTCGTGAAAGCGGGCAAGGACGAAGGCCAGGCGGTCGGCTTCCTTGAGGACGGCTCGATGGTGGTCGTGAACTCGTCGCGCGCCTACATCGGCCGCCGCGTGAACGCGGAAATCATCAGCGTGCTGCCAACGGCGGGCGGCAAGATGGTGTTTGCCCGGCTGCTGACGGCGAATTGAGGGTGGGCGCCGGCGGGGCGGGGGAATGAGGGCCCGCCTTCGTCCCGCCTCGGCGGGACTACGGCGCGGCAATTTTCCATCGGATCCCGATGGAAAATTGGTGTTTACTCGCGCGACGCGATTGCCCAAAACCTCCCCTCCCTTTCGGGGCAGTAGCTCAGTTGATAGAGCGCGTCGTTCGCAACGACGAGGTCGTGGGTTTGATCCCCATCTGCTCCACCAGCCTTCGCTCTTGCAGAGCTACGGCTCGGCAAGCCAGCGAAGGCTGCCGCGCGGAAGTCCCGCCCTGGCGGGACGTAGGCGGGCTCGCCGCGGCTGCCAGCCCGACTTGGCGCGTCATCCAAGCCAATGCCCTGTGATGACTTACGCGTGCCAGTCTCGTTACAGCCACGCAAATTCTGACATAATCACGGCACCGGCCCCGGATTTGCTTTTCCACGGCGCGAACCTAGCCTTTGTATCCCGCTCCTATCCAAGTCATGAAAAAAACATCCAAGACCTCCCCGAAGCCCGCCCCGGCGAAGAAATCCGCGCCGGCCAGTAGCAAGGCTTCGGCTGCGCCCGCCGTCAAAAAGACGGCCGCCAAGGCGATTCACACCACGATCTCTGCCCGCATCGACGTCGGCTTCGGCAACTCGCTTTATCTGCGTGGCGACGGCCCGGGCCTCAGCTGGGACCGGGGCGTCCTCATGGAATGCACCGGAGACGACCGCTGGACCTACACTGTCGCGGAGTCCATCCGCCCCGTCGTGTTCAAGTTTCTGATCAACGACATGACGTGGAGCAACGGCGAGGACTACACGGCGAAGCCCGGGTCGACGGCCGTCTGCACGCCGCTGTTCTGACCGGCGCTAGTCCGGGTTGAGTTCGAGCAGGCGCGCCTTCATCCGCGCCGCCGCGGCGTCGCGGTCGGCGAGCTCCGCGTTTTCGAGCAGCTCGCCGCTCATGCGCACGCGCGAAAATGGCAGGGGGAGGTAGAACCGGTCCCAGCTACCCAGCCGCCACGCGGACGTGAAGATGCCGCCGACGAGGATCACCGGCGCGCCGGTGCGCCGGGGCACGATGACGGCGCCGGGCTTGAAATCATAGCACGGGCCGCGGGGCCCGTCGGGCGTGATGCCGATGTCGTGGCCGGCGCGCTGCACCTCGACGAGCGCCGTCGCGGCCTCGCGTCCCAGCCGGCTGCTGGAGCCGCGCGCCGCGCCCATGCCAGCCACCATGATGAAAAACTCCGCGAGCCACGCGCCGTCCTTGCTGGCGCTGATCAGCGCGTAAAGTTTCCGTTGCGGCCGGTAGCGCCGGTGGATCTCCGTGGCGAGGAACAGCCGGTTGTGCCAGAGCACGAAGGCCACGGGAACGTCGCACTTGCTGAAAATGCGCACGGTTTCGGGCGAGATCTCGAAGCGCAGCGTCATGCCCCAGAGCCGCACCAGGCGGGCCAGCGGCCACATCAGCACGCGGCGCCACCCGGTGATGCCGTGAACCGTGCGGTCGGGCGCACACGGGGTGGGGTTTGGAGAGGGCGGATTCAGCGCGGATATTTTTCCACGAAACCGGCGCGCTCGCCAAGCGAAGACTGGCACACGCCAGAATAACCACGAAGGTCACGAAGCGCACGAAGCCCGAGCCCGTTTATCGCGGAAGCGTCGAAGGGCGAAACGACGGCATCGACCGAAGATCCACCAACGTCATTCCCTTTTCCTTTCTTCACCGTTTCCCCGACCAATCTGTGGCTTGTGCTTCGTGCGCTTCGTGCCCTTCGTGGTTCAAACCCCACGTTGGATTCACCTTCGCATGTCTCACGCGCTTCCGCCCTGTCCCCACCTCCCGCCGCCGCGCCCGGGCCTTGACTGGCGCACGCTGCACGTTCACCGCGAAGACGTCCGCGGTCCGGAATTTTACCACGACTGCCTCGAGTACGGCCACGCGCTGTGGCAGCAGGGCCTGGCGGCGCGCGCCATGCTCTGCCTCGACCGGGCGTTCGCGGCGGACCTGCGCGGCGACGAAGCCGTGCTCCGCGCCTGGCCGCTGCCCTACGCGGCGATGGCGTGGCTGATTGCGCACACGCCCCCCGATGTCTTCATGGGCAACCCCCGCGTGCACTTCCAACACTACGCGGACCGGATGAACGAGCCCCGCAAGGAACAGCGCCGCTGGCGCGCCTGGGCCTGCTGGGCGCTCACGCGCGCGGTCCGTCCCGACCTTCCCGCCGATCCGAAGCATGCCGTGGAGGAGCCGTCGTTGGACGAAATCGAGCGGCGTTTGCAGCGTCATGGACATCGCGGCGAGGCCGCGCTTTGGAAGGGTGTGCACGGATCACTGGCCGCCGTTAGGCCATGAGTCGCCAGGTACCGGAGGAGTTTGTGCGACGAGCCGCCTGGGGGAAAACCACTCTTGACTTGCCCCCCCTCGATTCTACTTTCCGCCTCTTTCCCGATTCACGGGGTGGTAGCTCAGCTGGTTAGAGCGTCTGCCTGTCACGCAGAAGGTCGCGGGTTCGAGTCCCGTCCATCCCGCCATTTTTATCGTTCCAAGAGAACGACTTATTAA
>JADMIO010690454.1_pt1 | contig 17507 bp, 12 predicted proteins | sample 8958161 | NCBI WGS metagenome assembly JADMIO01 (sample SAMN16585339, study PRJNA669376) | soil metagenome | isolation source: Crop rotation soil | place: USA: Cullars Rotation, Alabama | collected 2011
GATGGCGCTTACCGGGAAAACCTGGTCGAAACCCAGGGCTGAAAATTCGGCAACGTTCGGTTCGCTCCGGCTGGTATCCACTTTGTTGGCGGCCAACAGCACGGGTTTCCCACTAGCCCGGAGCCGAGCGGCCGCTTCACGATCCAGCGGGACGATTCCTTCCTGCACATTGACGACCAGGATGATGACATTGGCGGCCTCAATGGCGAGTTGGACCTGTTCCAACGCGGCTTTCAGAATGACGTCGGTTTCCTTTTCGCGACGCAACAGGCCGATGCCGCCAGTATCAACCAGCGTGAATGGTTTGCCCTGCCATTCGACTTCGGCGGTGACACGGTCGCGAGTGACCCCGGGCATATCATGAACGATAGCGATACGCCGCCCAGCAATTCGGTTGAACAGTGCAGATTTTCCGACGTTTGGTCTTCCGACGATAGCGATAAGTCCGGGCATAAGGTAATCAGGCTAGGATGGGCTCGGCAGGTTTGGGCTGAATCACTTTGATTCCGGGATAACGCGAGTTGATTTGCGATTCGAACCAATTCCTCGCGTCAGTTTCTCCGTGGCTGAGCAGGACCGTTCGTGGGCCGACGGCACCGACAAAATCCAATAAATCACCCCGATTTGCGTGAGCGGTTAAATCAAATTCCTCTATGAGGCAACGGCGAGTCACCTCTCCGCCGCTGGGACTGAATATGAAGGTTTCGCCGTGCTGCGCCTTGCGCAGGCGGCCGCCTGGGGTATCCGGGTCAGTATAGCCGACGAAGAAGATGGCCTGATCCGGATCACCAATCATGCGGAGGGCCAGATTATGGGCTGCAGTATTCTCACTCATCATGCCGGCGGTAATGACAAAAATTCGCCCACCGGAAAGCCTCATCTTGTCGGCCTGACCCTGTTCCAGGACGACGAGATTAAGCGATTCGTTGAGTTGCAGATCAGGATATTGGCGATGAGTGCGGTGCGCCTCGAGGTCGTAAATTTCGGTGAAGACGCGGCCCAATCCTCCAATGTAAATCGGCTGGGATGGCAATTTCTTTTGCGCCATCATGAGCGCAAGCAAAGCGAGGATTTCCTGAGTTCGACCCAGCGCAAAGGTCGGAATAAGAATGGAGCCTTTCCGCTCGAGCACTTTTTGTATGGATTGGCTGAGTCGGTCAAGTTCAGTTTCACGGGTGAAACCCTCTGGGATCTCACGACCGCCGCGTGTTGTCTCCATGATGAGCACATCCGCTTTAACGCCTTCAAATCGGGCACGCTTCAAAATGGTTTGATCGTGGAAGCAAACGTCGCCGGTATAAAAGATGGTTTCTTTTTGGCCGCGCACCATGATGCCGGCAGAGCCTAGCGCATGTCCGGCATCATAGAACTCGAGAGTGGGAGAAATGAGACCGGCCCGGGTTTTGTGGAACGCAGCCCAGTCGACTTCGCGATTGTATTTGAACCCCTGGAAGACCGGCGCGATTTCATCTACTTCATCATGGCTGAAGAGGGGATATTCACGAATACCGAGCTCGTCGCGCTGACGCTTCATGACATTCACGGAATTGTGAAGCACGCGTTCCACCAGGAAATAACTCAGCTCAGGCATGAGCACGTGGGCCTGCGGAAAGTAACGCAACCCAACCGGCAGCGAGCCGACATGATCATGGTGGCAATGGGAAATGGCAATGGCGTCCACCTCTTCATCTTTGACGGCATCATATCGAGGCAAGGCATCTCTTCCTTCTCGTTTGGGATGAACACCAGCGTCCATCAATAATCGATGGCCTTCGATGTCCAGGAACCAGGAGCTGGCTCCGATATTTGTGTCTGGATTGAGATTAACTATCCGCATAAGGTCCGGGGCGATAAATTACCATACATTCCCTTGCGCGGGCAGATGATGAGCAAAGCAACCGACCTGTGGTTGCTCAGGGCAAAGGCTTTCGGGCGCTCGAGGGTTATTTCGGCGCGTTGGTTTCTGAGCCGCTTACGGCTTTTTTCATCAAGCCGACCATTAGTTCACTTTGGTCTTTGTAAGCAGTATACCCTTCGGGCGGTTCAAATTGCTTCGGGTCCAGCTTGGTGAATCGCACGTCTTTATAGTGGATGATGGAAGTGTTTTCGTTGTTTTTGCTTTCAATCTGAATCGGGAAATCCTTTAAGTCGGTCGCATTCCAGGTTGTGGCTTCGAGGGGTTTCGCAGCATCTCCTTTGATCAAAATTTTGGTTTTGGTGCAAGGATGGCCATCGATGGTTTCTTTGCCCAGGACGGTTTTTTCTATTTTGTGGTCTGCTTTCAAAGTATCGCTATCTTCCTTCGGCATCGGTGTGGTCATGTAGCATTTGGGAGTGGGATAAATCACGTAAATCGAATTCCGATCGGGACGAATGATGCTGATGACCTGAGCTAAACCCATCTGTTTGAGTCCCGTGGCCACGTCCTGGGCCAAAAGTTCGCTTTTTATTTGGGTGATATCAATTTCAACGCGGACTTTTTGATCGAGCAAAGAAAAGTCCATGGGAACGGACATCGTTTCCTTTTGGTCTTTGTCGAGAACCTGGACGGAAGCTTTCGCCGTGAAGGAGCCCACGTTTCCGAAAAGTTTAATCATCGCGATGTCCATGCCAGCGGGGGAGCCGCCGGGAAGCTGAGCTCTTAAGGCGAATGGCCCAAAGGTCAAAAGACTCAGTAACAGCAGAGCGTTAAAACGAATGATCACTTTCATCGGATGCCTTGAACATAGCTTCGGGGAGGCTCAAGACCTAGCTAAAATTATTTGGTAGTTGAACCGCAGTCGCTTATGTTCCATGCACCAAATATTGAATGGTCTCTCGTGGGTTCGTGGAATATGAAAAAGTTTAATTTCGGCCAGGTACCGGTCATTATCGTCCTCGTTTTCTTTTTATCGGCTTCGGCGCTGCAGGCACAGAAAGTCCCGGTCATCGAAGTCCAGCTAACGAATGGCATGCGCGTGCTCATGGTGGAACGGCACGACGAACCGCGGATTGCCGGTGGTTGGGTGGCGCATGTGGGGAGCGCCAATGAACGGCCAGGGATTACCGGCACAGCGCATCTTTTCGAGCACATGATGTTCAAGGGTACGCCAACGATTGGAACCAAGAACTATCAAAAGGACCTGCAGATTATGGAGCAGCAGGAAAAGCTTCGCGATCAAATGCGCCAGGAAGAAAAAAAGATGCGGGCGGCGTATCGCCGAGGGGAAGTCGAGGATCTGCTCCGGCCGGAGAACAAGAGTCCGCGGTACATGGAGCTTGAGAAGGAGTTCAACAAACTGGTCACTGAGCAGCGCGAGACCATGGTTAAAAATGAATTCGACCGCATCTATACCGCCAATGGGGGAGCGCAGATGAACGCTTTTACCTCGGAAGATATGACCGCGTATTTCATCAATGTTCCGGCAAATAAACTTGAGCTGTGGATGTGGATGGAATCCGAGCGCATTTTGCATCCGGTATTTCGTGAATTCTATGCGGAGCGAGACGTGGTTTTCGAGGAGCGCCGGATGAGGACAGACTCCACGCCCCTGGGAAAATTCTCGGAGGAATTCAACGCGATGTTTTGGGAATCCTCTCCGTATAGCTGGCCGACGGTGGGATGGCCTTCGGATATTCCATCGATATCCAAAGCACAGGCGGATGAATTCTACGCATTGTTTTATGCTCCGCAGAACATCTCTTTGATACTGGTGGGAGATTTTAAGACCAATAATGCGGTGTCGCTTGCCCGGAATTATTTCGAGCGAATTCCCCGAGGTGCAAAGGATGCTCCGGATGTCGTGACCATGGAAGTCAAGCAAGCGGCTGAGAAACGGATGTATGCGGAAGCGGAGACCAATCCGCAGGTGGATATTAATTGGCACACAGTTCCATTTCAGCACCGGGACTCTTACGGGCTGGAAATCCTTGGCCAGCTACTTTCGACTCGCACGGGCCGGTTTTACAAAAACCTTGTGCTGGGCTCGCGTGTCGCGACGAGCGCCTATGCTGGCCAGGTTTCCCAAAAGTGGGCGGGTTACTTCAATGCCGGTGGCGAGGTGAAGGAAGGCCATAAACCAGAGGAAGTAGAGCAGGGGATCTATGATAACATTGAAAAGCTCAAAAACGAATTGGTTCCGGCGGAAGAACTCCAGAAGGTGAAAAATAATTTTGCGGCCGGAGAATATCGAAGGCTGACTTCGAACTTTCCGATATTAATGCACCTGGTCCAAAACGACGGAAATGGAGATTGGCGGGAAATCAACGAAGCTGGTGCAAGAATTCAGGCGGTCACGGCCGAGGACATCCGACGCCTCGCAAACATGTACTTCACCAAGGAAAATCGCACCGTAGCCGTTTACACTCGTAAGCCAGCTCAAAGCGCCACTCAGGCTCCGAAGGAGGTCCAATAAGATGAAGACGCGAGCGATTTTTTCCGGGTCTGAACAGGCAATGGCAAGGGTGGCCTCATTTTTGATGGCGCTGGGTTGCCTGGCTGGAGTGAGCACGCGCACGGTCGTTGCTGCCGAACGTTCGACCATCCCGGATCGGCCGGAAAAGCTGCAATTTCCTCCCCTGGTTTATGAGCCCCCTTCACCCGAGAAATTTCGTGTGCCGCTGAAGGCTGGTCCAGTGGCCTATGTTGTGCCGGATCGTGAACTGCCGTTGGTGAACATTGTTATTTATTTTCACACGGGCAGTTATTTAAACCCCAAAGGCAAAGAAGGTCTTGCGGACCTAACCGGATATCTCCTGGCCCGAGGTGGAGCTGGTTCAAAAAGCGCTGAAACATTGGAAGAACGGTTGGCTTTCCTGGCAGCGCAATTGAACGCCGGCGTCGGCGATACGCAGGGAAGTGTAAGCCTCAACCTGCTATCCAAAGATTTGGACGAAGGGTTCGCCATTCTGCGTGATGTATTGACGGCCCCTCGTTTTCAGGAGGATAAAATTGAATTGCGCAAGCAGCAGCTACTGCAGGCCATGCAGGAACGTAATGACGACTCCAGCGACATCGAAGCACGAGAACGCGGCTTTCTCGCTTCGGGCGAGGATTTTTGGGCGAATCGTTATTCTACTGAGGCCAGTGTCAAAGCAATAACCCGGGAAGACATCGAGGGGTTCCACCATAAATGGTTTTTCCCTTCCAACTGTGTTGTCGCGATTAGTGGTGATTTTAATCGAGATAACATCGTTGCAAAGCTTGACACTTTGTTTGCGGATTGGCCTTTCAAGGGACAAAAACCCGAAGCAATTCCTACGAACAAAGTTTTTGCGGCTCCGGGAGCCTATATTGTTAACAAGGATGTAAATCAGGGTCGCGTTGCCTTGATGTTGCCGGGGATAACCCGCGATAACCCGGATTATTTTTCAGTGGTCGTGATGAACGATATTCTGGGCGGTGGCGGTTTTACTTCTCGCATCATGAACCGGGTGCGGTCCGATGAAGGACTGGCCTACGATGCAGGCTCCAGTTTTCCCGGTGGTATTTATTACCCGCTCACGTTTACTGCCTCCTTTGGCTCCAAATCCCGAACCGTGCCTTTTGCGGTCTCAATCATTCTCGAAGAAATCAAAAGCATGGCCAAGGAGCCGCCCACGGAAATCGAACTGACGACTTCAAAGCGGGGATTCATCGACCGCTTTCCCGGCACATTCGCGACCAAATCACAAACCGCTAATACGCTCGCCCAGGAGGAATTCACGGGCCGGTATGCCAAAGAGCCTGACTTCTGGAAAAAGTATCGCTCGCGCATCGAATCCGTCTCCAGTGAAGATGTGCTGCGGGTCGCAAAAAAATATCTCACCCCTGAAAAGCTGGTTGTTTTAGTAGTTGGTCACAAAGACGACATTCTTCTCGGTCACCCGGATCATCCAGTCAAATTGGCTGATTTGGCATCGGGACATTTAACGGAGCTGCCGTTGCGTGATCCGATGACCATGAAACCGATGTCGAATAGCGGAGCGCAGAAACCTTCGGAGCGATAGGGCTGACGTTTATTTGGCTTCCTCGTTTGCCTTTTTCGCGACCGCAGGGTGGCGAAGATTCTCGTCGATATACTTCGAAAGCAGGCGTTCCTGTTCGGGCTTTAATTTGGCTTTGCGGCTCATTTTCGTCATCCACACACGCCATTCTTCATCCGAGTATTTATTCGGATCGTAAAACTTATGGCATTTCGCGCATTTGGCGACGTAGATCTTGCGAGCCGCCTCATTTTCCTTAACGGACAATTCCTGCGCAGTGGCCGAGGTGAACAGGAATGCGCTGGCGACCATTGCCGCAAGCGCACTCCCTGCCAGGCTCGAAAGCCTCTGTGCTCGTTTTCTAAAATTCGTCATCAAAATGAAAAGCCGACGATTAGCCGGACATTCAATCGTTCGTGTCCTTCGAGTTCCAGGTTGTGGTTGCTGTCGATGTTTTCGGCAAAATTGACCCCGAAGATTTGGGGCATGACTGTGAGAGTCGCCCACCACTTCTCCTGCGTGAAGGTGGCAACCGGGCCCAAATACAACGCGGTGTTCTCCCACGAGCGATAGTCCGGCAGTTCGTTGTGGTCCCGTGCCTCCAAACCAAGACTCCAATGCGAACTAAGCCGGCGAGTTATTCCAAAGCTCGCCTCCACTTCACCTTCCAGTTTCCGCAGGTCATCCTCCCATTCCGCCGCATGGGTTAGATTCAAAGCCCACTTCCAGTCACCAAAGCGCTGGCCCAGGATAATCCTTTGCTCGAGCTCCGCCGTGTCGCCGGAGTAGCGAGGTTCAAAATACAACGTCAGTCCCACCGCATGCTCTGCCGGATTCAGCAGCATATAGCGATTTTCGATGGATACGCCGTCGAAATTAAAATCGGATTCATGGCCGCCAGTAAGTGGGTCGCGAAAACTCTCGAAGCTTTCATTTAAATAGAGCGAAACGGAATAACGGTCGGTCACACCATACTCCAATTCATGGCGGATTTCCCACAGATTATAATTGTCCTGTTCCACGGTTTTATTTCGCCCGGCCCTTAATGTAACCCATTGCTCATATTCCACGCTTCCCTGCGGCATCGTCTCTGGTTCGTAGGTATAGGTGAAGTAACGCTCATTTCCCAAGCACCACGAGGCGGCGGCCGTGCAGAGGATTCCAATCAGTAATCTCCTAGGTTTCTTCATGAATTCACTTTCAGGTGCCAACGTTCATCGTGCGTTTATTTAATTGAGATTGAGTCTCAGTGTCAACTCACCAGTTGCTTTTTACCAACCTTCTTTTGTATGGAGTCATCGCTCCTGTTAGAGTACGCCATGCTTATGCGTGAGCGGTTCTTCTCGATTTACTCACACGGGTTTATTCGTGCCGCAGTTTGCGTTCCTCAACTGCGCGTTGCCGATCCCGCCTACAATGTCACGCAAATGGTGGAACTGGCTCGGATGGCATCGGCTCAGGGTGTCGCGGTCGCCCTGTTTCCGGAACTCGGCATTTCCGCTTATTCCAATGATGACCTTTTCCAACAAGACGCACTCCTCGAGGCGACGAAAACCGCCCTGCAGACACTGCTCAAAGCCAGCGAAAGCCTGACTCCTTTGCTGGTCGTCGGTGCCCCGCTTCAGTTTGAATGCAAACTGTTTAACTGTGCCGTCATCATTTACCGGGGCCGGGTGCTGGCCATTGTTCCCAAGGCCTATCTGCCTAATTACCGGGAATTTTACGAAAAGCGTCAGTTTACTTCCGCGCGCCAGGCTTCAAGTCGCGAGGTCCGGTTCCTGGGACAACAGGTTCCATTTGGAACGGACGTCATCCTGGAAGCCGAGAACATCCCCGGTTTTGTGCTGCACGCGGAGATTTGCGAGGACGTTTGGACTCCCATTCCCCCCAGCACCTATGCGGCCTTGGCCGGCGCAACCGTGCTGCTGAACCTTTCAGCGAGTAACATTACGATTGGCAAAGCGGATTACCGGCGGGATTTGTGTGCCTCGCAATCCGGGAAATGCATCGCTGCCTATCTCTACTCAGCCGCCGGTCCGGGCGAGTCGACCAACGACCTGGCTTGGGATGGCCATGCCCTGATTTATGAGAACAATGAATTGTTGATCGAATCTAAAAGATTCGCGGATCGAAAACAGATGATTACCGCGGACATCGATCTCGAGCGTCTCATTCAGGACCGGATGCGCAGCACCAGTTTCAATGATTCCGTCAGCGACGTTAAGGAAAGAGTTAGCCAGATTCGACGCATTCCGTTCGAATTTCTCGTGCCCGATGAGGAAATCCCATTGCAGCGGCAAGTCGCCCGCTTTCCTTACGTCCCGAGCAACGTCGCTGAGCGGGATCAGCGTTGTTTTGAGGCCTATAACATCCAGGTGCATGGCCTGCTGAAAAGGCTTACCGCCAGTGGCACAAAAAAGATCGTTATCGGGGTGTCGGGTGGCTTGGATTCTACCCAGGCATTAATCGTCGCTGCCAAGACCATGGATAGGATGGGCCTACCCAGGACGAACATCCTGGCTTTTACGATGCCCGGATTTGCCACGAGCCAGTTTACCTTGAGCAACGCACACAAGCTGATGAAGGCCTTGGGTGTGACCAGCAGCGAAATTGATATCCGACCCTCCTGCATGCAGATGTTCAAGGACATCCAGCATCCCTTTGCCCGGGGTGAGAAGGTCTATGACGTGACTTTTGAAAACGTGCAGGCGGGAGAACGCACCTCCCATCTTTTTCGATTGGCCAACTTGCACGGAGGGTTGGTGCTGGGAACTGGAGATTTAAGCGAGTTGGCCTTGGGATGGATGACTTACGGTGTCGGAGACCATATGTCTCACTATAATGTGAATGTTTCGGTCCCCAAGACCCTGATACAACACCTGATTAGGTGGGTTATTTTGTCCGAACAATTCGATGCCGCAGCCAGCGAAACTCTGCAGGACATCCTGGATACCGAAATCTCTCCTGAACTCGTGCCCCATTCAAACGGCGATTCGAGCAAACCCTCTCAGAAAACCGCAGACAAAGTCGGCCCTTATGAGCTGCAGGACTTCAACCTTTATTACGTGACCCGTTACGGCTTCCGTCCCAGCAAAGTCGCCTTTTTGGCGTACCACGCCTGGCACGACCGCAATCGCGGCGACTGGCCGGATTTGTTCCCGCCAGATAAGCGAATCAGTTACGAGCTCTCGACGATCAAAAAGTGGATGGAAGTCTTTCTTTTGCGGTTCTTTAAATTGAGCCAATTCAAACGGACCGCCATACCGAACGGGCCGAAAGTAGGCTCCGGTGGGTCGTTATCGCCCCGGGGCGACTGGCGAGCGCCCAGCGATGCCGAGGCGGAGGTCTGGTTGGAAGAAGCCCGCAAGAACATACCGGGCACCCAATCTCAGACGAGCAAGAGCAGGAAAACTCGAGCGATTCGCCCCGGGGTCAGACGGTGATTTGCCGAGTTTTTCGCTGCACCTAAGTGCCGGGCCCGTCGGTCTTTGGGCAATTCACCCCACCTGGGGATGGCACAATGTGTGCGCACTATTTTTTTGAAAGTTTAAATAGGATGTTTCAAATGAAAGTGCGAAAAAGTGCAGGGTGGGTGCTGATTTACGAATGTGTCGGCTTCGGATTGCTGATTCTTTTCTCGTGGATGGACGAATTCCAGGGAATTGCCCAATTGGTCTTCGGCGGAGAGCCGCAAGTTCGTGACTGGCGGGACTGCGCTTTGCAAAGCCTTATCATCTTTTACATCTGGGCAATCGTTTTTGGCCTCACGAAAAAAGTGGTGGATCATCTGCACTACCTGGAAGGCTTTGTGAGGATATGTGCCTGGTGTCGCAAGGTAGGACATCGCCATCACTGGATGACTCTTGAGGAATACCTGGTGAAGGGGTTTCGCATAGAGACGACGCATGGCATGTGTCCGGATTGCTTACAAAGGGTGAAGGAAGAGACTGCCGAATTCGTTCGCCTGGAGCGAAGCGGTGCCGTCCAGAAACCGGTAACGGCGAACATTCCCGACCCTGCGCCGAACTCCAGCCAGGCCTGAATCCTCCTCCCACGTCCGGGTAATCTTGCCCGGCGGCAGCCACTGCACGCTATGCGCCCGGCCGTGGGCAAATCTTCCTGCTTCTAAATATCCAGTTCTCCTCTCCGCCCGCAGGTTCTGATTGGAATTCGGGATTTGTCCTGAACACACGTGTCCAAAAACAATCGAAGTGTCTATTGGTGAGTCAGCCAGGCTGAGACAGCGGAGCCTGCGAAACGAAAAAGTTCCCCGTCTTCGAGTGATTACTTTGCTGCTGGCTTATCGTGCCAGGCTAAAGCGTAGCTGAGAACTACGACCATCAATAATATACAGTGAAAGAGGCTCATATCGACTACTGTCAGGTTTACTTCAACTTGGGCCGGCCGCTGCCGGTTGCGCCAACGAACCCATCATAGGTCTTTCTGCCTCTTCGCCAATGGCACTAAAGTGGTAATTGCCGCTCTTCTTCTTCAAAGGATTGAATTTCCCGGGCCGAACCTCCAAGCTCAGAGCTATAAAGCCATGAATACAATTCTTTGGCCTATTTGTGCCCTTTTTTTGGCTGCATCTCCGGCATATGCAGCAGCTTTTCACAATCCCTACGGAAACCTTCCCTCGAATGCCTTGCCGGGCGACCGCGTGTTCGCCGAATACTTCCGCAATGAGGCATCCCGTGTTGCCGAGAATTGTCTTTCCGGGGTTAAGACGCTTGAAGAATGGAACCTGGAAAAGCCGAAACTTCGCGCACAGTTGTTTGAAATGCTTGGCCTGGCTCCTTTGCCTCCGCGAACGGATTTAAGAGCCACGGTCACCGGCAAGTTGGAGGAGTCGGATTTCACCGTCGAAAAACTGCATTTCCAATCGATGCCGGGGCTTTATGTCACCGCCAATTTATACCTGCCTAAACAAAAGTCTCCTGCACCCGCCATTTTATACGGTTGTGGCCATTCTTCCGTCAAAACCAACGGAGTCAGTTTTGGAAACAAGGTGGATTATCAACGGCATGGGATTTGGTTCGCCCAACATGGCTACGTCTGCCTGGTGCTCGATACGGTTCAGTTGGGTGAAATCGAGGGCATCCACCATGGAACGTATCGTGAAGGGATGTGGTGGTGGAACTCACGCGGCTATAGTTCAGCGGCTGCTGAAGCCTGGAACTGCATTCGCGCCTTGGATTATTTGGAAACACGTCCGGAAGTGGACAAAACCCGCTTTGGCGTGACCGGCCGAAGTGGCGGTGGCGCCTATTCCTGGTGGATCGCTGCCCTGGATGAGCGGATCAAAGTTGCCTGTCCAGTGGCGGGGATCACGGATGTCCAAAATCATGTCATCGATGGCACGGTCGAGGGCCATTGCGACTGCATGTTCATGGTAAACACGTATCGCTGGGATTATCCGCTCGTGGCGGCACTCGTGGCTCCCCGGCCATTGCTCATCTGTAATAGTGATAAAGACACTATCTTCCCCCTGGATGGCGTCTTGCGCCTGCACGAAAAAGTTCGGCGGGTCTATGATCTCTATGGCGCCAGCGACAAGCTTGGCCTGCTGATTACCGAAGGTCCTCACAAAGATACTCAGGAATTACAAGTTCCTGTCTTTCGATGGTTCAATCGATTTCTCAAGAACGATACCTCGCTGGTTCGGGAAGCTGCCGAACCGCGGTTTACGGCTCAGCAATTGAAGGTGTTTGATAAATTGCCGGCTGACGAAATCTCCAGCAAGTGTTACGAACATTTCACGCAGTTGGCCAGTGCAGCGCATCCACTCCCGGCGGGCGAAGCATTGGCATCGCTTGGCTCAAAAACTTTTGGGGGTTGGCCGTCACTCGCCGGTTCACCCACAAGTCGCGTGTTAAGTTCCGTGGAAAAGGAGGGGATCCGCTTCAGTGTGCACGAGTTTGAGAGTCAGCCGGGCATGGTGCTTCGTTACTACATGGCTCAACCAGCCGAGGCCCGGCCACAGTCCGTCCATCTGCAAATCGTGGACGAATCCGCCTGGCGTGAGCAATTAAAGCTGGGTCGCATAGCTTTTGGCCAGGGGTTGACCCAAGAGTTGGCGATTGCGCCCGGAGAAGGTTCAAGTCCAACTGCCGAAGAGACTGATCATCTTGCAAAATGGTTTCGTTACATTAAGGAAAATCGCGTGGCTTACGTGACGTTTACCCCGCGTGGGGTTGGCCTGACTGCGCCGGGAGGGGACGAAAAGTACCGGATTCAAGTGCGCCGGCGTTTCATGTTGCTCGGGCAAACCCTGGCCGGTATGCAGACCTGGGATTTCCGTCGCGCCGCTCAATCAATTAAACACCTGCAGGGTTTGGAGAACGTCCCGCTGCACTTGCATGCCAGCCCGGCAATGACAGAAGTTGGCACCTTTGCCACTTTATTTGAGCCGGGGATCGCATCGCTTACCCTTCCTGAACCACCCCGTTCCGACAAGCAGGCGCCAGATTTCCTGAACTGGTCGAGAATCGTCACTCCTGCCCAGTTGCTCACTCTCGCGCAGGGGCGCACGAAAGTTCAAATTGCGGACCCCAAAGCTGTCGGTTCTCCCGGACTTTAATCTTATGAAACCTATTTTTTTGATCATCGGCCTGCTCGCGACCCCTCTGGCATGGGGCGCCGAAACGGCCGATCTGAAATCACTATTCAATGGGCGCGACCTGTCAGGCTGGGTGAATGTGAATTGTGCTCCGGAAACCTGGTCAGTGAAAGACGGGTTCATCCATTGCACCGGGCATCCCATCGGCGCCATGCGCACGGAGCAGCAGTATGAAAATTTTATTCTCGATTTAGAGTGGCGCCACCTGAGCAGCGGTGGAAACTCCGGCATTTTTATATGGTGTAGTCCGATAGCTCCCGTGGGCACTCCGTTCATGAGAGCCATTGAGGTGCAGGTGCTGGATCATGGATTTAATATTCCGGGAAAGAATCAATGGTACACCACGCATGGCGACGTATTTCCCATCCACGGTGATTCCATGAGGCCGTTCGGCCGCCACAACGGCGACCGCAGTTTTCCCTCGGAAGAACGCAGCCTGGGCAGTCCCGAATGGAACCAATATCATATCGTCTGCTCAAATGGTGTGATTCGTCTGCACGTAAATGGCAAGGAGATGTCGGGCGGTGAAGATTGCAATTATCGCAAAGGTTACATTGGCCTGGAATCTGAGGGCGCACCGGTGGAGTTCAGGAATATCCGAATCAAAGAGTTGCCTCCGTCTGGAGCCGCGGCCGAGGTAACTGCGCCCGTGGACCTTGGCTGGCGGTCGCTCTTTACCGGCTTGGATTTCCGCGGTTGGCGGACGAATGCAGAAACTTCCGCCCGCTGGAGTGTTAACGGGGAAAGGCTCACGCTGAAGCCCGCCGGCGCTTCCAGCGAGGGTGCCTTGGCAACCGAAAAGGCATTCGGCGATGCGGAATTTATTCTCGATTGTCAGCGCTTAAAAAGTAAAGACACCAACGCAACGGCGAGCGCTTTCGTCAATATTCGCGGTATGGACATTCTCTTGGCTGATTTGGCCCTGGAGAAGTACCAGCGCTTTACCATCTCCGCTCGCAACGGGCAAATCACCGTGAAAAAGGCCGATGGCCAGTCGCGCGAGTTCGCGATGCTATCCGGGGCTGCGAAAATGAGTCCCTTGATTTTGAAAGGAACGGGTGATGGCGCTCTCCAATTTATGAACTTTTATGTTCGCGACCTCTAACTGACCTTCCGCGTCAAATCACACCTCAGAAAGTGGCGTGGTGGCATCTCCAAACTGCTTAAGCCGGACATTCATTTTGTCCATCATGGACAGATACAGTCGGCACATTTGCCGCTCGGGTTTTTCTGTGTAGTCGATCACGCGCCCGCCCTGAATGCGCCCTCCAGCACCACCGAGCAAAATCACGGGCAACCGGTTCGCATCATGATTACCAGTTAACATGCTTGAGCAGAACAGAAGCATCGAATTGTCCAACAATGTTCGCTCGCCTTCCTGAATACCTTCCATGCGGCGTGCGATATAGGCCACCTGTTCCATGAAGAACCGATTTACCTTTAGCCAATCGTCCGTATCCGAGTGCGACAACAAATGATGGATCATGTAATCCACTCCCAAATTCGGGAAGCGCAGCGACGAGTGGTCGTTGTTTAATTTAAGCGTCGTTATTCGCGTCGTGTCGGTTTGAAAGCCGAGGATCAGAATGTCCGCCATGAGCCGCATGTGCTCGGCAATATCCTGGGGAATTCCTTCCGCCGGGCGGGGGATGTTCGGTTTGCTCAATGTTGGCCGCCAACCTTGTAACTCACCCTTTTTTCCCGCTCGCTCAAGCCTTTGTTCGACATCTCTGACCGAATCCAAATATTCATCCAACTTTTGTTGATCGGTTACACTGATGCGCCGCCGCAAGTCGCTGGCATCGGCGAGGACAGCATCCAGCACGCTCTTGTCTCCGGCATTTACTTCATCTTTGAACAACCGGTCGAAAGCCAGGGCCGGATAAATCTCCAACGGCGTTGGAGTGGTGGGCGAGCTCCACGAGATATGGGAGCTATACAGCATCGAATAATTCTTGTGGACGGAAGGGTTGGATTTCTCGCAGCCCAACACGAGGCTCGGCACCTTCGTCGAAGTTCCGTACCGCTGCGCCAGCAATTGGTCGATGCTCGTCCCGGACCGAATTTCTCCGCCAGAGGCCAGCGGCGCTCCGGAAAGGAGATTGCCCGTTTGCGAACTGTGAATATTCCCCTTTAATGCCTCTGCATTGAAAAGCCCCTGCACAAACAGCATTTTTTGTCGAAACTCACTCAGCGGTTCCAGGACTTTTCCCAGCTCCATTTGCTTGCCGCTGCCACGCGCCCACCATTCGCGGCTGTGGAACCCGTTTCCGGCGAATAAAACTGCCAGACGAACTGGAGCTTCGCTTGAGCTGGATGTGCCCGCCGATTCATCTCCCCAAACCTTCGTGGACTCGAGCCAGGGCAACGCCATGCTTACACCCAGGCCGCGGAGAAATGTTCTGCGATTTAGCCGATGGAGACTCATATGGCCTCAAAGGCTAAAGATTCGGCTGACATACGTTTATCCATAGCCCAAAATAGGAGTCAGGCAAAGCCAGAAGATTACCTCGTCAACACAACGCAATGAGAAACCTCCATCACCAAAAGTCGCTCGGGTTATTTGTGGCATTTGCAGGTTTGCTGCTGGCTCCGAGCTTCCCCGTCTTTGCTTCCACGATTACGAACTTCGCCGGGACGGGCACCAAAGGATTTTCGGGAGATGGCGGACCCGCCACGAAAGCGGAGCTGAATGGCCCGACCGGCGTCGCAGTTGCTCCCGATGGCTCGCTTTTCATTTGTGACACCGCGAACCAACGCATCCGGAAAGTTTCGCCCTCTGGGATCATCAGCACCTTTGCCGGAACCGGTGAGCCGGGGTGGAGCGGTGATGGTGGTCCGGCCACTGCCGCGAAATTAAATGAGCCTTATGAAGTGAGGTTTGATACGGCCGGTAATGTTTACTGGGTGGAACGGTTGAGCGCGACCGTTCGTAAATGGGACGCTAAAACTCACCTCGTGACCACGATTGCGGGCAGTGGGACTCCTGGATTTTCCGGAGACGGTGGGCCCGCGACGCGCGCCCAGTTAAATGAACCTCATAGTATCGGCTTCGACCCCAGCGGAAATCTTTACATTTGTGATGTGCGAAATCACCGCATTCGCAAGCTGGACATGAAGACCGGCCTGCTCTCCACGTTCGCAGGAACTGGCCGGCGAGGCACCGCCGTGGATGGCGCATCCATCAGTCAATCACCCCTGGATGGTCCTCGCGCGCTCGATTTCTCATCCTCCGGAGAGCTCTGGCTCGCCTTGCGTGAAGGTAACGCCATCCTGCAGCTCAATCTCCGTGACCAAACCATCACACGGGCCGCGGGCACAGGCAAAAAGGGTTTGAGCGGAGACAATGGCCCCGCCACGAGTGCTGCGCTCAATGGTCCCAAGGGACTCAGTATTGCTCCGAACGGAGACGTAGTCTTTGCCGACACAGAAAACCATGCGATTCGCTCACTTAATGTTCGCACTCATACCCTCTCATTGCTCGCTGGCACCGGACGACCGGGCGATGGCACCGAAACCGATCCTCTTCATTGCGCGTTAAATCGGCCGCACGGAGTTTTTGTCGATCAGCAAGGCGCCGTTTTTATCGGCGATACGGACGCCAATCGAGTGCGCGTAATCAGGCCGTAGCCGCAGCACCAGCTTCAGGACCAAAAATCAATCTTCGTAAACGCCGTTTTTGCCCCGTATCTCTCGAAACTGGCGGCTCTGAACGATCCGCTCAATGACCGTGCCAATCCTCGCGTCTTTCTCCTCCAGTTCCGTGCAGAGCGCTTTTAATAAAGGCTCGTCCGAGATTTGCACGCTCCGGCCCAACGCGTAGCCCAATAACTTACGGCAGAATTGATGCAGGAACACACCGCGTCGAGTCGTTAGGAGATAGTGCTTCAGCCCATCGAGGCCCTCAATTTCGGTTCCATCCATTACTCTCCCTCGAGCTTCGACTGGCCGATTGTTCGCGTCGCGCTCCCGCCACTGGCCAATGGCGTCAAATTCTTCCAGCGCAAAACCGAAAGCGTCGATTCGTTGATGACAATGGTAACAGCGCGGATCTTTGCTGTGTCGTTCCGTCAGTTGCCGCACGGTCAATTCCGTTCCGTTCTCCTCCTCGGGCAATTTCGGCACGTCCTTCGGCGGGCGCGGCAGCTTGTCCGCCAGGAGCGTTTCCGCTATCCAGTTCCCGCGCAGAATCGGGCTGGTTCTCGACGCTCCGGATTGTCTCGCCAGAGTGCTCGCCTGCGCCAAAATACCGCCGCGGTGCAATTTTCTGACCCCTTCGACCCGCCGCCACTCTTCCCCGGTGATTCCCGGGATTCCATAGAACTTCGCCAATCTCTCATTTAAGTAGGTATAGTCGGCATCCAGAATTTCCCAAACCGAGCCGTTGTTTCGCAGCAGGTTTGCAAAGAACTGAATCGACTCCTCATACATATCCGCCCGCAGCTCTTTGAAAGTGGGAAAATGTCGTTCGCTCTTTTCATCGAAGTTATCGAAATCCCGCACATGCAGCCATTGACACCCAAACTCGGTTGCCAACCGCCGCACGCGGGGGTCGCGGAGCATGCGCTCCGTTTGCTTTTGCAACGTGGCGTTCTCGTGCAGTTTGCCGGAAGCCGCGAGACGTGCCAGTTCTTCATCGGGCATGGATGACCACAAAAAATAACTCAGCCGTGTCGCCAATTCCCAATCGTTCAGCGGTGCCTGCGAGTTTCCCGGCGCGGGCGTTTCCGCTCGATACAAAAACGCCGGGGCCACGAGCACTCGCGCGAGTGTCAGTCGAACTGCCTCTTCATGGCTCAGCTTCTTTGTCCGCAGGCCATCATAGAACTCGCGCAATTCGCGGCTCTCCTGTTCCGCTAGGGGACGCCGAAACGCCTGAGTCGCAATTTTTGAAACTGCCTCCAGATGCCGCGGCTCCGTTTCCAAAAGGCGCTGACGCAACGCC
>JADMIO010806559.1_pt1 | contig 17507 bp, 13 predicted proteins | sample 8958161 | NCBI WGS metagenome assembly JADMIO01 (sample SAMN16585339, study PRJNA669376) | soil metagenome | isolation source: Crop rotation soil | place: USA: Cullars Rotation, Alabama | collected 2011
GCGCGACATGCTCGCCGCCCTCGGCGACGCGGACCCCATTGTCCGCGCGACCGTTCTCGGCGCGCTCACGCGCGGCGCGCGCGCGCCCGAGGTGTCTCGCGTGCTGGACAGCTACGCGCGCGCCGCGAGCGACACGCTCGCCGATGCGCGCCTCGCCGCGCTGCAGTTCGTCGCCGCGGCCTGGCGCCGCGACAGCGTTGCCTTCGGCGACTCGCTCCGCCGGGCACTCGTCGCGCTGCCAGTGCCGAGCGACCCGCTCGAGCGCGCCGAGGCGAAGACCGTGACTCCGCTCGTGTCGTGGCGTGCGGCGTCCGCCGCGCCTGCTGGCCAGATCGCGCCGTACCTGACCGTCGTCAGGCAGCTCGTCGAGCCCGCGCGCCAGGGCAAGCTTCCCACGATCGAGATCCGTACCGAGCGCGGCCCGATCACGGTGCAGCTCTTCGCGGAGGACGCGCCGCTCACGGTCGCCAACTTCCTGACTCTCGCGCGGCGCGGCTACTTCGACAACGCGCGCTTCCACCGCGTGGTGCCCAACTTCGTCGCGCAGGACGGCGACCCTCGCGGCGACGGCAGCGGTGGTCCCGGCTACGCCATCCGTGATGAGCTCAACCGTCGGCGCTACGAGCGGGGCGCGGTCGGCATGGCGCTCTCCGGGCCCGACACCGGCGGGAGCCAGTACTTCATCACGCACTCGCCCCAGCCCCATCTCGACGGACACTACACGGTCTTCGGCCAGGTGGTGGGCGGGCTAGATGCGCTCGACTCCCTCGTGCAGGGCGACCGCATCATCTCGGTGCGGCAGCCCTGAGCCGCGCCGTGGCCGGAGTCGTGCGCGCGGTTCGGATCGCCCTGCTGGCGTCGGCGCTCCTCGCGCCGTGGGGACGTTCCGCGGCGCAGTTGGGCTCCTTCGGCCAGAACAAGATCCAGTACCACGACTTCGACTGGCACGTGCTCTCCGGCACGCACGTCGATGTCTACTTCTATCCGGCCGAGGAGCGCGTGGCCCGCCTGGCCCTCGCCTACGCCGAGGAGAGCTACGAGCACCTGAAGGTCCGCCTGACACACGAGGTCCGGCACCGGATCCCGCTCATCGTCTACGCCTCGCACGCGGACTTCGAGCAGACGAACATCCTGCCCTTCGTGCCCCCCGAGGGCATCCTCGGCGTTACCGAGTACCAGAAACAGCGCGTCGCCATCCCCTTCCGCGGCAGCTACGCCGAGTTCCGGCACACACTCCGCCACGAGCTGGTGCACGTCTTCCAGCTCTCGATGCTCGCGAATCAGCTCAGCATCTCCTCGCGTGGCCGGCGCGCGGCGCCGCCGCTCTGGTGGAGCGAGGGGATGGCCGAGTATCTGTCGTCCGACCAGGATGCGCGCGACGTGATGGTCGTACGCGATCTGGCGACTCACGGCACGGTGCCGAGCATCTCGCAGCTCGGGATGTACATGTCGCCCATCGTGTATCCGCTGGGCGGCGAGCTGCACGGGTTCCTCGCCCGTCACTACGGCGAGTGGCGGATCAAGCTCTTCTACCAGACGCTCTGGAAGTACGAGTCCTTCGAGCGTGCGCTCGAGGGCACCTACGGCGTCACGGTGCGGCGGCTCACCGAGGAGTGGCAGTTCGAGCTGCGGCAGCGCTTCTTCGCGGCGTCGGCCACGCGCCGGCCGCTCGAGCTCGCGGGGCGGGAGATCGCCACCACGGCGCTCAAGCCGGTCGCGGTCGACGACCGACACGGGCCGAGCATCGCCTATCTCTCGCCTCGCTCCGGCTACACGAACATCTACCTCAAGCCGCTCGCCGGCGGACCCGCGCGCCGGATCGTCGCCGGCGAGCGGTCGCCCCAGTTCGAGTCGCTCCACGAGTCGTCGTCGCGCATGGACGCGCGCGACGGGGTGCTGACCTTCGCGAGCAAGTTCGGCGAGCGCGACGCGCTCTTCTTCTGGGATCTCGCCAAGGGCAAGGTCGTCGGCCGCTATCAGTTCGACTCGCTCGTCTCGGTGCTGAGCCCCGCCTGGTCGCCGGACGGCGCGCAGATCGCGTTCAGTGGGCTCTCCCACTCCGGCGTCTCCGACCTGTACGTGCTGGATCTCGCGAGCGGCGCGCTGCGGCGCGTGACCGATGACCCGTACGAGGACGTCGATCCCACCTGGCTGCCGGACGGGAAGTCGCTGGTCTTCTCCTCCGACCGCGGTCACGGCGGTGACGAGGGCGCGCGCAATCTCTATCGCCTCTTCCTCGACGGGCGCGAGCTGGAGCCGCTCACCGAAGGACGGTGGCTCGACGATGCGCCGAGGTGGGACCAGTGGCTCGGCGGCGTCGTCTTCTCGAGCGATCGCGACAGCACCCTGAGCCTGTACGTCGTGGACACGCTCGGCAGCACGACGCGGCTCACGCGCTACGAGGGCGCGCTCTTCGACCCCGTCCCGCTTCCCATCGCACCGGCGTCCGGCGGTCACCACATCGTCACCGGCGCGTTCAGCGATCTGAGCTGGAAGATCATCGCTGTGCCGGTCACTCCGGACTCCTCGCCGGAGGCGTCGCGTCCGACGCCGATCGCCGACCTGGGCACCGGATGGCGCTGGGCCGGAGCCGATGGCGGGCCCGCATCGTCGGAGCGAGCGCGCCCGTACCAGCGGCGGTACTCGCTCGACTTCGCGACGGGGTCCGCGAGCACGGCACCCACGTGGGGCTATGCGCAGGGCGCCCAGCTGCTCTTCAGCGACCTGCTCGGCGACCACACGGTGGCGGCGTCGCTGGCGTTCTTCGGCAGCACGTCGAATCCACTCGCGAACCTCAACGGCGAGGTCTTCTACCTCGATCAGTCGCAGCGGCTCAACTGGGGCGTCGGCGCGTTCCGGCTCGCCGGCGACTTCTACGAGCTCGACTATCAGCAGGTCTACCGCGAGACGACCACCGGCGTCTACGGCTCGGTGCGCTACCCGTTCTCGCGCTTTCGTCGCATCGAGGCGCAGACGCGGCTGGAGTACTCCAATCGCGATGACTACGCGAACCTGCTGGTCGAGGGACCACTGCAGCGACAGGCGGTGCTCGCGAGCAACTTCCTCAGCATCATCGGCGACAACGCGCTCCTGCTCGACACCGGCCCGATCGACGGGACGCGATGGAATCTCACGACCGGTGTCGTGAGCGACGTGACGCACGGGATCTTCGAGAACGTCATCGGCTCGCTCGACGTGCGCCGCTACCTGCGCACGACGCTCCGCTCGGCCATCGCGCTGCGCGCCTCGGCGTACGTGTCGGAGGGTACCCGCCCGCGCGCGATCCAGATCGGCGGCAGCTGGCTGCTGCGCGGGTATCCTCGCTTCAGCCTGGCCGGCACGCGCGCGTGGGTCGGCAACTCGGAGTGGCGGTTCCCGGTCACCGATTTCATCGCGGTCGGGCTGCCGGTGGGCGCGGTGCGCCTGCCGGAGCTGCAGGGCGCGTTGTTCTCGGATGTCGGTCAGGCCTGGTACGAGGGCACGTACGAGCATCGGGTGCTGGGCTCCGCCGGCCTCGCGCTCCGCATGCCGGTCGCGCCGGGCTTCGTGCTTCGCCTCGACATGGGCCGCCGTTACGCCGTCGGCGGAACTCCCGGTACGACGCCGGAGTCCTACTATCGCCGGCGCTTCGTCGACTTCTTCTTCGGATACAACTATTGACCCGTGCTCGCTCGGCGCTCCTCGCGCTCGTTGCCCCTCTCGCGATCGCGTGCGCGCCCAAGGCGCGGCCTCTCGCCGGCGCTCCGGCGCCGGCGGTGCTGCCGCGCACGGAGGTCGCGCCGGGTCACAGCCGCATCGTCTTCCGCTGGGCGTTCGCGGAAGGCGGATTCGAGGCCAAGGGCGAGGGCGTGGCGCGCATCGCGTCCCCCGACAGCGTGCGTCTCGACTTCTTCATGGGAGGCGCGCTCGGCGGAACGAGCACGGCGTTCCTCATCGGGGACTCGCTCGAGACGCCCGGCAACGACAGCTTCCGTCGGCTGATTCCGCCCGTCCCGCTCCTCTGGGCCAGCCTCGGACGGTTGCGCCTTCCGCCGGCGGCGGACACGACCGCACGCGTTGACGCGGACACGCTGCGCGCTGACATTGGACGTGACCCGCGGTGGCGTGTCACTTTCGCCGGGGGCCGACTCGTACGGATCGAACGGATTCATGGCGGTCGCGTTCGCGAGACCCTCGTGCGCGGCGCGAACGACGATGTGTCGTATGCCAATCGCGACGCGCACCGATCGCTCAAGCTCACGGTCACGAAGCATGAACAGGTTGCCGACTTCGAGCGCGACATCTGGCGGCGCTGACCGCGTGCGGCGAGCCGCTCGGCTCGGGCTCGCGAGCCTGGCCGTGCTGCTCGCGGCGTGCGGCATCATTCCGTACGGCTTCGCCGGCGGCGGCCTGCCTCCGCACGTGAAGACCATCGCCGTGCTCCCGTTCGACAACGAGACATCGTCGCCCGAGCTGCAGCGCGAGCTCTTCGAGCTGCTGCGGCGCGAGCTGCACTCCCGGCTCGGCCTCCGCGACGCGTCGGAGTCGCGCGCCAACGCCATCGTTCGCGGAACGATCTCGCGCTACGAGACCGACGTCCCGATCGCCTACAGCGCCGATCCTCGTCAGGCGACCTCGGCGCGGCGCAAGCTCCAGGTCACCGTCGACATCGAGATCGTCGACCAGGTCACGGGCAAGACGCTCTGGAAGCAGGGTGCGCTGGCGAGCGAGGGCGAATACGCCGAGCGTGACGAGCCCGCCGGCCGCCGTCAGGCGCTGACGAAGCTCGTGAACCGGGTCATCGAGGGGGCGCAGTCCCAGTGGTGAGCATCGCGCGCAACCGGCGGGGCGGCATGAAGGGCTGCCTGGTCACGCTGCTGCTCGTGGCGGGTGTCTGCTACTTCGCCGTCAACGTCGCCGAGGTCGCGCTGCGCTACTATCGCTACATGGACGCCATGCGCCAGAACGTGCGCTTCGCGGCCAGCCGCACGGACGAGTCGATCCAGAAGCGGCTCGCGGCCTTCGCCGACTCGCTCGGACTCCCATCCGAGGCGCACCGCGTGAAGGTCGTGCGTCGCGGCCGCACCATCGCGATCTCCGCCGACTATACCGAGCTCGTGGATCTGCCGTTCGTGAAGCGGGAGATCGACCTGTCCCCGCACGCCGAGGGGCCATTCTGACGCTGCTCGACCCCGCCCGCAAGGTCATGTCGTGGGACGAGGCGCGGCGCTGGCGGCGAGGCTGCACCGGGCGAGTCGCGTTCACGAACGGCGTCTTCGACCTGCTCCATCCCGGGCACGTGGACGTGCTGCGCGGCGCGCGTGCGGAGGGTGACCTGCTCGTGGTCGGCCTCAACAGCGACGCATCCGTGCGGCGGCTCAAGGGCCCGGAGCGACCGGTGCGCACGGAAGCCGAGCGCGCGTACGTGCTCGGCGCCCTCGAGTGCGTCGATGCGGTCGTCGTGTTCGAGCAGGACACACCGCTGGAACTCGTGCAGGCGCTCGAGCCCGACGTGATCGTTAAGGGCGGCGACTATTCTCCGGATACGGTCGTCGGCGCGCGGGAGGTGATCGCCCGCGGTGGTCGCGTCGTCATCATCCCGCTCACCCCGGGGCAGTCCACCACTTCCATCATCGAGAAGCTTCGTGCCAGGTAGCTCTTCCTCGGGCCAGATCGCTCCCTCGCCGGTCGGCGGTGCCGCCGCGCCGCGTCCCCGTGTCGGCCGGGCCACCGATGCGCTCCGGCCGGTGACGCTCGAGCGCCGCGTCGCCCCCTACGCCGAGGGCTCGTGCCTCGTCTCGTTCGGCGCGACGCGAGTGCTCTGCACCGCGTCGGTCGAGGACGGCGTGCCGGGCTGGCGGAAGGGATCCGGCCTCGGCTGGCTCACCGCGGAGTACGCGATGCTCCCGCGCGCGACTCGCACGCGCACCGCACGCGAGCGCGCGCAGCTCGGCGGCCGCACGCAGGAGATCCAGCGGCTCATCGGCCGCAGCGTGCGCGCGATGCTCGACGATTTCCGCTTCGGCGAGTTCACGCTGCGCATCGATTGCGACGTGCTGACCGCCGACGGGGGCACTCGGACCGCGGCGATCACCGGCGCGTGCGTCGCGGCCGTGGATGCGTTTGCGTGGATGGTCGAGTCGAGGAAGCTCGCGGCGTCGCCCGTCAGGCGCCGCGTGGCCGCCATCAGCGTCGGCGTCGTGGACGGCGAGCCGCGGCTCGACCTCGACTACGAGGAGGATGTTCGCGCGGACGTGGACATGAACGTCGTCATGAGCAGCGAGCACCGGTTCGTGGAGGTGCAGGGGACCGGCGAGCACGGCACGTTCGATCGCGCGGAGCTCGATCGGCTGCTCGAGCTGGCGTCCTCGGGCATTCGGCAGCTCGACGCCGCTCAGCTGGACGCGCTCGCGCGGTGAGCTCGTCCACGCTCCTCCTGGCGACGCGGAGTCAGGGGAAGCTGCGGGAGCTGCGGCCGCTCTTCGCGGACGCCGGGCTTGCCGTGGTCGACCTGGTGGAGGCCGGGATCCCCGAGACGCCTGACGAGGACGAGCTCGAGCGGTTCGAGACCTTCGAGGAGAATGCGCTGGCGAAAGCGCGCTGGTTCCGCGACGTGAGCGGCCTGCCGACCGTGAGCGACGATTCGGGTCTCGAGGTGCTCGCGCTCGGCGGGCGTCCCGGTGTGCGGAGCAAGCGGTGGTCGGGGCGCTCCGACCTCTCGGGTCAGCCGCTCGACGACGCGAACAACGCGCTGCTGCTCCGCGAGCTGTCCGGCGCCTCGGAGCGGCGGGCGCGCTACGTGTGCGTCGCGGCGTTCGTCGACGGGAGCCGGGCCCTGGTGCGCCGCGGGGAGACGGAGGGCGTGATCGTGGACGCGCCGGTCGGCTCCGGCGGCTTCGGCTACGATCCGTACTTTCGCTCCGACGAGCTCGGACGCACGTTCGGCGAGGCGACGCGCGCGGAGAAGGAGCGTGTGAGTCACCGGGGCCGCGCGTTTCGCGCCCTGCTGTCGGCGCTTCGCGAGCCGCGCTCGGCGCGCCACGTTGACCCTTCGGCGGGCGATGGCTAGCTTGCCGGCACCGGGGCGTAGCGTAGCCTGGTATCGCGCCTGCTTTGGGAGCAGGAGGTCACCGGTTCAAATCCGGTCGCCCCGATTGCCCGGGCTCACCCACCGCGGCGGTGATCGCGCTTGCTCGGACTCGCGCGTGGTGGGACTCGCGCGCGGATCCGGTTGACTGGCTTCGCCGGTCGCGGTAGTTTAAGGGCTGCGCCGAGGCCCGGAGCAAGTGAATCGCCCTGACGGTCGAGCAGAGTCGAGCGGGGCGATCTCGGAAGAAGCGCCAGTAGCTCAGGTGGATAGAGCAACAGCCTTCTAAGCTGTGGGTCGGGGGTTCGAATCCCTCCTGGCGCGCCAAGCACCTGTTGTTTGCGCCGTTAGCTCAACTGGCAGAGCAAATGACTCTTAATCATTAGGTTGTAGGTTCGATTCCTACACGGCGCATTGAGAGTGAAGGTCGAGCGAGCGGGAGTGCCGAGAGGCGCTCCCGCTTGGTTTCCGGGGGTGGGGGGACGGCGTTTCGAACCCTTGAACTGGGTAGGCGGCTCGACTAGGATTGGAGAGTTGCCCCGAGACACAATGGGGCGGCGGGACGCAGCGCCACGGGCCTTCGGGCCCGCTTTCGTCTCCGGGATCGTGGCGAGTGAGTTGGAAGAAAGTCGTCGCGAAACCTTGACGAAGCGAGCACTGCGGAGTACTGTAAGAGGCTGTCGCTGACGCGACACCAAAGCTGTTTGAAAATCGAGGGTTAGAGATCGACGGATGTGCGAGGCGGACTCAATGATCCGAGGCCGACAGGGTCTCGGGGAGAGTTCATGACCTGTCATATCAAGTGATCCGGACGCGCTGTCATACGCGACAGCGCATGACAGCCGTTCGAGAGAGCAATCGAGCTTTTCCAACTATTGGAGAGTTTGATCCTGGCTCAGGACGAACGCTGGCGGCGTGCTTAACACATGCAAGTCACGGGGGTCCCTTTCGGGGGATAACCGGCGAACGGGTGCGTAACACGTGAGCGACCTACCTCTTTGCGGGGGATAGCCGGCCCAACGGCCGGGTAATACCGCATACGCTCTCTGGTTCTCATGGACGAGAGAGGAAACCTCCGGGGCAGAGAGAGGGGCTCGCGGCCTATCAGCTAGTTGGGGGGGTAACGGCCTCCCAAGGCGACGACGGGTAGCTGGTCTGAGAGGATGGCCAGCCACATTGGGACTGAGAGACGGCCCAGACTCCTACGGGAGGCAGCAGTGGGGAATCTTGCGCAATGGCCTGACGGCTGACGCAGCGACGCCGCGTGCGGGAGGACGCCCTTCGGGGTGTAAACCGCTGTTGCCCGGGACGAACGGCTTCTTTCGAGGAGCGTGACGGTACCGGGTGAGGAAGCACCGGCTAACTCCGTGCCAGCAGCCGCGGTAATACGGAGGGTGCGAGCGTTGTCCGGAATCACTGGGCGTAAAGGGCGCGTAGGCGGCCCGAGAAGCGTGGGGTGAAAGTCCGGGGCTCAACCCCGGATCGGCCTTGCGAACTCTCGGGCTGGAGCACTGTAGGGGCGGGTGGAATTCCGGGTGTAGCGGTGGAATGCGTAGAGATCCGGAAGAACACCGGTGGCGAAGGCGGCCCGCTGGGCAGTGGCTGACGCTGAGGCGCGACAGCGTGGGGAGCAAACAGGATTAGATACCCTGGTAGTCCACGCCGTAAACGATGGGCACTAGGTGCCTGGGGGAGCGACCCCCCGGGTGCCGTCGCTAACGCATTAAGTGCCCCGCCTGGGGAGTACGGCCGCAAGGCTGAAACTCAAAGGAATTGACGGGGGCCCGCACAAGCGGTGGAGCATGTGGTTTAATTCGACGCAACGCGAAGAACCTTACCTAGGCTTGACATGCTGGTGAAAGCCCGGTGAAAGCCGGGCCCCTCTTCGGAGTACCAGCACAGGTGCTGCATGGCTGTCGTCAGCTCGTGTCGTGAGATGTTGGGTTAAGTCCCGCAACGAGCGCAACCCCCGCGTCCAGTTGCCAGCGGCGGCCGAGAGGCCGGCCGGGGACTCTGGAGGGACTGCCGGTGCCAAACCGGAGGAAGGTGGGGACGACGTCAAGTCATCATGGTCCTTACGTCTAGGGCTACACACGTGCTACAATGGACGGGACAGCGGGTCGCGAGAGCGCGAGCTGGAGCCAATCCCTGAAACCCGTCCTCAGTGCGGATTGGAGGCTGCAACCCGCCTCCATGAAGCTGGAATCGCTAGTAATCGGGGATCAGCTACGCCCCGGTGAATACGTTCCCGGGCCTTGTACACACCGCCCGTCACGCCATGGGAGCTGTGAGCGCCCGAAGTCCGTGTCGGAACCCGCAAGGGGCCAAGCGGCCGAAGGCGAGCGCAGTGACTGGGGCGAAGTCGTAACAAGGTAGCCGTAGGGGAACCTGCGGCTGGATCACCTCCTTTCCGGAGCAACGAGTAGAGCGCACGGCCTCGTGCCGCTGACCGCTCGAAAGTTCACACGGATCGTCGCACGCCTCGACATTCTCGATCTCTATCCCCTCGATTCTCGCATTCGCGCAGCGCGGCCGACTCGATCGGCCGTCGGGCGCCGGCCTCGAGGGACGATTCGTCGTCCCTCGGCGTCGAAATGTTGTTTGACAACGGAAAGTGGCAGTGATCGTGGGATAAACGAATCTCACTGTGACGACGATTTCGTCGTCCGTCTGCACCAGCTTTGGCAGTTCGCGAGCTGGCGGCGTGACGGACGCAAGTAGTCTCACTCGTGGAAGCAAGTTTGTAGTAGCGCGTGCTCTGCTTGGACATCACAAGGTGATGTAGTCAAGCGAGCGAGGGCGCGTGGAGGATGCCTGGGCACACGGAGGCGAGGAAGGCCGCGGTAAGCTGCGATAAGCTCGGGGGAGCGGCACACACGCATTGATCCCGAGATGGCCGAATGGGGCAACCCGGCGCGGGGCGACCCGCGTCACGCTCTTTGGAGCGAGCAAACCCGGGGAACTGAAACATCTCAGTACCCGGAGGACGAGGAATCAATTGAGAGTCCCCTAGTAGCGGCGAGCGAACGGGGATCATGCCTAAACCGGCCCTCTCACGAGGACCGGGGTTGTAGGACCCACAGCAGGGTGCGATCGAAGCCAGCCGAAGTCCCCTGGAACGGGGCGCCAGAGACGGTGACAGCCCGGTAGGTGAAGGCGAGGGGATCGTGCTCGTGGAGTTCCTGAGTAACGCCCGACTCGAGTAATCGGGCGTGAAGCTGGGGGGACCACCCTCCAAGGCGAACGACTCCCGTGTGACCGATAGCGGACGAGTACCGTGAGGGACAGGTGAAAAGCACCCCTGGGCGGGGAGTGAAAGAGGACCTGAAACCACGTGCCCACAAGCGGTAGGAGGTTGCACTTTGGGTTCGCCCGGAGTGACGACTGACTGCGTGCCTTTTGCATTATGATCCGGCGAGTTACTGCTCGGGTGCGAGGCTAAGCTGCTCTGCAGCGGAGCCGCAGCGAAAGCGAGTCCTGTCACGAGGGCGATGGAGAGTACCCGGGCGTAGACCCGAAGCCAGGGCGATCTACCCATGGGCAGGGTGAAGCTGGGGTAACACCCAGTGGAGGCCCGAACGGGTGTGGGTTGAAAACCGCTCCGATGACCTGTGGGTAGGGGTGAAAGGCCAATCAAGCCTGGAGATAGCTGGTTCTCCCCGAAATCTATTGAGGTAGAGCCTCAGGGCTGATCACCGCGAGGTGGTCGTTGTCCGCAGGAGGTAGAGCGACTGGATGGGCGCGGGCAGGCGGAGCCTGTACCAACCCCAACCAAACTCCGAATGCCTGACGGATGGACCCTGGGAGGCAGTCGCCGAGCGATAATGTCCGGCGGCGAGAGGGAAAGAACCCGGAGCCACAGCTAAGGCCCCGAAGTGGCCGCTGAGTATAGCGAAGGATGTGCTCCTACTGTGACAACTGGGAGGTTGGCTTAGAAGCAGCCATTCCTTTAAAGAGTGCGTAATAGCTCACCAGTCCAGTGGGGGTGCGCCGAGAATGGTCGGGATTAAGCGGCCCGCCGAAGCTTGGCCTTGTGTGCCTGTTTCGACAGGTGACAGGGGTAGGGGAGCGTTCTGGGGGCAGTGAAGGGCGGGTGGAAACCCACGCCTGGAGCGACCAGAAGTGAGGATGCCGGAATGAGTACGCGCAAATGCGGGTGAGAACCCCGCACACCGTAAGCCCAAGGGTTCCTGCGCCATGGCGATCAGCGCAGGGTGAGGCGGACCCTAAGTCGAGGCCCCAGAGGCGTAGACGATGGACAGCCGGCGAAGATTCCGGCCCCGCCAGCGGAGCGTTATGACCCCTTCAGGGACCGTGGAACGAAGCACGAGCGGCCATGTGGACGGCCGTCCAACCGCGTAGAGTCGCAAGACTCGAGACGGGAATGCGAGGGGAGCCCTGCGGGGCGAACCGAGTCGTGTGGAGTCGGCACGCGAGAAAAGCTGAAGTGGGCAGTTCCGGTGGCGTCCGTACCGTAAACCGACACAGGTGGGCGAGGCGAGTAGCCTCAGGTGATCGAGTGAAACGTGGTCAAGGAACTCGGCATAATGATCCCGTAACTTCGGAAGAAGGGATGCTCCTCGGGGTATTCGGCTTCGCGCCGGACGCTCGGGGGAGCCGCAGAGAATCGGCCCAAGCGACTGTTTAGCAAAAACACAGGTGCGTGCCAAGCCGCGTAAGGCGCCGTATACGCACTGACGCCTGCCCGGTGCCGGAAGGTTAAGGGGAGAGGTTATGGGGATTCGTCCCCAGACGCTTCGAGCCGAAGCCCCGGTAAACGGCGGCCGTAACTATAACGGTCCTAAGGTAGCGAAATTCCTTGTCGGGTAAGTTCCGACCTGCACGAATGGCGTAACGACTTGGGCACTGTCTCGACCACGTGCTCGGCGAAATTGCAGTCTCGGTGAGGATTCCGAGTCCCCGCGACAGGACAAAAAGACCCCATGCACCTTTACTGCAGCCTGTCATTGCCCGCTGCACAACACTGTGTAGCATAGGTGGGACCCGAGGAGGCGGGGGCGCTAGCTCTCGCGGAGGGGCCAGTGAAATACCACCCTGTGCTGTGCGGCGTGCTCACCACGGCGGGCAGACCCCGTCTGGGACCGTGGCAGGTGGGCAGTTTGACTGGGGCGGTCGCCTCCGAAAGAGTAACGGAGGCGCGCGCATGGTCCGCTCAGCGCCGACGGTAACGGCGCTCGTAGAGTGTAACAGCAGAAGCGGGCCTGACGGCGAGACCGACGGGTCGAGCCGGGACGAAAGTCGGCTGTAGTGATCCGGTAGCCCGGTGTGGATCGGCTATCGCGCAACGGATAAAAGGTACGCTGGGGATAACAGGCTTATCGCGCCCGAGAGTTCACATCGACGGCGCGGTTTGGCACCTCGATGTCGGCTTATCACATCCTGGGGCTGGAGCAGGTCCCAAGGGTCCGGCTGTTCGCCGGTTAAAGTGGTACATGAGCTGGGTTCAGAACGTCGTGAGACAGTTCGGTCTGTATCCGTCGCGGGCGTTGGAGGGTTGAGGGGGGCGGACCCTAGTACGAGAGGACCGGGTCGGACGGCCCGCTCGTGTCCCGGTTGCACCGCCAGGTGCAGCGCCGGGTAGCGATGGCCGGCAGGGATAACCGCTGAACGCATCTAAGTGGGAAGCCCGCCCCAAGATGAACCCTCCCTTGTTCTTCAAGGACACTCAAGGGCCGGGGGAGACCACCCCGTCGATAGGCCGCCCGTGGAACGTGGGCAACCACCTCCAAGCGCAGCGGTCCTAATCGCCCGTGCGGCTTGACTACTCGATTTCGGTCAGGCGTCGCAAGACGTCAGACCAACCTCGCAGAGCACCGCACTGCAATCTCCATGAGAGATTCGTCCACGATCACTGTCACCTCCGTCGTCTTCTCGCGATTCACCAGGAATCGCCGGCGATCAGAGCGCAGGGGCCACACTCGTTCCCATTCCGAACACGACCGTTAAGCCCTGCAGCGCCGATGGTACTCCGCTCGAGAGAGCGCGGGAGAGTAGGCCATCGCCGGCACCTCTTTGGAGACCAGGCCACCGTGATCCGTCACGATCGGCCTGGTCTCCTTTTTTCATCCCTGTCCCCCATCGATATTCCGGGATGACGCGCGCCGGGATCGTCACCGTCGTGGGCAAGCCGAACGTCGGCAAGTCCACACTGCTCAATCGATTGGTCGGGCAGAAGCTCAGCATCACCAGCCCCAAGCCCCAATCCACGCGGGACCGCATCGTCGGCATCCGCACGGACGACGGCGTGCAGATGGTCATCCTCGACACGCCCGGTCTGCTCACCCCGAAATACGCGCTGCAGAGCGCCATGCGGGGCACCGCGCTCCAGGCGCTCGCCGATGCCGACGTCGTGCTCTACCTCAGCGACGCGACCGAAGGCATCCCCGAGCCCCTGGCCGCCGCGGCCGGCCTCCAGTCGCCCCCGCGCGCGCCCGTGCTGCTCGTGCTCAACAAGTCGGATGTCCTGTCGGCGGCGCAGCGCGATGAGCTCGCGGCCGCCGCGCCCGACGCGCTCCTCCTCTCTGCATCCAACGGCGACGGGATGGACCTCCTGCTGCGCGCGGTCGGCGAGCGACTGCCGGAGAGCCCGTATCTCTATCCCGACGACGAGATCAGCACGCAGTCGCTCCGGTTCTTCGCGAGCGAGCTGGTTCGCGAGACCGCGCTCGAGCAGCTCGAGGATGAAGTCCCCTACAGCATTGCCTGCGAGATCGAGGAGTTCCGCGAGGATCGGTCACCTCTTTACATTCGAGCAGTCATCTACGTCGAGCGCGACAGCCAGAAGCGCATCTTCATCGGGAGCAAGGGGGCTCGCATCCGCGAGATCGGCCGCCAGGCGCGCCAGAAGATCGAGCGTCTCGTCGAAGCCCCCGTGTACCTGGATCTCTGGGTCAAGGTGCTCCCGAACTGGCGCCGCAATCAGAGCGCGCTCGCGCGCTTCGGATACCACCTGCCGAAGGACGTCCGTCCGTGACGCTCTCGCCTCAGCTCCTCGCCATCCTCGCGTGCCCGAAGTGCAAGGGCGAGCTCGAATACCGTCCGACGGAGCCGAGCCTCGTCTGTCACGCCTGCAAGCTCAAGTACCCGGTCCGGGACGACATCCCGATCATGCTGATCGATGAGGCGTCGCCGCTCTAGGCGCGCGCCGATCGGGCGCGCGCTGCTGAGCGGTGCCGCCGCGCTCCTCGCGGTCGCGCTCTCGGCGCGCAGTGCGATGGCGCAGGAGAGCGCGGCGCCGGAAGGGGCGCTGTATCTCCTCATGCCGGTCGGCGCGCGGGCGGTGGCCCTCGGCAACGCCGTCGTCGCCGACACGCCGGGCAGCGAGGCAGTCTGGTGGAATCCGGCGGGGCTCGCGCACCAGGAGAAGCGCGAGGTCGCGGTCCACCACTCGCAGACCGTCTTCGCCACGGGCGACGCGCTCTCGCTCGTGGTGCCGTCCTCGCTGCTCGGTGTGCTCGCGGCGTCCGTGAACATCCTCAAGCTGGACGAGTCGCCGGCCACCGATCGCGACGGCAACGAGATCGGGACGCTCGTGACGCGCAGCTTCGTGTACGCCGCGACGTACTCGACGCCGATCGGCGACCGCGTGAACGCGGGACTGAGCTACAAGTACATCCGCTTTCAGGTCGCGTGCTCCGGGCTGTGCACCGACATCGAGGAGATCTCCTCGTCGACCCCGGCGCTCGACGTGGGCGCGCAGTTCGCGCCGTCGGCGAGCTCGCCGATCTCGGTCGGCGTGGCGGTGCGCAACGTCGGTCTCCGGCTGCAGGTGAAGGACAACCCGCAGGCCGATCCGCTGCCGACGCGCATTCAGGTCGGCGCTGCCTATCGAGTGCCGCTGCCCGCGGCGTACGCCGACGACACGGAGCTCAAGCTCGCCGCCGACCTCACCGACCAGCTGCGATTCGAGCGCCCGGCCACGCACGTCGGCGTCGACCTGGAGTGGCAGAAGAAGGTCAGCTTGCGCGCGGGCTATGCGGCGCAGTCGGCGTCGCGACTCAACGGCCCGGCGATCGGGTTCGGGCTGGTGACGGGCGGGCTCATCATCGACTTCGCGCGCGTGTTCGACGACATCTCGTCAGGCGCCGGGCAGCCGCCGACGTACCTCTCACTGCACTACGTGTTTTGAGCGCGGCCCGGGTCGCCGTACTGCTCCTCGCCGGCATGCTCGCTGGCGGCCTCGCTCCCTTCGTGGCGAGTGCGCAGGAGGTGCTCGCGCTCGAGGAGCAGGCGCCGGCGTCGCCCGCCGCCGAGCGCGCGTCAGCCTACGACTCGCTGTTCGCGTCGGCGCTCGTGGACCCAAGGCCGGTGACGCGGCCTGCCGCCGTGCCGGCGTCGCGAGCTCGTCAGGCGGCAGTCGCGGCCGGCGTGCCGCCACAGAAGCCCGCGACGTACCTCGCGCCGCTCTTCTCGGCGTTCGTGCCCGGCTCGGGGCAGGTGGTGCTGCACCAGGCGCGCTTCGTCCCGTACCTGCTCGCGGAGACGTTTCTGCTCTCGCGCTACATCGCCGACGTCGACGAGGGGCAGCAGCGCCGGCGCGAGTATCGCTCGCTCGCCGCGAGCGTCGCGCGCGCCCTCTACTCGGACACGCGGCCCGTCGGCGACTGGGACTACTACGAGCGCATGGAGCACTACGTCGAGAGCGGCGTCTACGATCGCGTGCTCGGCGGCTCCATCGACCCGGAGACCGACCCGGCGACGTTCAACGGCTCCGTATGGGAGCTCGCGCGCCGCACGTTCTGGTCGAGTCCCGACTCGACGCCCGATCCCGCGTCCACAGAGTATCGCCGGGCGCTCTCGTTCTACGTGAACCGCGCGATTCGCCCCGAGTTCCGGTGGTCGTGGCGCAACGCGCAGCTCGAGCACGATGTCTTCCGGCGCACGATCGAGCGCAGCAACGATGCGTTCCAGCGGTCCGTACAGGATCTGAGCCTGCTGCTCGCGAATCACGTGTTGAGCACGGTGGATGCGCTCGTCACCGTGCGCGTGCGGCGGCGCGACATGGGCGACACCTCCATGCTCGACATCGGCGCGACGCTCCCATGGCCATCGCCGCGTCGCGCGCATTGAGCGGCTCGCCGAGCGCGCTCGCGAGAGTCAACTCTCGACACCATCGTCGTTTGACTTGCCTCCGGAGCACGGGTATCTTGGCGACACGACGCATGCGATCCGACTAGCGTGGCTCAGACGACCGCCATCCTGTTCGCGCCGGACGGGCGAGAGCCGCCGAGTGCGGTGCGCGCCTGGCTGGATGCGCGGGGGTTGCCCGTTGCCGTCGTCTCGAGCGCCGATGAGCTGATGGGGATGTGTCTGCGTGCGCGCCCGCGCGTCGCGATCTTCGACGTTCGCGTGCATCCGGTGGCGTCGCTGCGCGCGTGCCGCCGGCTCAAGAGCGACTCCTACACCGCGATCGTCCCCTCGGTCGCGATCGGCCGCGGCGACGTCACTGGACTCGGCGCCGCCTTCGACGCGGGCGCGGACGAGGTGCTGTCCGAGCACCTGGAGGCGGGAGAGGTCGCGCAGCGGCTCGACGCGCTGCTCCGGCGCAACGATCGCGACACGGGCGTGCACCCGTCCACGCGTTTGCCGGGCACCGTGGCGATCGAGGCGGAGATCACGGCACGCCTCGCGACGGGCGCGCGGTTCGGTGTCTGCTACGCGGACCTGGACCACTTCAAGGAATACAACGACCGCTACAGCTATTACGACGGCGACCGCGTCATTCGCATCCTCGCGAAGGTGCTGCACGACGTCGTGAAGGGGATGACCGGCGAGGAGGGCTTCATCGGGCACATCGGCGGCGACGACTTCATCTTCATCGTGCCGCTCGATTCCGTGACGCCCGTCTGCGCGGAGATCATCCACGTGTTCGACTCGCTGATCCCGTTCCAGTACTCCGAGCAGGATCGCCGGGCGACGTATTTCTTCGGCAAGGACCGGCGCGGCCAGCTGCATCGCGTACCGCTCATGACCGTCTCCATCGGCGTCGTGACCAACGAGCATCGGCACTTCACGCACGCGGCGCAGGTGAGCGAGCTCGCGACGGAGATGAAGAGTTACGCGAAGACGCAGGCCGGCTCGGTATTCTCGATCGACCGTCGGCACGACGGCACGTTGTCGTCCGCGGAGGCGCAGCACCCAGACTCGCTCGGGGTGGGGGAGCGAAAATGAACGTTTCGTGTCCTGAGTGCCGGTCCACGTTCCGCGTGGATCCGGCGAGAGTGCCGCAAGGCGGCGTTCGCGCGCGATGCGCGGTATGCGGCGGCGTAATTCCGGTGGCGGCCTCGGGCTCGCCGAACGAGGACTTCGCCGCGCGCGGCGCACGGGGCGCGGCGACGCCCCGCGCGAGCGTGTTCACGCCCATGCGTCCCATGGGCACCATCCCGTCCTCGGCGCCGAGCGCGCCGGCCGCCGGGGAAAG
>JADMIO011135871.1_pt1 | contig 17507 bp, 24 predicted proteins | sample 8958161 | NCBI WGS metagenome assembly JADMIO01 (sample SAMN16585339, study PRJNA669376) | soil metagenome | isolation source: Crop rotation soil | place: USA: Cullars Rotation, Alabama | collected 2011
TTTTTTTTTTTTTTTTTTTTTTTTTCCTCACCTCAATGAATATCGTTGGGCCCTGGGAGACTTGCAAGCGTCCGAGGGAACCAATGGCGATCCGAGTGCTTTGGCCGGGGGCATCATCAAAGGATTTGTGTGTGGAAAGAGGGCCAGCATGTGAATTATCAATGAGGCAGCGACCCGTGTGGATATCATCGCACTTGCTTAGCACTAGCGTCTGCGCTATGGCGCGTGAAGGGATTTGGAGGTCTCTATGAATCTCCGTGGGTCCCTCGGTTACAGTCGCAATGGCTTGACATGGCCAGGCTAGACTGCAACCATCCCGTTTCATCGTTGAGGAGGCAAGACAGCTATACTGTGGGATGATAGCGGATCAAGAACTAAGAGTGTGGATGGAGGTGAGGTTGCTTTGCATTGATACCCAGGACCCGGGCAATTGGACCCGAGCAACGAATACGACGGCGATTGAGATCAAAAGAAAAACGAACAGATAGAGTGCATAAATTTCGAAGACCTTTTTTCTTCTGCATAGGTCGTGCAGCAACCTCTGACAAGCTACCCCTCCTTTTCTCGTCTTCCACATCGTCAATTGGCAGGTTGGGGGGGGGGGCAGAGGGCACTTCATCAGAAGGGTCGTTCGCAGGCATGTGTGACAGACAAACAATAAGACGCATGAGGTCATTGGGAGCCCATCGCAATATAACTAAAGGTCGTCAAAAAGAAAAAAGAAACCTGCATCACTTTCTCGTTTTCCCATTCCATAACAGCAACGGCCACCTCCCACCACAGCATTCACCAATGACACACGACAAGAGCGCAAGCAGCAACAACGACGAAAATACCCTCGTCTACCTCGACATCGAGATTGGCGATCAGGAATTCAAAGCGACCTCATGGGATCTGTAAGTGAAGCCCTAACTCAGAAGCCCAGCACAGACACCACAGCTCACAGCACTCAGGCGCGCCACCTACACCTATGGTTGATAAGCATACGTTACTGACCATACTGTTTCCTTCCCGTCCATCGCCTCGCTCCCCTCTGTTCCATTCTTCAATGATAGCTATCGCCGCGGTCAAGCATTCTTTGCGACCCATGGGTCGCTCTATGGTTACGAAGGCATGACTCTTGAACAACTCGGGCCTGAGGACCGTCAAAACCTTCAAGAGATTTACGACTCTAACCCTGCACTGACCAAGGGCGGCTCCATCACCCTGAACGAGCCCGCACCCCTCCCTGGCGGCCGTCTCGTCCTCCGTCTGGACGCCGCCGGCTGTCCCAAGACCACGCAGAACTTTTTAAACTTTGTCGAGTCTACTTACACGAACAAGGTGCAAGAAGCTACTTATGTCCACACGCGGCTCTTTAGACTGGTCAAAGATCATATCATCCAGGGAGGAGACTTCACAAAGAATGATGGCTCGGGTGGCCACTCAAGCCTCCCATCCATTGAAAACCCAAAACCGTTTGCGGACGAGAGGCATGGATTGAGGAAAGGTGCGTTCAACAAGCCAGGCGTCCTGGCCATGGCCAACCGCGGCAAAAATACCAACGGCTCGCAGTTCTTTTTGACTCTTGGAGAGGGACCGCGATGGGCCAAGGCACTCGAGGGAAGTTATGTTGCCTTTGGAGAGGTCGTTGAGGAGACAGCGATTGACAAGGATGGATCGACAACGACAGGTAATCGCACAGGCAGTCAGAGCAACAGTGGTGGTGTTAGCGACGGAGTGTGCGCAGATGGATTGGCCTTGCTGGACAAGTTGAACAAGATCCCAACGGACGAGGAAGAGCGCCCCATCCAGGCCATCACCATTATCGGATGTGGACGCTTGTAGAAGGATAGTACATACCGCGTTGCAAAAATATAATACAAAAACTCGGAACTTCCCTTTTTGCCTTTTGAGCGGCCATGAAATACAAGGGGGAGGGTCCTTGCGGTGAGGCCTCTTCCCTCTCCTCTTCACTCCTCAGCACGGATACCCATTCACCCACACACATCACACGAACAGACGAAACTCATGCCCAGGCTGTCACTCACAGGAATGAATTACCTCGCAAGAGCCAGCAAGGCAACTTGTACTGCTCGCATGACCGCTTGTTCATCAATGGCTCGATCAGCATGCGCAGTGCCTTTGAATGCACGATCCCGGAATCACAGTCTGGTCAATACCCGAACCTTGGTGACACACTCTCTTTCACGTCGCTTTTCACTACGACCTTCGTCCCCTCTCTCAACAACACCGCCCAGTTCAATGGAGTCCAGCGACATCGATCCAGGGACACTGGCCTATCAGCAACTCCGCACTCCACCATCCATCGCTTCCACACACTTCGATCTCTCGCGGATCCCTACCTCAGAAAGAGCCCAGATCCTTCAAGATTTCATCCTCGTTCCTGGGTACTTGTCTCCAGAGGAGCAGGAGATGCTTCTTGCCGCTGCAGCCAAAAAGTTGAAGCGTGCCCTCGGAAAGCAGGTTCGCTACGAGGACGGCCATTTCGATGGAGTCATTACGCGTTACAGAGAATGCTCTGCAACCGACTGGGCTGGCGCGGCTCCTTCCGCATCCGAAGTACTAGACGATCGAGACAAAGGGACAACGGCATCAGAGACATTGCTTTCGACCATACCACAGTCGCCTCAAGGGACAAACAGGACCTCGCCGAGTGAGGTCATGCAGTCCATCAAGCAAGAGTTCTTCCCACCTTGTTGGAAATGGGTTGCGCCCCACATCCTAGAACTCGAGGCAGGCAGGGGCGGGATCAAGCCCCATGTAGATCATCTGGACGCTTCAGGCGAAGTCGTTGCTGGTCTCTGCCTCGGCTCTGATGCCGTGATGGAGCTCATCCACGAGGGCGATCCCGAGAAACAATTCCGGGTCCTTTTGCCAAAGGGCTGCTTTTACTTCCAGAGAGACACTGTCCGATACCATTACAAGCACGGCATCCCGATTGAGTTAGAGGACCACCAGTTCAAAGGAAAGGTCATCCCCAAGGACAGGCGCATCTCCATCATGCTTCGGGTGAGTGTCATAATGCTGACAACTGTTGTTTCGGTGCAAAATGGATCAACGTGCAGTGAAGTGGCGAAAAAAGAACTGAACACTCCAGCAACTCCCTACCCATCCTAGAACGCGTTGGGGCCATCGATTGCGGGCGGTCGCGTAGGTGTTCCTTCAGAATACAAGATGTAGCGACAATGAAAAACGGATATATTATGAATGATCATGCGGAACTTGTAGTAAAGAAAAAAAAAAAGGAAGAAAGGGATAGTCCTGTGCAGAGTTCCGTTAGAGATCATCTGGATCGGCGACGATTCTGTCCCTAATTGTGTAAGTCCAAGCATTGTGAGTCTCAAGTCAGCTAAGTGGTAGCGACCTTCAAATACGTGATCACCCATCCTGCCTTACTTTGTATAGTCCAGTGTTTGCCGAAGTATTGAGCTGAGGATGAACTCGAGGCGCATGACATGAAAACCCTTCTTGATGTAGGCTAATGCTTCGTCGTTGCAAATGTCGGACCCAATGATAACTGCATTCTCCTTGTCCGCTTCCTTGGGTTCTCCTTTGCTGATCTATAGGATATATAATATCAGTTATGACGATCCTTAGTGTAATAATTCTCCATATGCAGAACAGATGCGAACGACGCCGGTGCACGAACCTTTCCGCTGCAGACCTCAATCATTGGTGTGATGGTATCCCTGACCATGGCGGGAGTGATGACAACGCCCTTGCTGGTCTGCTTGCCTTTGCCCTTCTGCATGGCGAAATAAAATACCAGACCCTGGAAGAGTGGCTCGTTCCTGCCCAACCTTTCCTGCGCCCTTCTGCATGACTCTGCGAGACTCACTCCAGAGTCGTTCTCCATCTCAAGGCCGTCGAATAGATATGAGGCGTCTAGGTAGTCCCAACAGAAAAGGATGGACAAAAACATCAGCCCACCGCACAGGCAGAGTAGAGAACAGTGATAGAATTGCCTTTCAGCTTTCCCGCATCACTTACATGGCAGAAATCTATTGCTCTCGCGCGACGCCGTTAGCCAGTCCATTGTGACGATGGGAATGCACCTGACAATAGCGCACATCAGCTTCCACGTTCTCGATGTGCCCTGGAAAATGAGAACAGTTGCTTCCTTATAAGTGCTTTTGTCATCTCGGTGGTGTGTGCCCCCTAAGCGTTCGATAAGAGTCCGTAGTCCTTTCTAATGACAGCCAAAAGCAGCGGTGAACAAAGAAGAATGAACTGAATCAGTTTCCGTGTACAGGACTACGCATAAGATTGGGTCGAAGAGGTAAACGCATACTTTCGCAGCATCAGTCATCTTTGGAGCGCTGATCATGACCACCGGCTTGTATGGCTCCATGTCCAGCAAAGACCTGTCAGAGGTGGATTTTCGAAGTAACCTTCCCGGAGTAAGGCGCATGCTAGAGGTGGAGGCGATCGTTTCGTCCGTGCTCTCTGTTTTGATCAATTTGGATGGTTTTGGCGGACTTTCCGCTCTGGCATCGGGTCCCATGCCGTGCTTGGGCGATCTTTCCTTCCTCCGCGTTGATATCCGACTTGATTGCCTAGAGACCGATCGGGTGAAACTGGCCATGGTCGAGCGACCTTCTTGATCAGTTGAAGGACTGTCCGTGCGTGAACGAGATGAGTGAGTTTCCTGACTGTCTTTCAAAATGGGTCGAGATCGTCTCGTGTGCCTTGGGATCATGGGGACATCCCCATCGCTATCTTGATCCACTGGCTCGTCATCCAGCTTCTTTCTTGCGCTCGCCCCAATATGAGCATGGGCTTCGGCTACTGAGCTCGACGCAGCATCAACTGTCAAACCCAAAAATTCTTCTACTTCCTTTGGCACTGGGGGGACGGTCGAAATGGTATGTGGTGAGCTGAATCCAAGATCCTTCAACTGCTGATCCTCACTAGTCGTCACATCTGTTGACTGTGCGCCATCGCCTTCCGACAAGTCGCCCAGCGGCGCAGACTGCACAACCATCTCTTGCGTAGAGACGTCGGACATTCCTGTGTGATGCTTATCCTCTGGCGTTTGAGGAACCTTTTCCACATCGTCCATATTCAGAGCTGGCAGCTTCTCCTCCAACTCAGAATTTTCGGGAAATTTGCCGTGAAGATGTACAGGGGTGGATTGGACAACGTCCTGAAGTTGAAGTATATCTGGGAGTAGAAGGGTTGGCTCAAACGAGGCGGAGGAGCGCACCTGGGATACCTCTGGTGAGGCTGCAGGTTCTGGTTCCTGAGACTGATTAGGGCTATCAAACGACACCTTAGCGCCCGTAGTGTCCTCATCCTGCTGGGTCGATTGCGTAGCAGGCACCCTGTCATGATCTGTGTCGACCGAATCTAGCTCCTTTGCCACGCGGTCGCACGACGTTGAATGTTCCGGGATTTGAGTGCCTGGAACAAACTCTTGTCCGGCATCCAGAGGTCGTGCAGAATGTGATATTGTGACAGAAGTAAGCTCAGAAGGAAGGATTGAGTCGCTCTGAAAACTCAACACCTGCGTGGGCGCGTCGGGATCACAAGGCCTTGAAGAGGACATCTGTGGCGCTGCAGCGTGATCGTTGTCGTCATTGAACTGGGTTGGAACATCGTGGTCGAAAAATTCGTCGTTGGAGCAATCAAAGGAGCGCGGCAAAGGGAATGTTTGGTCCAGGGGTTCCGAAGACGTTGCAGGCGGTGGCTTCGAACGCGGTTTCGGCATTATAATCGTTGGCTGTGGGCCCCAGGGAATGGTGGACTGGATCTCACCGTCCGTGTTGGATCCATAATCACTTGTGTCGTCTTCTAGTCGTTGAGTTACATCAGCCATGGGCAACGTGCAAGGAATGGAACTGTCCTCCACAAACTCCTCCGCCTGCTGGTTAGCATTTTCCTGTAGGATAGTGCTCCTTGGTCGAGTATGGCTGGCCAAACTTTCTGGGTCGGGCGTACTGTCGCCGATCATAGAGGCGAAGCGGTCGGCGCGATACTTTTGTATGATGGGATTCACTTCGCTCTATGGATATATTATGAAAGCGAAGATCGACGTCAACAAGGGATACTCACACAGATAAGTATTCTCCTTCGTTTGCCACCAAGTGTATATGTTGTACCTTTGATGGCCCGTTCCTCTGCTCATCTGCCGAAAGCTCTTCCATAAAGCAGTGCACAAGCCCCCCAAGAACAATCTCCTATGACCGAGTGAGACGAGATGTGAGCATAGTGCAGCCAGCATCATACCCTGACCTCTAGACGGGCTAGAAGACAAAAAAAAAATATAGTGACATACCCTTCCTGGTAACAGCTCGTACCAAGCGTCTCTCCTCATTTCACTGCCATTTATCCGCGAACTGGGCTGATTCTAGTGCACGAAAAGCAGTGAAGAGGAAGAGGCTACTTTAGCTATCGGAAAAATACATGAAAGGGTGGGGGTGGAGGTGGATGAATGACTCATTGACTAGAGACATACCCGACTCTTTGGCAAGTCCTTGACCCATAGAGGTCCTTTTTCTCTGCATTCTATATGTCAGTGTCTAATGAGTGAGCGCCAAGGTTGTCCAGACTGCAGTTGCAACCATTTCGCAAGCGCTGTCCTTGAGAGTCCGGTGCAGTGTATCGTACCAATCTCCAAGTGGTGACGGGATATAAAGTAATGGGGCATAAAGACCTGGACTGAGTGGGCATCGCGTCCGACAAAGTTGATTCCCGGGTACAGGTAGAAAGATCCTTTGAAGCTGTCGAACATGCGCACCTGCATGCGTGCGACAGGTCTTTCACGCGTGTCCATGGTGCGCAAGTCAAGGGAGCGAACAAAACAAACGGAAAACGGACAATGGGGGGCGGTCGAGTGGTGGAGAGAGGAAGAGTGTAGTGGTAGGCAGAGGAAACAAAGAGAGAAAAAAAAAAGGGATTGAGAATATGGAAAGAAAAAAGTCACAGGCGCCTTTTTTTTTTTTTTTTATTCGCGACGCTCCTTGTTCGCTCGACGCGTCTCCTTCCTTCTCTTCTTCTTGCACTTGTGACACATGCAGATCTCGCCAATGTCGCTCTCGCTCTCTGTCGAGCTCACGTCGCCGTCACTCGAGTCTGACGAACTCGAGCTACTGGAACTGCTATCGTCAGTGGACATGCGAAGCATCGGAACATAAGCGAGAGACCTACATTTATCCAACAGGTCCTTGTAGAAGCACTTCCCAGTTTTGCTGTACTGTCTCTCGAGTTGTGATCGAAACTTCTTTGCCAACTTGGGACGCGCATGCCGCGTGTTCAGCCATACCGACTCAAAGTTGGTGGGCGAGCAAAAGTTCTGAGTGATGGCAATGGTGAAATCTATGCAGGCGCACGGGAGTGAACAAGGTTAGGTGTTTTTGCGCAACGATCAGAGTTACACACGATGCGCAGCATTTAAGACGGCAGACGTCAGAGCGTTACCTAAATTCATGACGATATGAGGCCATCCTCCAGGAACAAACATGGTCTCTCCAGGACGCTGAATAACCTGGATCATGCCGTATCTCTTGCCGAGCTCAAAGTCGTTTGCTGCAAAGCGAGGGTAGACATGACGGAACCATGAAACTGCCTCTCGATCAAAGGGTTTCATCGGAGGGTCGTACACACTCTTCGGTATGCCCGGTGGAAAGAGGCACCAGCGCTTGTGTCCCGCTGTTAAAGTGTTCCAAGCAGAGGTCCCTAGAAAGACCCACGCACCACAGTTTGAATAGAGGCATCCGAGATTAGCGAGCGTTGATGGTGGAGTCGTCAAGAGCCAATGTCTGTGCACGGTTGCCTACCAAGTGGATCAATGTGGATCCCTGTGCCACTTCTCGCCCCTCCCACAACAAACCAGCGATACGGTGGTCGTCTTCGATCTCCAGCAAGTCTAAAGAAAACGAAAACGCTTGTCAGTCAAGGTGTACGGCAGCGAGCAAACCATTACTAAAAATCTTTCGTCGCAAGATACGTACTGGAAAAGGTCATCCTTGAAGTACTTGGGCACTGTAAAGTCATTCAGAAGTGTGCTGGCATGTTCCTCCTCGCGTTTTGACGTTGTTTCCCTTGAAGAATCAGCATCAACAGACGTAGCACGACTGCTGTTGGTACTGCCTGAATCCCGTTTACCATAGGCCCGAGTGAGCTTTTTTGAGCTGGCTGTCGGAGAGTTGGACCGGGATCGAGCTCGCTTGACCCCTGCGATGGCTCCCTCGCCACCGCTGCTGGAAGAGGTGTTTTTCAATAACGAATTCTTGCCCCTCTTCTCCGAGGATGATGAGGACGATGAAGAAGAACCAGAAATACGCCTTTTCTGAACAGGCGTTAGCTTGCGCTTGACGAATCCAGAATCGAAGATATAGAGGGGCGAGTCGTCCTTGAGACCATCAGACTGCGCGTACTTAAGAAAGTACTTCATCTTGACGTACACATTGTTGCCGTCGTCGTCCTCGCCGACCTTGAACGGCTGGGAGTAGTACTTTTTGAGGAAGGTCTAACAACGGGGCCAGAGAATGGCATGCGAACAGTGAGTTATCCTGGCCATTTAAGCTCGATCTTCTCATGCGTCCCTTGTATCCAGGAATCTCACCTCCACGTTCCAGTTCTTGCAGGCTCCCCATTCCTCCATCACTCCTCGAATAACAACAGGAATGTTCTTCTCTTCGAATTGCTCAATGAATTTCTCCCGCGACACTTTGTCGTAGTCAATCCTCTGCAGAGTGTCATATGAGTCCGGGATTGTGAAGTCCTGCTGTGCAAACTGGTGCTTGTCCCATTGGAAGATGTCGAGCTCTAAGAGTGGAGAGTGCAACAAAGATCCCTCGCGTGTTAAGGTTCATGTCTAGACGAATCAACCGTACTAGCTTGCAGCAGCGCTGTCGCTATATTAGCCTGGTCATCCAACTCACCTGATCTCGCTCTCAGTTTGGCTCGTCGAATCCGCCGATGGTAGCGGGTCATGAGAGGCGGCTGCATGATCTAGGGTCCGCCCGTTGGGTCAACGGCTCTGATGTAAAGAAACGGGGTAGAGTGGGACAAGGAGACAAAAATCGTTGTGGGCGCAAGCAATGTTTTTTTTTAGCTATGTACTTGACAGTCACGCGCCGTCGATTTACTTCACGACTTCTTTTTCCACTAGAATCACCGCTTCCTCGAGCAATGCTCTGCGCACCCCAAGGATGTTGCACGCATATCCCAGTAGCCTTTCATAGTTGCCAAGGTATTTTCCTTGTCTGTCTGGTAGGTAGTGAACAAAGCCTTCTCCAGGCGATAATGGTGGAGGCTCAAGCCAATCTTCCTCATCATAGTCGCCCTCGGGAGGTGCGACATCAATGTACAGTCTCCTGATAAAGGTCTCTATCGGCGGAGACACCTTTGTCTCAGTCTGCTGCTCCGACAACCTCTGGGCATAGTCGGTCCCTTCCAAGCAACTGAGTACTTGAGCAAATTCTAGAGTGAAGTGACCATGTTAGCGTCGCCCCTCTGTTAATGCCGCCTGGTAGGTGAATAGTTTGCGGGGAGAAGGATAATATCCTTGACATGCGTACCTTGCTTGGGATCGGGGTGCAACTCTTGTTTACAAAACTCACTATAAAGGTCTGGATTGGCCTGAATGAGCTCCTCAAACTCTCTAGCACGTAGCAATAAGCACAACGCCCATGGAAGAAACAACAAGCACCAGAAGTTAGTCCGTGCGTCCAAAAATTTAGCAAGTGCATATTTCAGCAAACCAAGCTTACCCGAAAGCCATGGGTATCTGTGTTTGTGTTTGGAGGCTATCGTAGATATCAAGAGATTGCATCCAGTCCCTTTCGCGTGGCAGCAGGTTCACTATTGACTGTCGGTCACCATCGAACCTATACGTAATGGTGAAGAGTGAGTTCTGTCTGTTAACAGCCGCCATCAAGACGAAAGGTCGACATTTGTACACGGTACTCAATACTGCAACGATTGAACTGCCATACCTCGTTTTCCCATCCAGTCCGAAGAACAGCTTGGCAATTATGATCACATGTGCCATGGTAAGAATGGTGTCGTCGAAAGTACGCCTTTCATTCTTGGTTTTTCTGGGATCTGCCACAGCGCTGCAGATCTGCAAAGCGCTTGGATAAACTTCGACTAGCGAAGGCAAGTATTAAGGTCAGCAAAGGAGATCCATGCAATTTGGAACGACGCAGGATGGCCCAGGGGGCCTTACCTGGCAGCATTAGTTGCTGCATGAATCGAAAAATGAGCGACGGTCGATTCGGTGGAGCGCGCGGTAATTTGTACTCGGCAGAGTAGAAGTCGCTTAATTTCCTTACGGCCTCTCCGAAGGTTTTGACGGCCCGATGCTATTGCCACATACAAATTAAGATGAAAGATTGAGTATAAAGCTCGACAGGAGCATGATCACAACAGTCAAATGAATGCTTCAAAGACACACCTACCTTAGGCAAGAGCATCCACCTATGGTTGTGTCTCCTTATCATCTCTTGGGGCAAGGAGTAAAGGGCGTTGTAATATGGGAGCTTCCGATCCATCACCCATCTTTGTATAAAACGTAGCACGAAACGCATGTTGGTGTGTGTCTAGCGCGAGGATTTTCGTTGCAAATCGTAATTCAAGGGACGAGACTTACCGGTAAAAGTCTCCAATGACTACAGGTAATTTGAGATGTAGCGCTGAAAGATAACAGATAGCGATTGTGAAGGTCATTCGCAAGGCGTGTGGGTTTGCTTCATTCCAGATGACCTTGCTTCCTCGCCCAGTCTGTGATTTCTCTTTGTCTCCGCCTCTACCCGACGCCGTTTCGACAACGCCGTCATCTTCGCCGTCGTCATCGCCATCGCCGTCGCCATCGTTGTCGTCACTGTCATGTCCATCATCCTCCTCTTCTGAAGACGAGTTGAGGTCCTGCTGTAGAAACTCATCCATCTTATCAATAGCATCTCGATGTTCATCCTGAATGTGATCTCCTGTCCTCTCGTCTTCATCGTGGCTTTCTTGCTCCGAATTTCGCTCAGGGCCTTCCTGCTGCATCGTCTTGCTTGTGGAAGTCTCGTTGCCTCGGTAGGTCGCCAGCTTCGATATGTAAAGTGTCCAGTATTCAAATCCGACTTGTTCTAGCTCTGCTGGAAATCCTAGATCGTGTATCAAAGCATACAGCTGCTTGCGCAGTACAAGCTGTATAGACTGCAGAAATAGGTGATCCAGCTGTGCTCCGAAAAAGACTGTACGAGGATCGGCCAGTTAGCAAACAGTTTCGATGCCCAATCCTAGTAGTTCTATCGCTTGCGAGATCAAGGGTCTTACTTGTAGAAGACTTGGACTCCCTTCCACGCTTCAGTGCTCTTCTTCTCCGCTCGTGCATAGATCCCATGGTAGCGTCGAACTCGCCTTCCTCCTCTTGATAGCCCTGGAGTAGACAAAACGGAGGTCAGTTTGGGGGCCCTTTGTTACCGAACGGCATTGCTTCACAGAGGCATTCACTGTTCAAAACAAAGAAGCTCTAACGGTTGTCTTACACTGAACTGATGTCCACTGGTACACACATAATGCCCCGTTCCAGTCTTCGTTCTCACCGGGGCTCGGCAAAGCGGACAAAAACGCCGCCGCCGCCGACTTTTCTCGACCATGGTATTTGCTGCTAAACAATGGGGCCGGCACAGAATGCGGGAAGAAAGTGATGCTAAAAAAAAGAAACGAGGGTCTCTTTTCTTTTGTTACCAAGGGAATGGCAGTCACTTTTTTTTATGAAAAGCGTTGGCCCACTTCGTCGAGCTTCGCATCGTACCTCCCCCTTGCTTCCTAAACCGCCTTGCATTATGACCGAGAAACGTGTCCAGCTGGATGCAGAGGAGCAGAACAGACTCTTTCAGGAGGCGAAAGCTGGCGGAGAGGCTCATAACGACGCTGACCACGACTCTGGCGACGAAAGTACCGACGAGACTGGAGTTGTCCATCGCGGTATTCCCAATGGCGACGAGCCCGAGACCCCTAGCGACGGTACGTGTTAACAACACGGTGCAATTGCTACTATAACCTTCACAACTGCAAAGGCCCTTTCTCACAACTCTGTGTCCTCTCCCCATCTTTATTCTTCGCGTTGAGACTTTTAGACTTCCTTGAAGACTTCCCTGACGAAACAGAGGTATGCACTTGCATTCTTTTGCATGATTATGTGTGCCCTTGTCACCAGTCGTATATCTTACTGACGCCATATGAACAATCATCTCGTTATCAGGAGCTCCAACTGACGCATCTTCGTATCGATGATGTGCCCTCTCTGCATCTCGAGCGCTTCAAGAGCCTCCAGGTACACCTTGGGCCAACGGCTATAGCTCAGTGACATTTCATCATTCTAATACGTGAGATACCTAATACTTGCTACCGTTGACACAGGTGCTCTCCCTGCGGCAAAACCTGATCCCCAAGCTCCGAGGCTTCGAGGCGCTCACTACTTTAAAGGACTTGGACTTGTACGATAATCGCTTCAGCAAGATTGAGGGTCTCGAGACACTGACAGAACTAATGTGAGTTGCTAGTCTGAGCTATCAAGACCTGAAGTGCTGATGTCTCTCAAGACAAACGTCAAACGGGTACTGACAGGGCTATTCTCTCCATCTTTTGCTTGACCTAGGTCGCTTGATCTGAGTTTCAACGGAATCCGGCACATCAGGGACGTCGGCCATCTCGTCAACCTGGCAGATCTGTACTTTGTCAGCAACAAAATCACCGTCATAGAGAATCTGGATACTCTTGTCAATATCACTAACCTGGAGCTCGGATCGAACCGCATCAGGGTATGTGGGGAATCTTGGCATCTTGAGCATAAGGCTGCGATTTTGTACAAGCTGTATCTGCATACTGACCCTTGTGATACAACTCTTGCCGACCATGTTTCAGGTGATTGAAAATTTGGACAGCCTTGTCAACTTGGAGCAGTTATGGCTTGGAAAGAATAAGATTACAAAACTTCAGGTACGAGAGCCTCATGGATTCGGCGCGCCTTTGCAGATCAATGCATAGTCCGCAAGGCGGAACTCTGGCTGATAACTGTAGCTCACATCGTTCTCAACACTCTAGAATCTCTCCAACCTCAAGAAGCTGAAAATCCTTAGTATTCAGTCTAACCGACTGACAGCTATTGAAGGCCTGGAGGGCTTAGCGAATTTGGAGGAGGTTTACGTGAGCCACAATGGTATCTCGAAGATCGAGGGACTGGACTATAATGTAAGTGACCATTCTCTTGCGCCACTACTCAGTGGGAACCATGGTTTATGCCCAAGCCTGCTGCTGACTCCAACCCAATTTGCTCTTCCCTTACACGGAAACAACTTAGACAAAGTTGACGACGGTGGACATCAGCAACAACAAGATTTCAAAGATTGAGAACCTGGGTCATTTGAAAGCGCTCGAAGAGCTATGGGTATGGCCCCTCGCAAACTCACTTGGGGGGGGGGAGGGGATGAACCTGTCTCCACAGAAGATATTCACTAACATCAACCTATGTGCACGGACACGACTCTTTGGCTTTTTTGATAGGCGAGCAACAACCTGCTAGAGTCTTTTGAAGATTTCGAAGCGGAGCTCAAAGACAACTGCCCACATCTGGAGACCGTGTATGCAGAGGGCAACCCGCTTCAAACCAACAACTATACAACTTACCGTCTCAAGATGAAGATTATGCTACCTCAAGTCAAGCAAATAGATGCCCAGTGAGTGCCATTTTTTTTTTACGTACTCACTCGCAACCTTTTGCCGTTTCGGGTCATCTAATGCTTTTTTTTTTTTTTTTTATTGTCGTGAACCGATGCGTGATAGATACATTCGACCCAGAGGCCGTCATCAATACCTTTACAGCCTTGAGTGTTAGCAACCGCCGCCGACCGCGTGGAATACAAAAATGAAAAAAAATGACAGTTTATAGTTTTTCCCGATGAGTTATGTTTCTATCCGTGCTCTCTGTAAATACTTGGCGACACCGCGCTCCATTCCATGATCCAGCTGGCTACTTGACTTCAACTTTGTAGTCATCCGGACTGGCAGTGTGAGGTGACGTCTTCCGAGGAGGCTGCTTGCCCTGAGGTGTCAGAGGTGCAACTGACGCCATAACTGGAGAAGGCGCGTGCACAAGTGAGATGTGCGAGGACGACGGTGAAGGTGCACCGGATGAAACGGGCTCATCACCATGGACAGATCCTGCCGCGGAACTAGGGCGGTCGAGATGCTGCTGCTGCTGCTGCTGCTGCTGGTATTGTTGCTGCTCTGTGTAATAACGCCTATCCTCGTCTGTGATCTGAGGAGGGGCCATCCCTGGGAGATTCCAGCCCAGAGGCGCAATGCCAACGTTGCTTCCAACCGAGGACACTGAAGAAACAGAGTCTAGACGCTGATGCTGTTGATGATGACGTTGTTCCCGAAGCTGCTGCTGATATTGCTGATATTGCTGTTGCTGGTATTCTTGCTCATAAGGAGAGTAGTAAAAATCTTGCAGCTGCTGGCGCTGCTGTCGAATGTACTGCTGCTCGTTCTGCTGATGCTGCTGCATGTATTGTGCAGAGTACGTTCCCGACTGATAATGCTGCTGTTGCTGCTGTTGTTGATAATGAGGTTGAGGAGAGGAACCTGGAGATGCTGTACTTTGACGGTCGGGTGATTGTGATCCTGACAATCTATTCTTTTGCTTGGGCGTCTGAGGGACGTAGGCAGTTGCTGGCCTATACGGTACAGGCGACCCAATTTGACTGTAGGTTTGACTTGGCGATGATGCTGCATGAAGCGATCCGTGTGGAGTTTGAGGGGAAAACTGACCCTGCATCTGTCCTTGTCCATGACCTTGACCTCGAACCGGACCCTGAACATAAGCTTGCTGATTGATAGACTGGGGCGAGTTTTGGAGTTGCAAAAACTGGAGTTCAGGCGAAACACCATAGGCCGTTTGCTGCTGCTGCTGCTGCTGCTGCTGCTGCTGTTGCTGCTGTTGCTGCTTCATGTTAATCTTTTGTTGACGAATCCCGTCCAGCGAAGGCATTTGCGGCATAGGCACAAATGGCACGTCCTGCTCCTCCTCTTCAGGGCCATCATGACCCATGCTCTCGAGAGTCATCTCTGGTTCAGGGCCCATACTCTCGAGCGGTTTCTCAGGCTCCGGTCCCATGCTTTCGAGTGGCCTCTCCGGTTCTGGTCCCATGCTTTCCGTGATCTTGGAGGCGTCCGTCTCCTTCGCAGCCGCGGCACTAGTTTCCTCTGCCATAGTCTCTCCAACGTCAGTGGCGCTCGCCAGTTCCTCTGGCACGTCTACATCCTGTGCAGCAGAGTCGGCCAGTTCCTCCTCAGGAACCCATGGCCTAGGTCCTTGCTGCGACAGGCGATTGCCATCGGGCTCGGTGGCTTGTGGGCCACGGACAACACGCGTCGGCTTGGACGCTTTGGGCGTTTCAAGATCCTCCTCAGACTCTGATTCCGTTGCAGTCGCTTCGGAAGCGGACATGGCCGTATCAATAGCCACCTCGGGTTTCTTTTCCGAGCGGCTTGGATCTGCTTTCCTTTCTCTTCTGGAGGGTCGGGAGCCTGGCCGCACGACAACCGCTGCACTGTCACCATCAGTCGTTTCTGGGGCTCTGGCCTTTCTTTTGATAATCTTGGTCGAGCGCTTTGGAGCGACATCTCCCATGACAAATCGAAGCTCCTCTGCCGTGAGCTTCAGGTCGCTGGAGGTCTCTGGTTGGGCGGTCGCGTGGGCCTCAGCCAGAGCGAGGCTAAGTTCCATTGCCTGTTTGATTTCCAGTTCTTCCAGGCGTCTCATTGTCTCTGCCTCAGATGCGGATGTGTCCTCTTTCATCAGCTCCTCGACCTTCTTGATCTGGATCTTTGCGAGCGCTTCAGAAGCTTCTGACGCCCAGTCTGACGACCTGGGTGGTAGAGATGGTCCTGACGACGACACTGGAGTCTTGCTGGGAGTCAGCGTCAGCTTTGGTGCAAGGGTGGATCCAAATGGTGCTTGAAGGGTGCTTGGATGGATCACCTCCTTGGTCTGCTGTCTGAGCTCGGTCTCCGATTCAATAGTTCTCTCCTCTGTCTCCAATTCCTCTACCTGCTCCTCATGGTCGGATACGAATTCGTCCTGGGCTGGCTCTGTAGTCTCGTCTGCTGCGCCCACTTCAGTCTGAGCCTTGACGCTTGGCTTCTTGAGGAGTTGCTCAATAGGCATCGAAATGCCCTTTTCCGTGGTCAAGGCGATCGAGGGCTTAGACTTTAATGGGGATGAGGGTGCTTGAACGAATTCCTCTTCGTTCCCAGAATCCGACTCTAATTCCGAATCGGAATCCGAGTCCGAGGCTGCCTCTGACACAGCCAGGGTCTGGACTTTGTCAACAGAAATGTCAGAAAGGGATCGGGCCGGTGGAGGGTGAAGAACAACGGATTCTGGATTGACCATGACGAGCTGGTCCCAGTTCTCTAGTGCGAGACGTGCAGACTGCAGGATGTCTTCAGTCTTACGACCTATCGTTCAGAAAAGTCAAGGGAGGAAGCCATCGGCATGTTAGGGTGAGAGAGAAGCTAGACCGACTGAGTCATGGTTTGGAAGGCGTTTAAACGAATAGTGAAAGAACCAAAAGACCCTACCATCACTGATAGCACCGGGTGACATGGGCAGGTCGATGTGATCCAAAAGCTGTTTTCCATGTTCTCCGATGATTTGCATCTTCTTTCCGAGTTCAATGATGGCGTTTAACTGTTCCGTGTAGGCGCCCTTGATGACCTGTCGTTTCAAGTGCTGCAGCTTCGTCTCTGTAGGTGCGCTCTCCTTTTGGATGGCATCGAGCTCCGTTTGCAACAACTTTGCTTTTGCAGAGCGCAGTCTGCTCTTGGAGGCCTCAAGGATCTTTTGTTGAAGTTCAGCCTGACGGCGTCCCATCTCACAGAGCGAGTCATCCTTTGTGCGCAGGTACTTGATCTTTTCGCGAAAGGATTCGTACTGGGTTCCGAAACGAATCTCGTAGTCGCTGATCTTGCGAATTAACAGGTTCAGTTTCAATAACACGTCCTAGAGGAGACAACTTGTGGGTTAAAAGCTAGAGCAGTGCCCGCGATCCAATTCTGAACAAGGAATATAAAGAAAGCTAGCATATAGGGATAGCTGGCTTTTTCTTACCCCAATGTCCTCGGTCTATGGTAAGGCGTTGGAATCAGTGCGTACAAAGTCATGCAACCAGGAGAGACGATTGTTAAAAGAACGATTACGAGCCGACAGAATTATCGATGGTCTAACGAGTGTTTTCTTCTGTACCTGAGACTTGCTCCAGACCATCATGTGCTTGCACTCCTCAACGCGCACCTTGGAGACCACGGCCAGGCTGTCGACCAGCCGGCGCTGCTCTCCGATGGCATTTGTCAAGGGGCTGAGGAATGAGCCCGCAGCGCGTCGAGCACTTTCCTGGAGATGGGATTGGATGTTCAAAAGATCCATAGGATGGGGTATCTGAGGCTTTCCAGCACAGTGGGATCCGAAGCTTGGAATTCACGTGACTTGAAGTCGCGGC
>JADMIO011000824.1_pt1 | contig 17506 bp, 11 predicted proteins | sample 8958161 | NCBI WGS metagenome assembly JADMIO01 (sample SAMN16585339, study PRJNA669376) | soil metagenome | isolation source: Crop rotation soil | place: USA: Cullars Rotation, Alabama | collected 2011
TGCGTTTATTTCAGTAAAGATCAAAGAGGAACAACCTCTGGAAAATGTATTTGCAGAATACAAAGGTTTGAAATTCTATCAACCGATGAGTGTTGAGTTCTTTAAAGCATTAATTGGTTAATATGCTATCACTAAACGGATTTAAGCTCTGCATGTGCACTATAGATACAGATATGCGCCAGGGGCGTAATGGATTATCAGGGATTGTTACTGATCATATGAAGTTCAATTCGCTGGATCCTGAAACGATCTATATCTTTTTTAACAAGCGCCGCAACCAAGTCAAGCTATTACTTTGGGAAAAAGATGGCCATAGCGTTTATCACAAGCGATTGTCAAGCGGCACTTATGCGCTTCCCGAATTTAATAGCAATGGCGCCGTTGAAATCACCCGCCAGCAACTATCCCTAATACTGGATGGTATAGAAATAAAATACCGGCATCGATATAAGCATAGTGCTTAATTAATCACGATCAAGAAATATGATGATTTTTGTTTAAATAATCGGTTATTGGTAGTAGCTATGTACATTTGTTGCCAGTGAAATCTACTGCTCATAATTGCCTGCCGCCAGCTACTACTATTACCCCTGCTGATTTACTCAGGCAGTATGAATCACTATCAAAACTTCAATTAATACAACTGCTCATTGCAAAAGACCTGCTGCTGTCTCAAAAGGATGAGCAGCTTTTTTCTTTACAGGCTATCATTGAGCAACTAAAAAAGGTACAGGAAGAACTACTGGAGAAAGTAAAAGAAGGCATCCGTAAAGGATGGCAATTGGAAGAATTTACCAATATGCTCTTTGGTAAAAAATCGGAGCGATTTACTCAGTATAGTGATGATGTAAAGCATAGTCAGCAGCTGAGCCTGGGATCTGCTTTTGAAACAGATGATATTGAAACTGTTGTTGCTGCCAGCCGGGCCAGAAGTGCTGCAGAACAACAGGTTGAACAGCAACAAGCTATTGGACCCAAGACCAATCGCCATAATAAGCGTTACGTTGTAAGAACAGGCAAAAGACGTCAGTACAATGTGGAAGTAGTGGTGGTGGAAAAGGATTATGAGGGCCAAAAAGAGGGTTTAAAATATATTGGGTCAAAGGTTACCGAAGTATACGATTATCAGCCTGGTAAATTTATAAAAACACAAACCAGGTATAAGAAATACATTGACCAGGCAGGAAAGATATACAAAGCGCCAGTGCCACCGCGTATAATAGAAAAAGGAAGGGTGAGCAATAAGCTGGTAGCGAACGCTCATGTTGACAAGTTTGTTTACTCCATGCCCTATGAGCGGCAGATGAAGAAAATGCAGCGGTTGGGCATGTCGCTGGCAGCCTCAACCATAAACGGCTGGGAAGAGATCTGTTACCGGAAATTGAAACGGCTGCTGAAATTATTTAAGCGGATAATTAACCAGCAGGATTACCTGCAAATAGATGAGGTGCCAATAAACTTTGTCAATGATGTGGGCAAAGGCAGTTGTAGTAACGGGTATTTTTGGGTTGTGAATGCACCCCGGCAAAAGCTGGTACTTTTTGAGTTCAATCCTTCGCGAGCCAGCGAGGTGCCAAAAGAATTATTAAAGGATTTTAAGGGGAAATTGCAGTGCGATGGACTATCCTCCTACAAGACTGCTTTTAAGGATAATGAACAGGTGCAGCTATTAGCCTGTCTGGCTCATATACGCAGGTATTTTTTCAAGTCCCGTAAGCACAACCTGGAACTATCGAAATTTTTTTTGAATGAAACGCGTATCATATACGATATAGAAGCGTACTGTAAACACAAGCGCTTTGCTGATGATGAAATAGTTGGAGTAAGAAAACAGTACATTAAGCCGATCCTGGACCAGATAAACAATTGGCTGGCAGAGAACAGAAGTACGGTTACTCCTGATAGCCCAACTGGCAAAGCCTTTACTTACGCCAGTAATCATTGGCATTTACCATATCAATATTTGCAGGATGGTAAATTGCAACCCGATAATAACGGTTGTGAACGGGCTATCAGACCGGTAACATTGTACAGAAAGAATTCGTTGTTTGCCGGCAATGAACATGGAGCGCAGAGAGCTGCCTTGTTTTTCTCTTTATTGGAAACCTGCAAGCTCAACAATATAGATCCCTTCGAATATCTTTGCGATGTATACGACAGGATATATGACTGTCCTGCAAACGAGCTTTACCAATTGCTGCCCCATAATTGGAAAAAAGCGTAATTGTCCTGGGCAAAAATCTACGAACAAATATGACAGATCAGGTTAATAAAGATCTGCTGATTGCAGTAATGGGCAAAAGGCAGGAGGAAATGGAAAAGATGATAAAGCTGCAGGCTGATCAATTGAGTAATTATCGAGCGCATGCAGAAGCCTGTAAAGTATTACTGGCAAAATATGAGCAGGAGGCTGCAGTAACCCTGGAAAAGCTATCTCAATTTGTAAAAATGCTGGATAGCCAGAAAGAAGAAAATGCCATACTGACCAACGAATTGCAGGAATTTAAACAGTACGTGTACGAGCTGAAACAAAAGGCGCAAAACACTTAAGTGTCTCTATTCTTCTTTTACTTACTCCCATCCCAATAACTTCAAAGAACTAATGCAAATGTATGGCACTTTGTAATCGCTTCGGTAATGTCTTGGACCGAATGGTTACTTATGAATGCCCTGGAGGAGCTGGTTAAAAAGCGGCCGACCATTGGGTTTTGGCAATGTTATTACCGCTTGCGTAGGAAAGGATACCAGTGTAATCACAAGCGGTTATACCGGGTGTATAAGCTCTTAAAGCTGAATATTCGTCGAAAGGTGAAGCGACGGCTGCCACAGCGGGTAAAACAACCATTGGTCGTTCCTGGGGGCCTTAATCAGGTCTGGAGTATGGACTTTATGAGCGATAGCTTAGTCGATGGCCGGCGGTTCAGAATTCTAAATATTATCGATGATTATAACCGGGAATCGTTATGGATCGAGATCGATACCTCCCTGCCTGGTTTGCGTGTAATCCGTGTCCTGGAAAGGCTAGTTGAAATGCGTGGTATACCGCAAAGAATCAGGGTAGATAATGGTCCGGAGTGTAAATTTCGCTTAAGGTATCCCCTTGTAACGTTGAAGGTAACCCCTCTGCAAGAAGGGCCAAAAGAGAAAGAGCTATTATGAAGGATTCAAAGATATGATTTGGTGGATAGACTGTTATTTTTTCTTTCTTCTGGATTCTCCTTTTAATTCAATCCGATGGCTTCTGGCTGTCAGTCTGTCAAGGATGGCATCGGCAAGAGTGGGTTCATCCAGGTAATCATGCCACGCTGATACAGGTAGCTGAGAGGTAATGATGAGTGATTTTTTTTCATACCTGTCCTCCATGATTTGAAGCAATGCCAGTTTTATATTTTTGTTTATATGCTGTAAACCAAAATCATCAAGGATGATCAAGGGTACCTTTTCCAATTGATTTAATAGCTTAACGTAGCTCCCTTCCGTTTTTGCCATAAGGATGGTTTCGATTAACCGGTTCATGTTAAAGTAGCGGGTTTTAATGCCCATTATGCATGCCTGGTGCCCCAGTGCACAGGCTGTTACACTTTTACCACAGCCGGTAGCTCCGGTAATCAATATATTTTCCCCAGACTTGATGTAATTGCCTTCGAGCAAACTGCTCCAGGAAGCTTTTGTGAGATTTCTTTCGGTGCTGCAGTCTATCTGCTGGGCCGTTACGTTAAAACGTAACCTGGCAGCTTTTAACAGCGATTCCATGCGTTCATTGGTTCGATGCAGTTGCTCAGCCTGTAGCAGATGAGCCAACAGTTCGTGCCCTTCCAGTTGCTGATTAACGGGCAGTTCCAGTTGGCAGCGATAACTGGCCGCCATACCTGTTAACCTAAGGTCTTGCATTTGCGAGAGTGTTTGTGTTGTGTTCATTAATGTATATTTTAGAAGTGATAAAATGTTTGGCGCTGGAGGAAGCATAGGATTGACTAATAAGATCTTTTAAAATACCAGTGGTAAAATCCTATGCTTTCTACAGTGCAAGCCCGCGGCAGGCGTCAGAGGGCTGGCATGTATAATGAGTGTATCACTGCTTTGATGTCTATTTGTAATTTTCAGGGCCTCTTATATTTTCATGGTCAGGTAGTTGTTCTGATTCGTCTTGCTCTTCGTCAAAAAGCAATGATTGTTTATCCAGCCCTGCTTCAAGGATATTACGGATCAGTTTCAGCGTAGGCCTGGGAACATTGGCAGCCCTGCGGCAAGCCGCTTCCAGTCGATCTTTACCATATGAGTCCTGTAGGCGTATCATGGCATGGCAGGTCTTGAAGTTCTGTTCCGGGTAAATGCTGCCATGCAGCAATCGGTCGGCAGCCTGCCGGGTATATTCGCCCACCCAGCCGGCTTTGCCGAGTAGTTGTTCTACCGTCCATCCCCGTAACTCAACCATATGCTGATGATTGGCAGGCATGTGTTCGTGGATGCGGTTAAACTTAGGCTCTGTGCTGCTACGGACATGGAAGGCAACGCGTTCATTTTGATAGAAGACTTCTACGGTTCTGCTATCATAGCTCACCCATACCTTGCAGCCAACGTATTGATATGGGACTGTGTAGTAGTGCTTGTTATCCGGTAGCTGGATGGCATAGTTCGTCTGAACGGTTACCTGTTTTCCTTTTTTCACCTGGTATGGCTGCGAAGGGAGTGCTTTTAAAACGGGCTGCTCCTGGCGCATAAAGATATCAAGGCGACTTTCTTGACTGTTCTTATATGGCTTTTTGTTGAGGATGTCCAGGTGCAGGCGCATATGATGATTAAGTGATTCAATACTATGGAACACCTCATTGCGTATTCGCGCATAGATATTCGTATAGACAATGTTCACAGCTTTCTCTACCATTGCTTTATCCGTAGGCTCTGCCGGGCGCGTAGCGCTAAAAGTAGTATTGTAGTGTTCTGCAAGTTGGTTACAAAGATCTGTAAAGGCAGGCTCGTATCGATCTGCACGCTTTACGGCCGTTTTAAAATTGTCACACAAAATGGTTTTGGTAACACCACCAATGTATTTGAGGTGCTCATTAATACAATGTGCAAAGTCGGCTGTCTTTTGCGATGGCACCGCAATGCAGAAGATCAGCCCGCTAAAGGGCAATACACCGACGAAGACCTCGCAGGCAATTACTTCACCTGTTTGCCTGTCTACATAACTGAGTTTCTTTCCGGCAAAATCACCCTGTATGAACTCTCCGGGAATATATTCCCAGTGGAAAGCGGGGTCGCTGTCTTTCAAAAACTTTCTGAACAGCACACAGTACTGCGTGTACTTGTAGGGGTTCTCATGGTGTTGGCAGTATTCAATCCAAAGCAACTGTTTGGTAACACCGGTTTTATGCAGCTCATGCTGTGCCTGCTTAAAATGATCCAGCAGGGCTTCGAAGCGTTTACCGCGGATGAGCGTATAATCGCTATTATAAACAACGGCAGCCAACTCCTTATCACTGTCTGGGTATGGGGTGTCCTCAATGGTATCAATGGGATCCATTTTACGCAGGTATTTTTTTACCGTCTTACGGCTTATACCTGTTCTTCGGGCTATTTCTTTTATGGCAACACCGTCTTGCCGTAACTGAATTACTTGCTTGATCTGGTTCATATCAACTGCTTTTTGAGCCATTTCCCCTGTTTATGTTTCTAAAAAGGGCAAATGAATAAAATAGCGCTGACGCATTTGAACCTTCTAGCGCAGAGGGGTTACCATGCCCCGTTATGCTTTTAATACGACGAGGCGTCTAAGGGGTTACCATGTGCCGTATTGACAGTGCAGAAAAAATGTGGAATCTTCTGAGAGGAAAGAAAAGCAAGTGGGATCTGTGCGTATAATTTTGAGCATTCAGTCAAATACAGGGGGGGGACCATCAGCGAAATGAGGGGATACCATAAACGTATTAGGGGGATACCATGCTGCGTTATCTACAGTCCGGAGTTTATTAGCGATAAACTGCAGCTATGGTGTGAAAGTAAAAACATCCAATTACAATTTATACAACCGGGCAAACCGGTGCAGAACGCTTTTATTGAGCGTAATAATGGCTCTTTGAGAAGGGAACTTTTAGATGCATACCACTTCTTTACTTTAGATGAAGTTCGGCTTATGGTCGAGGAGTGGCAACAGGATTACAACTGCTCAAGACCTCATCAGGCGCTGGGCTTTGTACCTCCGCTGGAATACATTTAATCCGGTTCCCTTTTGATTACTAAAAAAAACATTGAAAACTCTAACGTTCAGTGGGCCGAAAATAAGGGGAGCTTACAGACGAACTTGAAGCCGATCTTGACCTGTGGTTAGAAGAGTACAACAACCAGCGTACACACTCTGGAAATTACTGTTACGGAAGAACTCCTATGCGGATATTTTTAGAAACCTTACCTTTAGCTAAACAAAAAATGCTGCAAGATCTTCCACCTGCAGCATAAAACTATTTAATCCGTTTCCCTAGAATTACTAAAAAAATCCTCAACTGTCAGAGCATATACTAGCTAGACAAATCGTATTCCTATAGAAACACAAGGGCCTCACTCAGCAATGTTCAGTGCCTCAAAACTCAATAGGCGTACTGTTCTTTACGACTAAAAGGGAAAGTCTTTTTCTAAAATATAATTTACACCACTTCTTTCTAAATTCAGCGGCGTGCATATTTAGAATTATTCCCATGTTGGAATACCTTCTTTCATTTTTTTATAATTCTCATTTATTGCAATTCCATACTCATCGCCGGATGATAATTTTACAGCCTTCTCTTCCCAAGAAACTGCTTCTTTTGTCTTTCCCAATTTATACAGCAAATTCGCATATGTATCAAGTGCCAATGTCCAATACGGATCCTTAGATAATGCTAGTTTACTCCATGACAAAGCTTTCAAAAGTTGAGAGCTATCGGTACTGTGAACAAAAATATCCCACGCATCATTATTTAACCAGACATACCACTTGTCTGATTCGTATTTGTCTATTGAAAGAATTAGATATTTACAAAATTCAGGCCAATTACCCGTTGACTTAAACCACTTTTTCTTGCCATCGATAACACTTCTTTCTGCAAAATATTTTCCATATTTCTTTGTGATATGCTCCTGCATCAACTCCCAATTTGGCCCCGATAAATTAACTTTGCTGGTTGATAATAAAGGTAAGACATCCTCCTTAATTATGATGCTCACAATTAACTCATTTGAGTAGTTTTCATCTTTCATACCATCATTTACTCGTTTTGGATTTTTGAAAGCCATTTTGAATCCTTTATCGGAAGAGCTGTCGACAAAATTCATAATAAATCGCAAATTATTCTCCCAGTAAAGTTGTTTGTCATGTAAACTGTTTATGTAATCAACAGCTATTTGCTTGGCAACCTGTTTGTCCCCGAACTTTCGTGCAGTTAAGGCTAACTGTTTCATAACAGACGTGTCTTTTTCACCTGCCTTGTATTTGGTCAACAAACTATGATACTGCTTCTTTGGGTTTAAAGCATCACTTGCAATAATAATAAAATCATCTTGGCTATGGGCACCTGAGGCCTTATGCATAAGCGTTCCATCGGCAGATAAAAAAAGAAAAGTTGGATAAGCGTCAACCTTATAGGCGTTCTCGATTAATTTTACAGTAGAGTACCATTGTTTTACCGGTTCTTTGTCATTGTTTGTCGAATCCATTTGAACTTTGACATTAATAAATTTTTCATTGAAATAATCACCAACTTTTTGCAAGGAATACACATCCCTTTCCATTTTCTTACAAGGGCCACACCATGTAGTAAAACAGTCAACGAAGATGTATTTACCTTCTTTTTTAGCCTTTTCTTTTACTTGCTGCCATGTCAGATCTTGTTCGAATTTTATGCCCTTATAAAAATCCTGGGAAAATGTAATAAAAGGTATAAGTAAAAGTACCATAGTCTTACACAAAATCGATGTCATTTGATTGAGTTTAAATTGAATTAATATCCACTATTTTGTATCAAATTTGAGTTATTAAGTATGTCATATACAGGGATAGGATACCATTGCCAGTTGGTACTCCAGGCCCCTCCTTTAGTAGGCGTTACATTAGCCATGACCTGGTCGACATTTCCCGTTCTTTTCAAATCAATCCATCTATGACCTAGCTCTGAAAAAAATTCTACCTGCCGTTCATGAAGAATTGCAGCTAATAGCGAAAGTTTATCATTTGCTGTTGTGTTGAGGAGGCCAGCTCTTTTCCGTATAACATTTAAATCAGATTGTGCTTCTGCAATTTTATTTTGTTGAGCCCTTGCTTCTGCCCTTATTAGGTACTGTTCAGCCAATCTAAGCATCATGCTATACTCTGTAACTGGCTCTCCATTGGTTGCACTTTTATATTTGAAGGGATAATAGTAAGTGTTTACACCGACTGTTGTACTATTTATCCAATTGCCTTTTTCTTTTCGCTTATCTCCTGGCTCAAAGGAGTTGAGTAAAAAAGAACTCAAGTAAACAGGGAATGTACCAGTTGTTGGTCCGCTTGATGGCAGTTTAAATTTCCTCGCATCTTCAGTATTCCAGCCATTATTAACTGGCTGCAACTGCCATATAGCTTCTTTACTGTTCTTCAGAAAAACCTCGTTTAAAGGAACCGTATCATATAAGTTGGTGTTACTAATGATTAAACTAGCTTGCTGCTCAGCTTTTTCAAAATCATTGTTATATAAATAAGCTCTTGCTAGTAACGATATGGCACTCCATTTGTTTGGCCTCACCCTCTCTGTTGATCCTGAAGGATAAACATTTTTTGCATCTGACATTAAATAGTCATCTTTCAGACCGGCAATAGCATCATTCAAGTCTACAATAATTTGGTCATAAACTTCTTTCTTAGACCTTCTCCCTAATTTAGAAGTAACTCGGTAGTCACTCGTCGTTACTAACGGAACGTCTCCAAATAAGTTAACCAAATAAAGATGGAAAAACGCTCTAAGAAATTTTGCCTCACTAATTAAGTTGCTCTTAACATCTTCGCTTACCCCATTTGGCGCAGTAAGCCGTTCAATAGCAGTATTTATAGTTTCCAAGTACTTGTAACAAATGTTCCAACACGTAAGATTACTGTTATTAGTTAATAATTCGTTTTTAAAATATTGTACCAGATCTTTTGAATTATTTGCTGCTCCTCCAAAGAGAACAAATTCATCAGCTGACAACCCAGCTTTTAGGCTCAGCGAAGGAATATTACTGGTGGTAACCAAGTTTGAAGAACTCATGTCCGTGTATATTCCCGTTACAACTGAAGCAGCAGTTTCATCGTTTGAATAGACGCTTCCACTAGTCAAAGCACTTACTGGTGGATCTACCTCCACAAGCTTTTTGCAGCCTGAAGAGAAAAGCAGGCAAGAAAACAATGCAATTGAAATATGTTTCATACGTTCTTGTTTAAAATCATTGGTGACTGAGACTCTTAATTAATGTTTCAAAATGTAGCATTCAAACCGACTGTAATGGTGCGTAATGGAGGTAGAGACGCACTACTTTGAGTCTCGGGATCTAATCCCTTGTAATTTGTTATTGTAACTAAGTTCTGACAATGCAAATAAACTTTAAATGTTTGTACCCGAATTGCGTCACGCCATTTTTTAGGCACCTCCCAAGAAATTGATACATTCTTCAATCTTAAGTAAGATGCATCCGAATATGGCAAAGTGCTATAATTAACTGCATTATCATAGTCTTGATAATGACTATAGTCCTGATTGAATTTTTGTACAGGAGCATTGTCACCGGGTTTCTTCCATCTGTTTAAAACAGAAACCGGCTGATTTCCTAAGCCAGCAATGAAAGATCCAGGAGCTAATCCATAATAGAAACTGTTACTTCCTTGTTGTTTAACAAAATGTACCAAAAAGTCGAGTTGAATTCCCTTGTACAAAATAGTGTTTGAAATCCCTCCAAAATATTTAGGAGTTAAATCGACATTAATAAGAGCATCAGACAAGGGATCAGGATTCATTGTTGCGTTTCCATCTTTGTCTGCAACTTGGTAAAGCCCGCTAGTTGGATCTACCCCCAAATAATTGTAAATAAAATTTGAATTGAGGCTTTTATTTAACTTATTTCTGTAATTTATACTCATGCCGGAGTCAATCTTTATCAGCTTGTTTCTATTCATGGAAATATTAAAGGATGTTCTCCATGTAAAATTCCTTTTTTGAATATTCACAGTACTCAATTGAAATTCTGTGCCCAGATTTTGAACAGTTGCAGGCAAGTTTCTTTTAATAGAGGAAAATCCAGATACATTAGGTAATAAATAATCAGATAACTGGTTCGATGAACGATTTTTATAATAGCTGCCAGAGATAAAAACTCTATCATGAAAAAATCCTAATTCCATTGCCGCCTCCATCTTTTTTGTTTCTTCCCAAGCAAGATCTGGAGTAAAAAGTCTTGTTATTCGAAGTCCGCTTGCACCTTGATATGGTACGGCTGCCACAACTGTTGAATATAAATCCATAAATGTGTAATCTCCGACTTGATCGCTTCCTGTAGTCCCATAGCTTGACCTGATTTTTCCAAAACTTAAAAACTTTATATTCTGTTCGACAAACTTCTCTTTAGAAAACACCCATCCAGCACCGAAAGCAGAAAAGTTATGAAACTGATTAGCTGGACCAAATCTACTAGTCCCATCCCTTCTCCAAGTAATGTTCAATAAATATTTCCCTAACCAGTTATAATTTAGCCTGCCAAATAAAGCATTATACTTATAAATTGAATTTCCTGAACTTGCAGAAGTGAACGTAGCAGAGGATAAATCCTCAAGACGGTAATCGCTATTAAATCCATAGGCGGAAACCCCAACACTATTTGCTTTGCTTTGATTAATGGATGTACCTACTAAAAATGAAAGATCGCCTTTCCATAATTTTCTGTTGTAATTTAGTTGCGGCTCAAATATGAAAGACTGAACATTACTGTTAGCAAACTGTGCAACCCTACCATTGTTTCCTAAAATAGGCCAAAGATATGGATCATTAGATGTTAAAGGAGATTTATAAATTTGATTGTTTTGAGTAAATGTAATACCGCCAGTAGCCTTGACCTCAAGACCAGGTAATACTTGATAACTAATGGCGGCATTTGCTATTAAGTTATATATTTCATTTTTAAATTTTCTTAACGTATATGATAAAGGATTAGTCCAGCTTGTTTCGCCACTACTTTTCGGAGCCCAATTCAATGAGCCGTCTTCATTGTAAATTGCAGGAGCATTCGGAGCTAATTTTAACGCATAATTCGTAAGGTCTTCTGCCATCAAATTTTTAGTATTTCTTAGAAACTTTCCAGACAGCAATAGCTTAAATTTTTGGTTTGCAGAAGCACTATTAATATTGAAATGAATTGAGGTATTTTCGCTATTTTGCTCATTGGGAAAGACAGTGGTTTCTTTATTGTGCCCAATGCCGACAAGATATTGGTTACTTACAGCACCGCCGGATAAGGTCAACTGCACGTCAGAATATTTTGCAGTTCCACCTATTAACTCTTTTTGCCAATCTGTATTTCTTGTTGTATCCCATAAGGAAAAGTCGAAATCAGCATCTTGATTTGGGCTTGCACCATCATTTAAAAATGCCTCGCGCCGCATTTCTAAATAGTCGTCTGTTGTAAGCAAATTCACCTTTTTAGGAACCTTACTTCGACCAGATTGAATGGCTAAATCAACTTTCATCTTTCCGGATTTCCCCTTTTTAGTTGTGATTAGAATTACACCATTTGCTCCCCGAGAACCATAAATAGCCGTTGCGTCTGCATCTTTTAATACATCAATACTTTCGATGTCGGCAGGGTTAATGTTACTTAAGGGGGACCCTCCGGCACTAGAACCAGCGTTCCCTAAAATACCATCAATACCCGTGGCAATATTTTGAGAGAAATACGGTACTCCATCAATAACAATTAGAGGATCATTACCATTTTGTATGCTATTCTGGCCTCGAATTCTCAATAGAACAGCACTTCCTGGAACACCGGTGGATTGAGTAATCTGTAAACCGGGCACTCTGCCCTGCAAAGCAAGCATGGGATTTAATACAGGTTGCAATGCTATTTCTGAAGATTTAACTGTACTAACATTTCCTGTATTTAATCTCTTAGTTGTGGTACCATATGCTATCACTTGTAATTCATCGAGATTACTAACTTTCGTTTGAAGTGTTATGTTAAAATAACTTCCTTCTTTTATTGAAAACACCTTTGTTTCAAATTGCACATGTGAAACAACTATAACTGCACTTACATCTACCTCAGCAAGAGTAAACTCTCCGTTTGCATTAGTAGCTGTACTTTTAGAAGTTCCTTTTACGGTTATAGTGGCATTAGCAATAGGATCACCATTGGAGTCAACGATTCGCCCTTTAACGTCAATACCGAACAATGAACTATTATTAATTTGATGCTTATCGATCACGGCAGCGATTTCCTTTTTTCGTACAAGGGTTATAGTCTTACCAGATATTATATAGCTGAAAGGTTGCTCTTTAAAACATATTTCAAGTACTTGGGACAAAGGCAGATTATTAACATTGATTGTAACTCTTTTTGCCGTTTTTAACAGTTCTTCATCAAAAAAGAAATCAAAGCCGGTTTGCTTCTCTATAGATTTAAACACTGTTCGTAAGGATGCATCCTTTACAGACAGCGAAATGGTCTGGCTCAGTCCCCTGGCGCTCAATTGAAGACAGGCCCCTAATAAGATGACTGCCGTAATTTTCATAATTCTTACCAGTTTTCTGCTTTTTAAACAGTTTAGTTCATGGTTCAAAGCTCCCGCCCACTGGGATGCTCTGCTTGCAAATTCTTGCATACCTTTGCTTTTGAGGTTAATAATAAATAACAATCAGTCTTGTTGTTCTGGTTAACCTTGCTTTTTAAAGACCGGTGTGGTGCAAACACGCCGGCCTTTGCTTTTATAGCAAGCGGTCTAACCGTCTTAGGTGTAGGTTCAACTGGTTAGCAGCACAAGGTTCGTATGGTAAGAATGGTGGTAGCGCCTGGGGCGCGAAATGAGAGATAACTGGAGATCAAAGAGAGGACATTAGCTATGCTGTCATAGTCTGCACTTTGGTCAATCCACTATATCATACTAATCGTAGCAAAACCTTTGGACCTTCCTCCATCAAGGTTTAACAGTTATCAGTCTTTTTAAAGGATCTGGATGTTTTCTTCTTTATCAAATTTCCCAACCCGTTTGGGCGCTTGCCTTTTTCCTGCCGACAAGCACACCAATGGTATCCGGTAAAAACGTATTTATTTTGTAAAGCCTGGAAGGGTAGTTCAGCGCCCGGTAGGAATCAATGGAAGATTGAACAAATTCCCAATGACCTTTGAGTTGAAAACACGTTAAGAACTTCCAAGGCTATTTATTTCTTCGCCTTTATATCTTAATTGCCGTCAGACAATCCCTCTGCGCCCTCAAACCCTGCTCACGAAAACTTTTGCAATCAATAAATCCCTCTCACACTTAAATGCCTTTACCCAAACAAGAACATTCCCCTATAAAATCCCTTTGCGACCCTTGCGCAATCCCTTGCGGACTTTGCGATACTTCTCCCTCCATCCCTGTTCTTACAAACCAACAACAATCCTATTCCCCTCCAGCTTAAAATGCACTCCATTTGATTCCAGTATGGTTAACACTTGCGCCAGGCTATTCTTCCTCGATATTCTACCGCCAAACGACCTCTGCGGCACTTCAACCTCATAGGCCACATCTACATTATACCATCGTACTAACTGCCTAAGCACAGCCGGCAAATCAGCTCCGTTAAACTGGAAATAACCTTCCTTCCATGCCACCGCTTCGCCCACATCCGCATCTTTTGTTTTTATCATTTGCCCCGTCTGCCTGTTATAGCCCGCTTGTTGTCCGGGTTGTAATACAATTATCGAGTTATTGCCGGTTGCCTGCACCTTCACCCTTCCTTCCAGCAGGGTTGTTTTCACTGCTTTCTCATCCCCGTAGCTGTTAATATTAAAATGGGTGCCCAACACTTCTATATCCACTCCAAGAGCTTTTACCACGAAGGGCTGTTTTTTATTATGGCCTTTTCCATTTTGCATTTGTGTTGCTACTTCAAAATACGCTTCTCCACTTATTTCCACTTGGCGCGTGCCGCCAGTAAATGCTACAGGGTAGCGCAGCGTAGACTGGCTGTTCAGCCATACTTTAGACCCATCGGCCAGTACAGTGGTATACATCTGTCCTTTCCCTGTGCTGAGCGTATTGTAAAGAACTTCTCCTTTCTGCTTTCCTTTGTACACAAGCTCGCCGTCCTTATTATATACGGTTATTCCTCCCTGTTGTACCAGTTGCCCGTTCGAAAAACTATCCAGCAGCATTACGGTACTGTCCGCAAGCGTAAGCGAGGCCTTATATTCTCCTGGTTGCACATCTGTAGCGGTCGCTTGTTGTTGTGGCTGCTTTTTTGGTGCCCCCTCCTTCTGCGCACCGTCATACCATTTATAACCTATGGCGGCTATTACTATAATAGAGGCAGCGGCGACGTAGGTGCTCCAGCGGTCCCACCAGTAAAATGTTTTTGATTTATCTGCATTCGATACCGGTTCAAACCGGCGCTGAAACTGTTCCATCTTTTCAGCTTCTGATGTTTTTAGCCCGTCCCATTCGTCTAATCCTTCTATCCTGTTTTCATTATTCGTCAGTTGTTCAAAAATTTCTTTGTGATTATCGTCTTCATCCAACCACTGATTCAAAAAATTTTCCTCTTCGTGGCTGATAACAGGATATTTGGCGAGTATATAGCCAATGGCTTTATTATATTCAGGCATTTGATTTGGTGCTTTTGCGTAAAGGAATGTAGTGTCACAGTTTCGTTTTATAAAACGTAACTGCAACTAAGCCACCCTAACCAGAGTAAGATATTGGATGAAATAATATTATTTTAATAACCCAGCGGTAACATTCAGTTAACCTTCTATAGATATTACGTTGAGGAGCCAAAAACCTTTAGTCTTTTTGGCAATTTTTTTAAAAATCGATAAAGGTGCCTAAAAAGCAGAAAATAGTAAGAAATAAAAAGAACTGTAGAAATCCCACAATCACAATAAATCCTTCCGACAAAAAGAGGAATCGCTGCCTGGTCCTATAGGAAACCGCAGGATCCCATCTAGCCAAAGATTCCACCACCCATAAACAACAAAAACAACATCAATTCCCTTTCCGAAATCACCTGCCTCAACTCCTTTATAGCATTAGAGCAATGAACATGCACCGTGCTAACAGAAATTTTTAATTGCTCCGCCACCTCTATCCTATCCATTTTTTGCAGGTACACCATTTTAAAAACTTCTCTTGTTTGCTTCGGCAGGTTTTCCACCTCGCGGTAAATGATCTCAATCACTTCACTCTCGTAAATAATCCTTTCCGTAAGCATTTCCTCGCTTTCCTTTTCCGTATGCAATACATGATCCTCATATTTTTTTTTCACTTTTTGCTTTTTGTAAAAATCCAAGGCCGCATGCACCACCATCTTTTTCGCATATTGCTTTAAGTGATCTTCATTTTCAAACCGCATCGTCTCATCCTTCAAAAGCTTTTCCAGCGTATTCATGGCTATATCCTCCGCATCAGCAGCATTGCCGGTAATCTTTTTAGCACAATAACATAAAGGTGTAAACAGCGAATGAAACACTTTTTTCACTGCAACCATATCACGGCCGGGCCCTTTGAACATTTGTGCTATCTCCATGAACTAGTCTTTTCTTTGCGGGTATAAGATTCGCTAAAAATATCAAAAATAAGAACAGTTGTTAGTCTGAGAATAAGGTTTGAATTGATGTATGATTTAGAAGCGGATGCAGGTTTATACAAATGGCAGGCAAACTGTAAATAGGAAAGGAAAAATCGGTTAGGTTCGCTAAGTTAATTTTCAAATGTTATCAAAGCAAATATTATTCCCCACCAATAAAGCGGAGTTGCAGCTATGTAAAAAAGCGCTATAGTAGAAGTACGAGATATCCCACCTTATGGCAGGCTCGTCCGAGCAATGGTAGCTTAATTTAAGATAATTCCAATACATAACCAAATGCAGGCTCATCTATTGAAAATGTAGACAATTCTTAAGAGTATATGGTGCCTGTCAGACGGTGCGCTCCTTTTTGCTTTACCATAAAAATTGATTTTAAGCGTTACTGACTCTCCTGCAGCACCGAAATCCGACCTCTACCAGCCTCCACCAGCCTCTACTAGTAGAAAACTCCATTGAGATTTTAATTATAATTCCTATTATTGCATCGTCCTTCTGCTTGCTGGAGTTGAATTGACATCCTGCCGTCAATTTCCGGTAATATGGTGAGGTACGGGAAGTTCAAAATTTTTACTTTATAATATTCTTTCCGTTGGTATCCGGTATAGTGTTTATCATAGTTAAACCTATACTGACATGAGGCTCAATTTTCTATTATTTTTTTTCGCAATCTTCACTTTATTTCAAACTGAAACTCTGAAAGGGGCTGAGGCTGTAACTGTATATGGCAATTCAAAGGTACAGGTAAGCCCCAAATTGTCTGACACTTTGCCTATAGGTATTAGTCGAACCGTTTCTATTAGCACAACAGAGGCAAGCCTCTTAGACGTCGATATTGCTCCAGATGGCTCCACTATTTTGTTCACTTGCCTTGGCGAGTTGTTTTCTTTACCCATAACCGGGGGGATCCCTAAACAGCTAACTCACGGCCTGGCAATGAACAGACGCCCAATTTGGTCCCCTGATGGAACACTTGTACTATATGAGAGCGACGCAACAGGCTTCATACAATTGCATGTAACCGACCTTAAAAGTACTTTTCATAAAGTTATCGGTGAAGGGCCTTATACTGTTTCTCCGAAGGCAATTTGGGGTCCGGACAGTAAGCACATTGTTATATACAACAAAATGCATCACCTAACAGGATCAATTTCATCGTTGCCTAACAACATGAAAGGCATTAGAGGTTTTTCTTTCGATGGTAACTCAATTTATTGCTTAAAAAGAGTTTCTGAAGACAGCTCGGCTGTTATAGAATATAATCGATTGACATTTGAGAAGCTAAAAACGTATAACCTAAATAAGTCGTTTAATAATTTGAATAATGCAGTCATATCTCCAGATGGGAGATGGCTTACCTATATAAAATATGAACATCATGAATACTACGACGGGTCAGCGGATAGCTTAATGATTATTGATTTGAAAAATCATTCAGAAAGGCTTCTAGCTCATTTAAATGTAAAATTTACGGGTTACTTGGGTAATCAACATTATTCGTATTCAAAAAACTCTAAGCAATTATTTATTGGCTATGGCGGTAAAATTCACCGAATTGAAATTGAAACAGGCAAAAATGAAATCATACCTTTTACTGCTAATATTAAAGTCGAGATGGGAAAATTAAACTACAATACGTTTAATGTTTCCCTGGACTCGCTGGAAGTAAAGCAAATACGGTCAATACA
>JADMIO011130899.1_pt1 | contig 17506 bp, 14 predicted proteins | sample 8958161 | NCBI WGS metagenome assembly JADMIO01 (sample SAMN16585339, study PRJNA669376) | soil metagenome | isolation source: Crop rotation soil | place: USA: Cullars Rotation, Alabama | collected 2011
GGTATTTGCGGCTCGAGCCATTCCGACGCGCCGGGAACGCTGGCTCACGATTTGGATCATTCCCCTGATGAGCTGCAGCGCGCGTCTGCCGGTTTACGCTCTCCTTCTGGCTGCATTGATTCCCGGGGCCGCCTGGCAAAAGGGAATCGCGCTGGCCTCCATCTATATTGGAAGTTTGATGATTGGGGCGTTGATCGCCGGCCTGACCTCGAGGCTCCTGTCGAAATATCGAACGCCGTCGCTGCTCGCGATGGAACTTCCCGTTTATCGAACGCCGCGGTGGATTCCGATTATCCGCATGACGTGGGCGCGTGGTTCGGCGTATCTCAAGCGGGCCGGCGTGCCGATCCTGGTCGTGACGGCGGTGTTGTGGCTTCTATCGAATTTCGCGTTCGCGCCGGGAACCGTCGTGGCGCCGTCCAGCATGGAGAATTCGGTCGCCGCGCAGATGGGACATCGGATGGAGCCGGTGTTGAAGCCGATGGGCGTTGATTGGCGCGTGGGCGTCGGACTGATTTCCGCCTTCGCAGCGCGTGAAGTTTTCGTGAGTTCCATGGCCGTCGTATTCCACGTGAGCGACGACGATGAGCAGACTCAACAGGAAGGCTTGCTCGAAGCCATGCGATCGGCGACATTCCCGGGAACGTCGCAGCGGATTTTCACGCCGGCCAGCATCATCGGATTGATCGTGTTCTTCTTCTTTTCACTTCAGTGCTTCTCGACGGTCGCCGTCGTTCGAAAGGAAACCGACTCCTGGCGTCTGGCCGGAACTCAGCTGCTGTTCTACACGGGACTCGGCTACGCGCTGGCGGTCGCCACGGTTCAGGCGCTACGCGCTTTGGGAGTTTCCTAAGAGGGAAATTTCGAAATTGGACGAATCCTGCATCTCAAATCCGAAATCCGAAATCTCAAATTGGACGAGATCGTGCACATGCGACGACCGTGGGCGCCAATCCGACGAAGGCGAGCGACATTCAGCGACGACTGATTGACTTCGGCGCACGGACGACGCGCGTCGCGAAGATGCTTCCCAGGAACGATGACGGCCGATATATATCTCAACAACTTATGCGTTCCGGCCTTGCGGCAGCGCCAAACTACGCCGAAGCCAGGGCAGCGGAAAGCCGCGCCGACTTCATTCACAAACTTCGGATCGTCCTCAAAGAGTTAAACGAGACCAAGTCTTGGCTGGAACAAATCGTGGCAAATGGTCTGTTTTCGCGCGACAAAATGTCCGCGGTTATCGCAGAAAACCAGGAACTTTGCTGGATCATCGCAGCTTCAATTAAGACAGCCCGCGGCTCAGGTCGTCCAATTTGAGATTTCGGATTTCGGATTTGAGATGCAGGATTCGTCCAATTTCAAAATTCCCCTTTCAGTGAAAATCCCGCGAGACCATCTCCGCGCGCGTGACTGAAATACTTTCCACCTTTGCCGCCCTCACATGGATCACGTTGTCCACGTTTTGAATCGTGCCTTCGATTAAGAGGAACTTTCCCTGCACGACGGTCAACCGGAACTGCTCCAAAACGTCGGGCGTGATCACGATATTCGCAATTCCAGTTTCATCTTCGAGGCTCAGGAATACGAACCCTTTCGCGGTTCCCGGACGTTGACGCGCAATCACGCAGCCGGCGACGCGCACGTAGCGGCCGTTGCGTATTCCAGCCAGATCGATCGCGCGAAGAATGCCTTGAGCGTGAAGCTCAGCGCGTCGATAAGACATGGGATGCGGGCCGACCGTCATTCCGGTTCCTTCGAAATCGGCGACGAGGCGCTCGTCCGGCGTCATCATATTCAAGGGCGAAGCGTCGTCTTTTTCGTCGATGGGCGAAAGCAGCGGCCCGCTTTGACGGGTTGCGCGTTCGACCTGCCACAATGCATCGCGACGATGCATGAGATGCTCAGGATTCAGGCTGTTCAATGCGCCCACGGCCGCCATCGTCACGATCTCCCGCTTTTGCAATTCGGGTGCGCGACGAATCAGATCGTCCATTGAAGTGAATGGCGCGCGTTGACGCGCTTTCACCAATGCGATGGCCGCGGCTTCGCGCATCCCTTTGACGTAACGGAATCCCAGCCGCAGGCAGGAACCTTCGACGGTGCATTTCCAGTCTGACGTGCGCACATCGATCGGTTTCACGCGCAGTCCGTGCCGCTGCGCGTCTTTTACCAGAGTCGCTGGGCTGTAGAAACCCATCGGCTGGTTGTTTAACATCGCGGCTGTGAATGCGGCGAGGTAGTGGCATTTGAGATACGCGCTGGCATAGGCAATCAACGCAAAGCTCGCCGCGTGCGATTCGGGAAAGCCATACAGGGCGAACGACGTGATGGACTGAATGATCTGATCCTGAACGTCGCCCGCGATTCCATTCGCGGTCATTCCCTCGCGCAGTTTGACTTCGACTTCTTTCATCCGGCGTTCGGATCGTTTGAATCCGAATGCGCGGCGTAGTTCTTCGGCTTCTCCTCCCGAAAATCCAGCCGTGATCATGGCCATGCGCAGCAGTTGTTCCTGAAACAAAGGCACGCCGAGAGTGCGTTTTAAAACCGGCTCGAGAGCCGGATGCGGATAGCTGACGTCTTCGCGGCCCTGACGTCGCCGCAAATAGGGGTGCACCATGTTTCCGACGATGGGGCCGGGACGAATGATCGCCACCTGCACCACCAGATCGTAAAAATGATCCGGACGCATGCGCGGCAGGCTCGCCATTTGCGCGCGGCTTTCGATTTGGAACATCCCGACTGTGTCTGCTTTTTGAATCGCAGCGTATGTCGGTGGATCGTTGGCGGGCAGATGTCCGAGATCGACGTCCTCTCCATGATGATTGCGAATCAGTTCGATCGTGTCTTCCAGCACGGCCATCATGCCCAGGCCGAGCAGATCGACTTTGATCAGCCCCATATCGGCGCAATCGTCCTTGTCCCATTGAACGACCGTGCGTCCAGGCATCGTCGCAGGTTCCAAAGGAACGACGGAATCCAATTGGCCCTGGCAAATAATCAGCCCGCCGGAGTGCTGGCCAAGATGGCGCGGCAGATCCTGGATGGCGAGGCATAGCGCCAGAAATTTCCGGATGCGCGGATTGCGCAGGTCGTAGCCGGCAGTTTTGAACTGATTCTCCAAAGTATCCGACGCGTCCTTGTATTCCCAGTGGCCCACGAGTTTCGTGAGACGTTCGAGCGTGTCGGCATCGAAGCCGAGGACCTTGCCGGCTTCGCGCGCCGCCGATCGGCCGCGATAGGTGATGACGTTGGCCGTCATGGCGGCGCCCCGCGATCCGTAACGTTGATAGACGTATTGAATGGCGCGCTCGCGCTGATCGCCGCTGGGGAGGTCGAGGTCGATGTCCGGCCATTCGCCGCGCTCTTCGGAAAGGAATCGTTCGAAGAGCAGTTCCATGCCGATCGGATCCACGGCCGTGATGCCAAGTACGTAACACACGGCGCTGTTGGCTGCGGAGCCGCGTCCCTGAACAAGGATGTTGTTCGCCAGGCAGAATTGAACAATGTCCCAGACGATCAGGAAATAGCCTTCCAGCTTGAGCTTTTCGATAAGCGTCAATTCGCGCTCAATCTGGCGCCGGTGCTTTTCCGTGTAAGGACGGTATCGCGCGCGAGCGCCTTCATCGACGCGTTTCCGGAGGAACGACATCATCGATTCGCCGTCGGGAACCGGATAGCGCGGAAATTCGTACCCCAGCTCTTTCAACGTGAATTTCAGCCGCGACGACAGTTCGACGGTATTGGCGATGGCTTCCGGAAGATCGGCGAAAAGCCGCGTCATTTCCCGAGGCGTTTTGATATGGCGTTCGTTGTTTTTGGCGAGCAAGCGTCCGGCTGTTTCCAGGGTGCGGTGATTGCGAATGCACGTGAAGACGTCGAGAATTTCGCGCTCGTGTTTTTCCGCGTAGGCGACGCCATTGGTCGCAAGCAGCGGAAGCCGGAGCGCCCGGGCGATTTCCACCGCGCGCTGGTTGACGGCTTCTTCGTCGCGGTCGAAGTGGCGTTGTAGTTCAACGTAAACATTCTCCCGGCCGAAAATCCCGATCAGCCGATCGACCGTTTTTCTTCCTGCTTCGCTTCCACCTTCACGAATGGCCGTGGTCAATGGCCCGTTCTCACCGCCCGTCATGCAAATCAGTCCCTGCGTATGGGAAAGAAGATCGGTCTCGCCAATCGCCGCCTTGCCTTTCGGCGCGCTGAGCTTCATCTGCGTAATGAGGCGGCAAAGATTCTGGTAGCCGGTTTGAGAGGAAACCAGAACGGGAAATGCGGATTTCGGAATGCGGAATTCGGAATTCGAAAGGAGAGACAGCTCGGCGCCGATGTGGGCCTGGACGCCGCCGGTTTTCTTTGCCGTGAGATGGAAACGGGCGGATCCGTAGACGCCGTCGCGGTCGAGCAGCGCCATGGCGGGGATCCCGAATTCCGCGCAAGCCCCGACGAGCTTTTCGGGCAGGGAAGCGCCCTGCAGAAAACTGAACGCGGAGTTCGCATGCAGCTCGACGTATTTCAATCGTAAATTCCTTCGGCGTACCAGCGATTGGATGCGCAATCTTTGAAAATCCGCAGCAGCGCGCCATCGATCATTTCGATGTCCCACTCCTCGCGGTCCCACTGCCTGCGATTCCACCAGTCGCCCGAACTGTTCCAGGGCCCGCTCGCCATTTCGATAGCGCCGTGCATCTCAGAAAACGCGATCCATGCCGGTTCACCGCTCTCGAGTTGCACGGTCGCTTCAAGCGCCGGACGCCACAGCCGCAGCGCCATCGTTTCGTTTGAATTCCGATATCCGAATTCCGAAATCCGAATTCCGCATTGCCCAAACCGTTTCATCCGAAATCGATCTCTCGCATGACTGTCCGCGATTTCCACTTTCCCGACGTTCCCTTCGCCCACCACGGTTGCAATTCGCGCCAGCGTCAATTCGAGTTTTTCCGGCTCGGGCGACAGCGGAATGAACAATCCGTTCTGGATCACGCGAGGCTTTGCCGGGATGGCTTCCACCTTCACCGCTTTCACGGCGGCGCCTGGCGGCCTTGCCTCCAGATCCAGCATCAAAAGTTTGGCGACGATGCGCGGATTCTGAACCGGAAATGGAAGGCTCAACACGCGCGCATCCGGCTCCTGCCGTTCACGATCGAGATGCAGACGCAATTCGGCCGTCGCGAGCCCCCGGCGTCGAAGCCGCTTGAACAATTGATCGAGCAATCTGGAGAGGATGAAAGTCAGCGGTTCGAGCAGATCGATCGCATCATCCAGATCCATGACTTCTTCAAAGTGAAGCGGGGGCATTTGCGGAACTAACGGGCGCGAGACGCCGCCCCGGGCAAGCTGATGCAACCGAACTCCAGCCTGCCCCATGCGCTGAGAAATTTCTTTCAGGGGAAGCCGCGCCAATGCGCCCAGCGTATGGATGCCCCAGCGTGAAAGCGTTTCGAACGCGTCCTCGTCGAGATGCAGAAGCTCGATAGGAAAATCCTTCAGGCGCGCCGCTTCCTGTCCGTCTTCAATGATCGTGATGCCCGCTTTGGCGCGGGCCGCCATTACCGCCGCGTCGGGATTAGCGGCAATCGCCAGGCTCGGCTGTAGGCCGCATTCCGATACGCGTTGTGCGAGTTGGCCTGCAATTTCCTGCATCGAGCCAAATATCCGGTCGAGGCCTTCGATATCGAGAACGACGGCGTCCGGGCCGGTGTCTTCCACGCGCGGAGAAAATGCGCTCGCGCAATCGAGCATCGCCGCGTGCGCTTCCGCAGTGCAATCACGGATGTGAATAGCGAGAAACATGATGGGAAATTTTCGGATTGCGGATTTCGGAATGCGGATGCCGGGAACGGGGAACCTCAATATTAAGGCGACGCCCGGCCAGCAGATTCCCGCGCCAGTCCACATGGGATTTCCCCATGCGCAGAACGAGGGAGGCCGCGGATTTGGCCACGCTTTCCGCGCTCACCAATAAAAGGACGGTGGGAGTCTTCTCGATTACGCGCTGAAACCGAAACCAGGCGGCTAATGGAACCGCGCGCACGGCTTTAACCGGAAGATCGCTCACATCCAGCGCGACCACGCCGAATCCTCCACCTTGTAGTAACAGATCGGTCGATTGCAACGCCTGATCCAGGTCGTGACACCGGACCCATAGAAGACGCTGCAAATCGACTCCGGCGGAAGCTCCGGAGGCCGGATCAAAGGCGTCACAGCCATCCATTAGCGCGCAAACTTCATCCTGCGCCGTTGCCGCCGCAAGGATGGCAAGCGCGATGCTCGTTCTACCCGTAGAGGGAGGGCCGAAAACCTCGGTAATTGCGCCGCGGGGAAGTCCGCCAATCAGCGCATCGAGACTGGAAATGTTTGTGGGTAAAACCGTCGATACACGACGGGTAACATCGACAAGAACCGACTCGAACTGGGCGCGAAGCGTAGCGGTAGACATAAAAATCCCGCTGATTAAGCGAATACGGACCGAGAACTCCGTTATACCGAACATTTGTACGGTTAGTCAATATGGCAAAGATTATTCACGGCGAAGGCAGCGAAAACGCGCGCGTCATGTTGATCGGCGAGCGCCCCGGAGATCAGGAAGACCGCCAGGGCCGCCCGTTTGTCGGCCCTGCAGGAAAAATGTTGGATAAGGCATTGGATGAGGCCGGCATCGATCGGTCTGCCGTTTACATTACGAACGCAGTCAAGACGTTTCGATGGGAAATGCGCGGCAAACGGCGTATCCACAAAAAGCCCAATTCGATGGAAATCGCCGCGTCCAAGCCTCTGCTTGAAGAGGAAATTGCGGCAATCCAGCCCGAGGTTATTGTTTGTCTCGGCGCTACGGCGGCGATGGTTTTGTTAGGGAAAGATTTTCGGGTGACCAAGCAACGGGGCGAGTTCATCAAATCGCCGTACGCGCCTTACGTGATGGCGACGGTGCACCCTTCGTCGCTGCTTCGCGCGCCCGATGACGCGACCCGGCGCCGGGAAACAAAACGCTTCGTGAAAGACCTGAAACGCATCCATGAAGTCCTTTACAGAAAGAAAGTTGCATGAAGAAATCGAAACTGAAAATTGAAGAGGCGGTGACGGTCAATGGGCATGAGGTTCGCCTGACCAACCTGTCGAAACCGTTCTGGCCGGAAGACGGAATCACCAAGCGAGACCTTCTTCAATATTACGCGGACGTGTCGCCGTTTCTGTTGCCGCACCTGCGTGACCGGGCGATGGTCATGAAGCGATATCCGCACGGGTATGACGGTGAGTTTTTCTTCATGAAGCGGACGCCGAATCCGCACCCCGAGTGGCTGGAAACCTGTTCGATCGAGCATGCGTCGGGAAACATCATCGACTTCCCGATGATTCAGGATTTGCCGGCCTTGTTATGGGTGGTCAACCTCGGCTGCATCGATCTGAATCCCTGGTACGCACGCTGCGACGATATCGATCGTCCCGATTTCCTCCATTTCGATCTGGACCCGGTCGAGGGTGGAACTTTCAAAAAAGTCTGTGAGACCGCCTTGCGTGTGCATGAAAGTCTCGATGCGCTGGGCATCCCCAATTACGCGAAGACGACTGGGTCGCGGGGAATCCACGTTTACGCGCCGATTGTTCGCGGCCCTTTGCAGAAAGAAGTCTGGACGTTCGCGAAGTCGTTCAGCAAAGCGCTCGAGCAGAAATATCCATCCCTGATCACCGCCGAGTATCGGAAAGCCAAGCGCCCGCACGGCCGCATCCTGGTGGATTACAACCAGAATGCGTGGGGCCGGACGCTGGCGTCGGTGTATTCGGTGCGGCCGAAGCCGAAGGCGCCGGTGTCGATGCCGGTGACATGGGAGGAAGTCGCCGAAGGAATCCGATTGGAAGATTTCCGTTTGGACAATGCGATCGAGCGATTGGAATCCACAGGCGATTTGTGGAAACCGCTGCTCGCGGCAAAAGGACGATTCAACATGGCGAAGTTAAAGGCGGCGTGATGGCGCTTCCCATACGTCCCGGTTATCTTCCAATGGAGGCGCTTCTCGTTGACGAGATCCCGCGCGGCGACGAATGGCAATACGAACCGAAGTGGGACGGCTTCCGCTGCCTCATCTTTCGCGATCGCGATCGCATCGAGCTGCAATCCAAAACCGGACAACCGATGGCGCGATATTTCCCGGAACTGGTGGCGGCTGTCCGCGATCTCGAACCCGAAGAGTTCGTGCTCGATTCGGAAATCGTTATTCCTTCAGGCGCCGGGCTCTCGTTCGACAATCTGTTGATGCGGATTCATCCCGCCGCAAGCCGCATCCAGCGCCTCTCAAAAGAAACGCCGGGCATGCTGATCGTGTTCGACATTCTCGTCGATGCCAAGGGCCGCTCACTCGTGGAACAGCCGTTGCGCGAACGCCGGAAGGTTCTGGAAGCGTTCGCGAAAAAATATTTCGATCCAACGAGCCTGCTTCGCCTTTCGGCAGCCACGTCGGATTACGCAGTCGCGAAGAAATGGTTTGGACGCGTCGGATCCACGCTCGATGGCATTATCGCCAAACGCGCGGATTTCACGTATCGCTCGGGCGATCGCACCGGAATGCAAAAGGTGAAGCGCTACGAAACGGTGGACTGCGTCGTGGGCGGTTTTCGGTATGCGACGGACAAACGCGTTGTGGGTTCGCTGCTGCTGGGACTCTATGACGATAAGGGATTGCTCCATCATGTTGGGTTCACGTCCGGCCTCAAAGCATCGGAGAAGAAGGAACTCACGGAAAAGCTCGAAGCCTGCGTGAAGCCGCCGGGTTTTACCGGGCGGGCGCCGGGCGGGCCAAGCCGTTGGAGCACGGAACGGTCGAGTGAATGGATACCCCTCGCGCCGAAACTTGTGGTGGAAGTGTCGTATGATCATTTCACGGGAGGCCGTTTTCGTCATGGGACGCGCTTGCTGCGCTGGAGGCCGGATAAACCCCCGCAGCAGTGCACGATGGACCAGGTGGGACGCCGTTCTTCCCCTTCTTTGGCCCCGTTCATGCAAGCAGGTTAATTGGAGGTCTACATGTCGGATCCTCACAAGGATATGTTGGGAAGAAATTTCGGCGGCGAAAGCTTCGGCGGCGAGGGCGGGCCCGTGGATTGGATGCCTGCCGATGAACAACTCGTTCATCAGATCAACGAGCGCTTCACGCATCATCCTGCACTCGATGCCAATGCCATTGTCGTTACCTGTCGGGAAGGGTTGGTGACATTGCAGGGCGCTGTTCGAAGTCACGAAGCCAAGGCGCTGGCTGAGGGGTTGGCGAAAGAAGTTCCGGGCGTCCTCAACGTCAGAAATGAGATTCAGGTCAAGGGGCCTCGCGTCGCTTAAGAAAAGTTTTTGACGCGTTGAGGTTGATGCTGACTTTTTTCCGCTGAGCGTATACTGTAGCCGAAAGTTAACAGCCGCTTTTGAGTCCTCGAGCACGGTGCTCATGTTCTCTTTTGCGGTCGAGTCTGGGTAGGGACTAGCGAAAGGAGAATATGGGTAAGAAACTTTACGTCGGGAATCTTCCGTTTTCCACCACTGACGACAGCCTGCGACAAATCTTCGAACAGTGTGGACAAGTCGATTCCGCGAAGGTCATCACGGATCGCGATACGGGCCGCAGCAAGGGATTTGGATTTGTGGAAATGGCTACCGATGAAGAATGCGCCGAAGCCATTAAGAAATTCAACGGCCAGGATTTTGAAGGACGCGCTCTGACGGTGAATGAAGCAAGGCCGATGGTTCCTCGCGAGGGCGGCGGCGGTGGTCGCGGCGGCTTTGGCGGCGGTGGCGGCGGCGGCGGCCGAGGACGTGATCGAGGCGGTCGCGGCGGCGGTGGCGGCGGCGGTGGTGGTCACCAGCGCTGGTAAGACGCCCGGGAATGCAAACAAAGGGGACGGTTCGCCGTCCCCTTTTCTTTTTCCTAAAACTTCACAACGAACGTCGTCACCACGGCCACGTCATTCTTCTTTAATCCAGTCGTGGGCGGACGCGTCTTATAGCTGTCGAGCACTTCAAACTTCAACTCGCTGTTCGTGGTAATCGACGCCGACAGGCCGAGTCCCACGTTGTAGAGCGCATCGGAAAACGCGTTGAGTTTCCACAATCCGGACGCGTTTTCAGTAATCGTCGCGGTGGGCGAGGCTTTCCACGTCAGGCGTTCGCCGGAATTGAGCGCGCCGTTGGCGGTTACCGCTTTCCCCGCGTCTTTTTCCCACACGCCGCCCAATGCCGAATCGATTGCCAGTTGAGCCGCATCGGTGGCGATGAGCTTGTATCCAAGACCGGCCGTGGGCGATTCCAAATAGATAATCTGCTTGAAGGTATCGCGTACGTAGTCGTTCTGTCCGAAGACGAAGACTCGCGTTGACAGGTTGAATTCGTCGCGGATGTTAACTGTGGTCCGGTCCACGATGCTCGCGCCGTCCTTCTCGCCGCGCAAGTACAGGCCGTTAAATCGAAGAACGTTTCTCGTCTTGGGATCGTGGACGATGCCAAACGACAGGTTATAGGTTTTCGTATCGGTATTGCCGCTCGTGAGCGCCAACCCTGCGCCGAAGTTGCCGGTCCACGCCTTCGGCGGCACAGTCGGAGTTTGCGCTTGCAGTGAATTGTTCAGAGGAAAAATCAGCAATCCAGTCAGTAGCAGCGTGAATGTGGTTGATCGCATAGATCATCCATTGTCCCCTCATTCGGGGTGAATGGGCAATCCGCGTTGGTCGTGGGGCCGGCGAGCGCCGGCCCCTGGGTCACTAGTGCGACGCTGTTCCGATGACATCGCCGGAGACGACCAACTCCACCCGGCGATTCTGCTGCCGCCCGGTTGCTGTATCGTTGGTTGCCACGGGCTGTCCCTCGCCCAATCCACGGAACGAGATGGAACCGGGCGCGACTCCCTGGTGAACGAAGAAATCCAGTACGGCGCTTGCGCGGTTTTCCGACAACTTCATATTCAGTTCATCGGATCCCACGCTGTCGGTATGCCCTTCGACTTCAAGCTTCAGGGTCGGGTACGCCAGCACGATTCCTGAGATCTTCGCCAGTTTCTCGCGTGCGCCAGGCTTGAGAGAGAACTTGCCGGTATCGAACAGGACGTCGGACATATTGACGATGAGGCCTCTCGCGCTGTCGCGCGTATCCAGGAAGACGTTCAATTGAGTAATGAGCTTGCTGCGTAATTCCTGCTTTTCGCGCTCGGATGTCTCCGCAGCCGTCTTCAACGCCAGCAGGCTTGCGGCCGCTGCGGCATCCTTTTCTTTTGCTGCACGTTCCGCATCCATCCTGGTGCGATCGGCCAATGCGTTGGCCTCGTTTGCCGCGCGCTGGGCTGCGACTTGAGCGTCGGCCCTGGCGCGTTCGGCCTCTGCCTTCGCGGCTGTCGCCGCGCGGTCTGCGTCATTGGCGTCAGCTCTTGCCTCCGCCGCATCCGCTCTTGCGTTCGCCGCGTTGGCATTCGCATTGGCTTCACGACCGGCTGAAGCGCGACGTTCCTGATCGAGGCGCGCGTCTGCCTGGGCCTTCAAGGTGATCAGGCGTGCGTCTTCGGCAGTCTGCACCGCCTCGCGGGCTGTTGAGGAAACAGGCTTAACGCCGGCTTTCCTCGCCTGATAGGCTTCGGCCTGATCCAGAAGTTTGGTGGCCTTCTCAAAACTCTCAGCAGCGGACTTGTCGGCGCCTGCCCATCGGGCGATTCGCACGGCATTGCGTGCTTCGAAAAGATCGAGCGGCGTGTTCTTATCCAGTGCGATCGGCTTCAGGTCCGCCGGTAATACATTGACCGTGTATTGGCCGCGTTGCAGTAGTTCGTATTTCGCCTCGATCTCCTCGACCTTGCCTATAGTGTCCGGCCGGACGAAGTTTTCCATGACGACGGCATCGCTCGGTTGCGACACGGCGAAATAGGGCTCGGCCGTGACGACCATTCCGAATGACTGGAGTTCAGTGGTGACGTCGAGCTTGCTCTTCGTTCCGTTGAGAATGATCTCTCCCATGTTTGTGGCCCGTCCTTCGGGCGTAATCGCCCACAGGACATAGGTCAGAAACTCAGGGCCAAACCGCGTAGCGGGTTGCAGGTCGTCGAATTCAACCTCGACTTCAATATATCCCTGTTTGCTTTCGACCTTGGCTTCACCGCGTGCGCCCGCCATTAACGGCGTTCCGCGGAAATCCATCGTCGTTGCGCCATTGCGGTGCTGGTAATTGACGGCTTTCGTCGTTCGATCCACCACGTTGATCGTGATCGTGTAGATAGGTTCTTTCGTACGTTGCGGAGCCTGGGCGCCGGCGGACATCGCTGCGATCGGCAGTGACATCATCGCCAGAATAGCTGTGAGTGTTTTCATTTATGACCTCCCGGTCTTTACATTTGGACTGAATGGGCGGGGGTGAAATTCAACCGGGTCTTGGTCCGTATCGATTTTCTTCATCCTACGAGTGTGGGGCGATGGCGGAACAATAGCTGTGCACAATCGCACAACAGGCTGGCGCCTTAGTCCAGGACGAGGTCCGTTAGCAGTTTCGAGTACCATAGCCCCAACGGGAATCGAATGATCTAATCCCGTCTATTGGTTCCAAGGACATTCTATTGCTTCCCGCCAGTCTTCCCCCCAGAAACTTCTGGACGTTACCGGATAAACCTGGAGTCTTCACAGCAATTGGCTGGGGCGCGGTTCCAGTGGGATTTTTCTACATTTCCTGTGGCGACTTCCACTTTCGGAATTGCGCAAGTGTGTCAGCCCCTCCAAGCATCGCTCGCGCTTGTCCGATTCGTTCAAGAAACCTTTCTCGGTCATCTGAAGGGAGAAGAGACGCACGCTGCTCGACATCCTGAAAGAAACTATCGAAGCCGCGGGCAAACGTCCAACCTTCAACGATACTGATCAACTGTTGGCGGCTTGCTTTGAGAGCCTCTGCCAAGCGGCGTTCTTTTTCTTGACGCTCGTATTCCCGACGTTCGACTTCCCATTGTTGCCGCTGCACCTCTGCCTGTTTCCTTGCTTCCTCGCGGCGCATAACGATCAAGGGCACCGCTGTCTCCAGGTCCTTCACGATGGTTTTGATTTTGTGGCCAAGCTCGCCCACATTCTTCTCCTGCCATGTTTGTTGCCATTCAACATCCCCATAGGGTGAATATGCACGTACTGACAAGCGTCCACTGGGCATGAATTGCTTTTGGGTGGTTTGAATATAGGCATACCTTGATTTACGCTTTGTCGGCGATGCACTCACGCGTGCATAACGAATCGGAGCACTCCAATCCGAAGTGACTTCAGCCTCCTCCGTAGACTCGTAAATAGTGATTCCAAACACGACGGTATCGACGAAAATAATGCTGGCACGTGCTGGGTACCATGGCTCACGGTTGTAATAGTCGATCTTGCTGTAGGAAAGCTTGAGTTCAGGGCGACGGAAATGCTCTCCCGGTGTGGCGAACCTCACAGTGTGACCACGATGTTCGAAGGCCAAGAATAACGTGTTTGCAAAATTCAATGCATAGGGCAGCGTCGGTTTCGAAACAAGAATATCCACCAGATTTCGTTTGAAGGGACGTAAGTAACCAACCTCCGAAAAACGACCGGCTTCGAAATATTCCCGCACCCCAGCCACGAGTTGATGGTGGAGCGATTGTGCGCTGGCTGATCGATTTGCAGTCTGGTTATCGTTTTTGTTTTTGGCTATGAGCAAATCGGTCATGCGTGGGACGCCTTCCCCCTTTAGCCATTCGAGTATTTCACCAGGCCGGGGCTGTGGCAGGTTTGGACGTTCGGGCTCTTTGCCGGAATGCAATTTCGCCCAGTAACCCCTGGGGGGATGCGGCACGTTTAAGTGATGGCAAACTCGCGCCAGATAATTTGCGGATACTTTGTAAAGAGCTGCAACGGCAGTCATGGGTTCTGCCCATACTTCGTCGTACAGTTGTTTGCGGGTAATGCCACCGCGAACAGCTTTTTGTGAATCGAATCCAATCGGAGCATCCGCCTCCATGCTTTTGCTGGCGACGGTATTCGCAAGTGTTTTGGAAACCACGATGCTTTCCCATCGTGGTTTGGACTTTTCTTCGGCCATCCGTTTCCGCATCTCCGCCTGACGTTCTTCGAGAGTCGGTTCTCGCATTGCTTACTCCCCCAAGGAAAAGTAAAAACGGAGAGTCTAAACGCAGGAAGATTTACCGGCAATGATTCGGGTTCAACGAGAATCCACGAACTTTATTTCGGCGTAGACCAGTATTGACCCTGATCGTCGCATAGTGGAAACAGGCTTATTCCGTTCGCGGCGATGGCGTCGAACAAAGCGAATGACGGTCAAGCGGCCAGGGTATTCTCGCCGGTGGGTAACGTGGATTGTGCTGATCGATACGCCCGCCAGCCGCGTTGGAATGCTGAGAGTCTCCCCAAAGACAAGGGACTTGAACGGATTCTGATTTTCGATTTTCCCTGAAAATCCGGCTGCTTTTTGCCATGAGTCAACGCTCTGATATCAAACGTGGCCCATTAACCGACGCAATCGTAATTGCGATTGCTCGATTGGTAGATGACGCCCAAAGCGGACGTCGAGAGCCGAGCCATTCCGACCTGGAGTTTCATATTGGAAAGGCGGGCTTGACGGCCGGCGATCCAAAGTCTCAAGGACAACCTGTCGGGAAGGCGAAACGAATTCGTTCAGTACTTAGTTGGGCACTAGAGAATGAACCAGACAAAGGCGAAATCCTGGTTGCTTCGATTGTTACTTTGGTTCGTGCCCATGGCGGATTCCGTTCTGATTCACCGAACTTCGTTGGCGAGGAGGCTATCAGAGATGCTGCGGATGCCTTTCAGCTCGAAGGTTTCGTGCTTACAACGGATGGCATTCTTGACCCATCAAATCTAGATACGCTCAGCGGGAGCGACCTGACAACCGCGCTGGAGGCGTATGTGCGCCGCGCTAGGAGAGGAAGTGCAGACGCCGCTCTCCTTGTTGGTACGGCCAAGGATCTTCTTGAAGCAGCCGCTGCCCACATAATTACTGAGAGATATGGCCAGTACCCCCAACAAGCCAATTTCCCGACGCTGCTGGGACAGGCATTCACGGCTCTAAAGCTGGCAACGCCGCAAGATCCCATACTGAGTGGTGACCCGCCGCAACGCCGATTACAGCGTGCCCTTTATGAGGCCGGATGCGCCATCAACGGTCTGAGGAATAAACAGGGAACTGGTCATGGTCGGCCATGGCTTGCGACTGTTTCAGATGTTGATGCAAGAGCGTCTGTTCAGATGATCGGTATCATTGCGGGATTCTTATTGGCTGCTCACAAAAATACGCCCTGATCAGATGCCACCTTTACCACAGCCACACTCTGGCCAACCGCTCTTGATCAAGAATCGACCTTTAGAATTTTCTTTTTGGCCGATGGAACGAACGACACGTCGCTTCGGGCTTGGCACGCGTGTTTTTGCGACGGACCCTTGGACGGTAATTCGTCGAAGTGCTGAACGAAGGTGTCTCGCGGCAGCGAGGCCCGCGGCGTTCGCGCTACTTGAACAGGCCGAGGATTATTTTCGCGCCGCTGATTCGGGTGTCAAAGCCGCCAAACCGCTCTTGCTCTATTACTGCTTCATGAATTTGGCCAAAGCGTTCATTCTGACTGCGCGTCAGCGCGATGCCGTAAATAATGCGCAGCACGGCCTCGCGGAGAAGCTCGATGCCGCTCCAAACGATCAAGAACTAATCAATGCCTGGCTCCAATCGCATCGGACCTTGTCATTCGGCACCGTGCCGGGACCCAATCAGACAATCAATATCTTCGACGAATTGTTACATGCTCTTTCGGGCACACAGATACCCGCGGCGCATTTTCGATTCGATCTGATGAAGCTTTTGCCGCAGGTGATTGCAGGTCACCGACTCTGGGTGGAAGCTGACGGAGACAGGAATGCTGAACGGTTTGTCTCGGTTGAAAAGGTGGAGTTGTGGCAGAACCAAGCAGCCAAGACGATATGGCTGCGTATGTATCTCTTCAAGGACGATCTTCGTCGGCTCAACGTCGGGCATCAGGAGATCCTTGATCGAGCACAGCTCGCTGGAAGTTTTAGGGAAGTTCGATGTAGCGATACACGGGATGGGCGCAGCCTTTTGTGTTTCGAACAAATTGCAGCGATGAATTATGGCCATCGCCCATCCGACGAAGTTCCGACCGTGGTCGAAGCCGTTAAGCACCGTTTATGGCGAACGGTGCTGATCACGCCACCGTATCGTAAATATTACTTGTACGCGGCTCCACAAACTGAGCACGCCCAAGTTTTACCGCAAATACTTTCGATTTATGGCATCACCTATTATCTCGGATCGATCGTCCGATATCGTCCCCACCATTTCGATCGAATACTAGCGGCTCATTATGGGCCTTTCATCGAGGCCTTCTTAAACGATCAACCCTCGCAATTTTTGTATTTGATGGCGTCGGAATTCGCTGAAAAAGAAGTGACCAGAGCGGCGATCGTATAGCTGACTGGGCAAGAAAGGATTTTGTTTGAAGGAAGTCATCGATGTGGAAGGACATATTTATTTTTATTGTCGTAGCCGCCGCAATCTTCATCGTATGGCGCGCAGCGCGGAAGAAGAGTATGAATCGAATACCTGTCGGAGTAGGTGACGGAGACGCGCAGGTGCGCTTTCTCGAACACTACAAACCATTTCTGACCGAATATCCGGGGATTAATAATGTTTTGGAGAAAGCGTTTCTTCGCGCAATGAAGCAACCTTCAGAGGCAGAGTTCAAGGCGATTTTGGAACTTCCCGACGACGATCCTAGATTTATTGCGTTTGAAGACAAGCTGAATGCAGATTTGATGGTTTTCTACCTTGGCCGGATTTGCGTCGATGACTTCGGTGAGATTATCAACCTGGCTGGCAACGGACGCGGGCTCGGTGCCTACAAAATCCTGCGCGGCATGTATGAACGCGTTGTGACCGCTGCCTACGTTGCGAAACATCCGGCTGAATCTCGCGCATTCATGGAGGAAGAATCAATCCAAAGATGGAAGCTTTGGAACAGCGCTCTGAAATTCTCTCCCGAACTGAAAGAACAGGTGCCCGAAGAAAAGCAGCGTGGTCTGGAAGAGGCATACGGCAAAGCGAGAGCAAAGAAAAAAGAATCAATTTGCAAGACCTGTAATCAACCAAAGACCGCAGAAGCATGGACCCGCGTTGATCTGGCGTCAATGGCCGAAAAAGCTGACGTCAATCTAGCTGTTCTCTACGGCTCCTGTTATCAGGAGCCAACGTTTCATTCTCATGCCACCAGTTTCGGCATGAGCAGTCGAATCAGACGGAATGAGCAGAACAGTGGGTGGACTTTTAGAGAGATAACTGAGAGAGAGGCACGAACTGCGCTTCAGTTGGCACACAACTTGATCCTGAGAGTCTTGGGATTGCAGGAGGAACATTTCAAGCTTGGTTTAGAGGCGGAGATTCAGCCCCGCTTCAAAGCATTTCCAGCACATTGGGATCCTAAGCTTAGAATTCCACGTGGACAAGTTGTCGCGG
>JADMIO011631569.1_pt1 | contig 17506 bp, 19 predicted proteins | sample 8958161 | NCBI WGS metagenome assembly JADMIO01 (sample SAMN16585339, study PRJNA669376) | soil metagenome | isolation source: Crop rotation soil | place: USA: Cullars Rotation, Alabama | collected 2011
CGCGACAACTTGTCCACGTGGAATTCTAAGCTTAGGATCCCAATGTGCTGGAAAGGATGCGAAGCGCTCCCGCCCTTCCTCCGCTGGAGCGCCTGCCGCATGATCGAGATGAATGCCGGCATAGAGCGGATGGTACGCCGGCTCGAGACGCGCTGCGCGCTCAGCGATGCGGACCGCGCGGCGATCCGCGCCCTTCCCTTCACCTTTCGGGCGCTCGAGCCATCTTCCTATGTCGTCCGCGATGGCGAGCCGCCGGTGCACTGCGCGCTGCTGCTGAGCGGCTTCGCCTACCGGCACAAGGTGACCGGGGCGGGAGCGCGGCAGATCCTTTCCGTCCATATGCCCGGCGAACTCCTCGATCTCCAGAACAGCTTTCTCGGGGTCGCCGACCACAATGTCCAGGCGCTGACCCGCGTCGAGATCGCGTCGGTGCCCGTCGCGGCGCTGGAGCGTCTGGCCGAAGCCCATCCCTGTGTCGCCCGGGCACTGTGGATCGATACGCTGATCGACTCCGCCATCTTCCGCGAATGGATCGTCAATGTCGGCCGCCGCGATGCGACGACGCGGCTCGCCCATCTGCTCTGCGAATTCGCCCTGCGCCTGAAAGCGGCGGAGCTCTCGCGCGACTATCGCTACGAGCTGCCGATGACGCAGGAGCAGCTTGCCGATGCGACCGGCCTCACCGCCGTCCACGTCAATCGGGTGCTCAAGGAGCTTCAGCGCGTGGGCGTGATCACCCGCGACCGGCGCGCGGTCGAGATCGTCGACTGGGACGGACTCGCCGCGATCGGCGACTTCAGCGCGCGCTACCTCCATTTCGAAGCGGGCGGCCCGACCAACCTCGCCTCGGCGCATTGAAGCGCGCCTCCCGGCGCGGACGATCGTTCAACCCTCGACCGCCACCGCCTCGCCGAAGGTGATTGTGGCGAGATCCACGCCCGCCTCGTCGGCGACGACGATCCGGTGGCGCAGGTTCAGCCGCCCGTGGAGCACGTCGTCGCAGGCGAGCGACCGCGCGGCGGTGGTCGCCCTGGCCATCGCGGCCGCGCGGTCCGGCAGCTCGACCCCTTCCTCGTCCCGAGTGGTTTCGTCATTATGGAAATGAAAGAAATAGCGGGGCACCGCACACCCTTAGGCACCCGCCTTTCCGCAATCCATCACATGGATAAGCATCCGGCCGCCGGCACGGCCTCTCCGGCCCGCGCCGCGGGCGCCCGGTCGCGCGGCAGCTCAGGCGGACGCAGCGACGGCGGGCGTATCGAGATCGAAGCCGGCGACGCGGCGCGCGCCGCACCAGAGATCGCTGGCGTGGCCGGCCAGCGTCTGCTCGGTGAGCCTGATCGCGCCGGGATCGTCCTGCGCCCACACGTTCCTCGACGCCGCAGATGTGGCCACGACGGCGGCGATAGAGCCTGTAATAAGCCATAGCCGCTTCCCGAAGACGACTTTGGAGCCAAGGCGGATCCTAAACCCGGGAGAGGCGGCGCGAAATTACATGGGTACGGATCGCGTCCGAAATCCCGTTCCCGCTAATCCTGCTTGTGCTGGACCGAGTTGAAGAAGCTCTCGACATTGGCCGGCGGCGGCTTGGCGGCGGGCGCAGCAGGGTGCGCCGGCGTCGGCGCGGGCGGCGCCGTTTCGGGCGCCGCGGAGACGCCGGCATCGGCGGACGGGGCGAGGGAGTTCATCGGCGCCGAGGCGGGATCGGCCGCGGCGCGGTGGATCTGGGGCGCCAGCCGCTGCAGCTCCTCGGGCGAGGCGCACCAGCGGATCCAGGCGTCGGCGACGAAATCGCCGGGATCGTCGTAAGCGAGCTTCGGAGTCGCGGCGACGACGGCGAAGCCGCCGGGGTCGATCACGAAGGGGCGGAAGACCGGCGCCGCTGACCCGGCCGGCTTCGACGCCACCTCGCCGCAGACCGCGCCGCCGGCGCCCAAGTGGAGGCCGCGATATTGCGCGTCTTTCGCGTGGGCCATCGCCCCCGGCATCGCGCGCGCGATCAGCGCCTGGATCCGCGGCCCCTCGTCCCCGGCCGCCGGCCCGGCGAGATTGGCGACCGCCGCATTGGCCGCCGCGGCGGCGGCAAGCGCGTCGTTGTCGACGGCCTCTCCCCGCTCGTTCGAGCCGCAACCGGCAAGCGCGAGGGCGGCGAGCGCGCAGAGGGGGGAGAGCTTCATGGGGCGGTCATAAGGGGAAAAGCGGCGGGGCTGAACCGGTCTCGTCATCTGAACACCCGAACGGGTTCCGTGTATCGGGATTACACCAGCAGCGCCGCCTCTCTCGCCGAGCGCGGGCGCATCCGCGTCACCGTCACCCGGGTGCCGCCATCGGTGAGGCCGTAGAGCTTCTTGGCGAAGCCCCAGGGCAGGCGGATGCAGCCGTGCGAGGCGGGATAGCCGGGCAGGTGCCCCGCATGGAGCGCGACGCCCGAGGAGGTCAGCCGCTGCATGAACGGCATCGGCGCGTTGCTGTAGATGTTCGAGCGGTGGTGGACCGCCTTCTGGAGGATGCGGAAGGTGCCGGTCGGAGTCTCGTGGCCCCGCTTGCCCGTCGAGACCGGCGCGGTGGCGAGGAGCATGCCGCCGTCGAACACCCAGGCCTTTTGCTGCGGGATGCTGACGAGGATGCGGATCGACGCGCCGGGGCTCGGCGCCGTCCAGGCCGGCCGCTGCGCCTTCGCCACCGGCGGCGCCTCCGGCATGGCGGCCGGGACGGTGAGGCAGGCCGACGCCCCCACGACGCAGGCCGCCTCCTCGAACACGGACCGATCGAGCGGCAGCCGCGGCGGCGGCGAGACGCTGGCGACGAGCAGCAATATGGCGCCCGCCGACAGCCACCAGAGCCTTCCGTGCCTTCCGCGAATCCCCCACGACATGGCCCCTGCCTAACATCATGCAAAGGCGCTGTTAACTTTACTTGCGGTCGTTCGAAGACCTCAGGGTGCGGCGGCAATGTCCAGCCGCTCGGCGGCTTCGCGCAAACGACGGTCGCGCGTCCACAGCAGGGCGTCGCGGGTGAGCAGGCTCGAAGCAAGCAGATGCGCGTCGATCCAGCCGAGGCCGAGGCTGAACAGGCTTTGCCGCTCGACGAGCGCCAGAACTTCCTCATCCCCCGCCATCTGAGCCTGCGGCAGATGCTGCAGAGCTTCGATCACGGACGGCCTGTCCTTCAGGCTTCCCATCGCGATCTCGCCGGTGACGAAAGGATGGCCGAGCACATCGCCGGCGAGGAGCGCCCGCTCGAGGACCGGCTCCCCTCTTCGGAAATGATCGATCCAGAGGCCGCTGTCGACGAGAAGCATCAAGTCAGGCGAAACGGCGCCGCCGGCCGGCGGAGGCATCGGAGTCGCTCCCCCCGAGCCGCGCGAGACGATGCGCCGCCTCACGCTCGATCAGCGCCTTCAACGCTTCACGCACGAGAGCCGATTTTTCCCTGACCCCGGTATAGGATGTGGCGGTGGCGACGAGATCGTCGTCGAGGGCGAGGGTCGTGCGCATCGAAATCTCCTGAGGCACGGAAAATAGCATCATTAGATGCTGATGTCGATGCCCGCCTCCCGGGAAATCCTGAGCTTTGGCCGCCCGTCTACCGTTTCGGCCATTCCCAGCGCGTGTCCTCGCCGCCGTCGACCAACGTCTCGCCAAGCTCCTTCGAGAGGACCAGCCCGGTCGCGCCCTCCTCCGCCAGCGCTTCGGCGAGGCTCTCCGAATGGGAGACGACGACGATCTGGGACGCCTGCGCGGCGCGGGCGATGAGCCGGGCCAGCGGCGGCAGCAGGTCGGGATGCAGGCTGCTCTCGGGCTCGTTGAGGATCATCAGCTCGGGCGGCCGGGGCGAGAGCAAGGCGGCGACCAGCAGAAGGTAGCGCAGGGTCCCGTCGGACAGCTCGGCGGCGCGCAGCGGGCGGAGCAGGCCCGGCTGCTCCATGCGCAGCTCGAAATCGCCATCGACCGCGACCCGCGCGCCGTCGAACGCATCCGCCACGCTCTCCTCCAGCGCCAAATCGTCGCCGATCTCGACGATCGTCTGGATCGCGGCGGCGAGGTCGGAGCCGTCGCCGCCGAGGATCGGCGTGAAGGTCCCGACCTGCGGGACGCGCGCCGGCGCCAGCTGATCGACGCGGAAATGATCGTAGAAGCGCCAGCCGCGCATCCGCTCGCGCAGCTGCAGCAATTCGAGGCCGTGCTCGGGCTCGGCGCAATGCGTCATCATCGAGTCGAAGGTCGCCAGCTGCGTATGGGCCTGGCGCCATTCGCCCGTCTGCCGGTCGCGAAGCCGGACGCTGGGGCCACGCCGCTCGGCGATGAGGCCGGAGCGGCTCAGCCTCTCGCCCATCCAGACGCTCTCGGCCTTGATCTCCGGGTCCAGCGCGAAGAGCGAACGCGACGATGGCGGCAGGCCGAGGTCGATCGCATAGCCATAATCCTCGGACGAGAAGCCGAGGCGGAGGCTCACCACCTCCCGGCGGACGAGGGGCTGGATCGGCACCTCGCCGCGCTTCATGCCGGCGCTGAACGATTCCGGACCCGCCCACAGGGTCGACGGCAGCCCGCCTTCGCGGGCGAGCGACGAGGCGATCCGCCCCTGCGCCGCATCGGCGAGCAGCCGCAGCGCACGGTAGAGGCTCGACTTGCCGCTGCCGTTGGCGCCGGTGACGACGTTGAGCCGCGACAGCCGCACCTTCACCTGTCGCAGCGAACGATAGCCGGCGATCGCAAGCTGGGTGATCAAGCGGCGTTTCCTCCCGACGCGCCACTTTAGAGCGCAGGGCGGGGCGGAAGGAAAGCCCGCGGGGCCGGCTCAGGCCGAGAGCAAGGCCCGCTCGTGCAGCGGCGCGAAGCCCTCGAGCCATTCGAGCTCCCTGACCGGCGCCGGCCGGCGCAGCGTCTCGCGCGCCCTGCGCATGTGGAGCGCGCAGAGGCGGAGGTGCGCGGCGGCGACGTCGGCCGCTTCGGCGCGGTAGGCGGCGTCGAGCTCTGCCCGCGCGCGCTCGACATGGTAGCTGTGATCGTCGTCGCGGCTCGGCATGGTTCGTCCCTCCTGCTCCGGCGTCGGTGGCCGATGTCCCGAGGGGAGAGCTAGAGGCGTTCGATTGCGCGGATGTGACAGGGAGCAGCGCTTGCGTCGGGTCACGACGCGGGCTTAGATTCCGGCCATGCGCACCCTCCTTCCCTTGGCGCTGGCCCTACTTCCCGCGCCCGCCGCGCACGCGGCTGGGACCTATCGCAATGTCACGGTGGCGCAGCTCGCCGCCGAGCCGGACCGCTGGGACGGGCAGAGAGTGCGGGTCGCCGGTCTCGCCGTGCGGGAGCGCGAGAATTTCGGCCTGTACGCCAGCTATGAAGATTATTGCTCCAGGGGTGAGGTCAGGCCCGTCGCGATTTATGTCGATTGGCCCGAACACCTTCGTGACGGCCGCCTCTTCCGAAAGCCGGCAGTCGTCGAAGGGATCTTCCATAAGGCGTGGCCGCAGGAGCCGACGGACGACCCTGACATGCAGGTGATCGTCGTCTCCAACGTAGCACCGGGGCCGGGACCGCTTACCGAGGTGCGCGTCGTTCGTTGGACATCCGGCCCGGTCAGCCGCTGCAACGTCGCCGATCCCGAGGAGCTCGGTGGACGGCACGTCGCTTACTAACCTTACAAGTTTCCGAGATCAGACGAGGCCCGCAGTCTGGGCGAGCAGCCACAGCCCGATGGCGATGAACAGCAAGGCGGCGATGGCGTGGACCAGCTTTAGCGGCACGCGGCGGATCAGGGCGTTGCCGAGGAAGACGGCCGGCACGTTGGCCGCCATCATGCCGAGCGTCGTCCCGGCGGCGACGGCGGCGACGTCGTGGAAGCGGGCGCCGAGCGCGACCGTCGCGAGCTGGGTCTTGTCGCCCATTTCGACGAGGAAGAAGGCGACGAGGGTGGTGAGGAACGGGCCGAAGCGGGGCCCTGGCTGCTCGTCCGCGTCGAGCTTGTCGGGGACGAGCGTCCACAGGCCCATGGCGATGAACGAGGCCGCGATCGCGTAGCGGAACCAGGCGCCGCGGAGCCAGGCGGCCGCCTCGGCGCCGGCCAGAGCCGCGAGGCTGTGGTTGGCGATGGTGGCGGCGAAGATGCCGAGGACGATCGGCCCGGGCCGCTTGAAGCGGGTGGCGAGGAGGATGGCGAGCAGCTGGGTCTTGTCGCCCATCTCGGCGAGCGCGACGACGAGGGCGGAGGTGAGGAAAGCTTCCAAGGGGGACATCCGCAGCCGGGCGGCGATGGAGCCAAGACATCGCGCCTCCCGCCCGGCTGGAGCGGAAGCGCGATGTCATTGGTCTCGCCCGAACGGTGCTCCCGTTCCCCGCGCGCCACGGCCTCTCGGCCGAGCATGTTGACGCGCGGGCCCGCCTCGCGGCGGCCGGCTACTCCCCAGATGACGGGCGGCATCTAGGGAGCGCGGAGGTGGGCGGCAAGGGCGGAGAGACCGTTCCTCGCATGCATACGACCGCTCCCTCACGTCATCCGGCGGACGTCCCTTCCCCACCCGTCATCCCGGCCGAGGCCGGGATCTCATGGGAGTTCGCACAGTGTTTGTGGAGGGCGGCTAGGGCAGCGTGCGTGAAAACTGACCCGCTCATCCTGAGTAGCCGTTGAGCTTGTCGATACGGGCCTTCGCCAAGCTCAGTCCCTACTCAGGATGAGCGGGGATGGGTCCTGTTTAACGCATCCCGCTCTAGGCGCTTGGTGTCCGGCACAGGCCGCCGAGACTTCTCGTCTGGAGATCCCGGCGTTCGCCGGGATGACGTGAGGGGGGAAGGGCGCCGCACCTCCCTCGCGATTTCAGCTCTCCGCGGGCTCCGACTGGAGCTGGATGTAGTTGGGGAGGCCCATCTGCTCGATCAGGTCGAACTGGCGCTCGAGCCAGTCGACATGCTCTTCCTCGTTGCGGAGGATGTCGGCGAAGAGGTCGCGGCTGACATAGTCGCAGACCGACTCGGCGTGGGCGATCGCGCCCTTCAGCTGGGTCACCGCCTCGAGCTCGAGGTCGAGGTCGGCGCGGAGCATCTCCTCGACCGTCTCGCCGATGCGAAGCCGGCCGAGCAGCTGGAAATTGGGCAGGCCTTCGAGGAAGAGGATGCGCTCGGCGAGCCGGTCGGCATGCTTCATCTCGTCGATCGATTCGTGGCGCTCGAACACCGCCAGGCGCTGGACGCCGCGATTGTCGAGCAGCCTGTAGTGAAGCCAATATTGGTTGGTCGCGGTCAGCTCGTTCCTGAGCGCCTCGTTGAGAAGCTCGACGACCTTCGGATCACCCTTCATGCGCGCGCCTCCGGATGCGGGGATACAGGTCCGGCGGGAAGTTTGGAAGCGCCCGGGCGGGTTAGATCGCGCGCTCGGCGGCGATGACCTCGCGAGCGAAGCTGAAGCATTTGCCGCAACGCGGCCGCGCACCGACCGAGGCATAAGCCGAGACGGGGCAGGTGGCGCCTTCGCGGGCGGCACGGCGCACCGAGGATTCGCGAATCGCGTTGCAGACACAGACGATCATGGGATGGTCTATAGCGCTAATGCGAATAAGTCGCAATAGCTTTCGTGAGGCAGGGCGGTGTGGTTGGACCCCTCCCCCACCGGTCATCCCGGCAAAAGCCGGAATCTCAGGGAGAGTACTCCGCGACGTTTGTGGAGGGTGCCTAGCGGCCTTGGTGTGGGCACGGCCCCCGAGACTTTTCGTCGGGAGATCCCGGCGTTCGCCCATAGACGCTAAGTTAGGGAGTCGGATGTCGGTACTTTTCAGCCCCTCCCCTTCAGGGGAGGGGATCAAGGGGTGGGGCAGCGACCGAGCCGGCGGCCTGTCCTGAGCGCCTGCCTTGCAGGCAGTCGAAGGGCCGGCGAGGGCGCAAAGGGCAGCGAAGCGGGCATCGAGCCGCTCCGCTGCGCCCCACCCCAACCCCTCCCCTGAAGAGGAGGGGCTTAAGTTAGCGCCTATGGGCGTTCGCCGGGATGACGGGAGGGGATGGCACGGATTGCCGGTCGTTCCGCTCAAGGGGAGGTTGGACGAGCGCTGGCGCTCTTCACCCGCTGGGGCCCCAACTTTCGCTGGGGCGACGGGAGGCCATAGCAGCCGAATAATCTGGAAAGATAGAACCGCCGCGGCGGCCCCGCCCGCTGCCTACGCGATCTTGTCCGCGTAGAGGAAGCGGCCCGGGCCCAGCCGCTGCAACACCTGCTGGAGGCTGTTGTAGCTCAGCGCGAAGCAGCCTTCCGAGCGGCCGAGCTTGCCGTGCTCGGCGGCGACCTCGGGCTCCGCATACCAGGCGCTGTGGACGACGATCGCCCGCGCTTCGGCATTGGAGTTGGAATAATCGAGGCCCGAGAGGCGGAGCGATCGGCCGTATTTGCCGGGATAATAATCGCCGGTCAGGTAGCCGCCGCTCGACGAGGCTTCCGAATTGATCTCGTTCGAGAAGCGCTCGAGCCAGCCGCTATGGTCGGGGTCCGAACCACGGCCATGGGCGACATAATGGCTGGTGACGCGGCCGCTGGCGGTGTCGAGCAGGTAGAAGCGCGGCTCGCGCGACGGGCGGCTGAAATCGGCGATGCCGACGACGTCGGTATGGGTGAGCGACGAGCGGTGCCGGTCGAAGGCGGCGCGGGCGCGGGCGAGAAGGTCGGGATTGACCGGGCCGGTCGCGGCGACCTGAGCCGGGCGCGCGGGAAGCGGCGAGACTGGAACCGGAGCCTGGGCGGCCGGGTCGCGGAGCCTCGCGACGATCTCGGCCAGTGACTGAGCCTTGGCAGTGGTGGCGGCCAGAACAGTGGCCGCGGCGCCGGTGCCAAGCAATTGCCTGCGTGAAATCTGCAAGTTTCGGACCCCTCCGCTGTGGCTTTATGATGTAGCGCAAATTCCTTTTGATTCAATGAACTGCGCGCGGCTCACCGCGCCAGCCCCGCGATTCACCGCAATCATCGGGAACAAAGCTTACCCAGATGTTGCAGCGCAAGTCGTTGCGGCGGCGAAGCGTGTTGGTTTCGCGTCCGGTGGAACCGGGCACGGTTCGGCCGCGTCTTTCACGCATGGCCGAACATGACCGACTTGCCGTGAAGCCGGGCCTGCCGCCGATGGAGGCGAAGCTGGTCGAGTCGCTGCCCGAGGGCGCGGGCTGGCAGTATGAGCCCAAATGGGACGGCTTCCGCTGCCTCGCCTTCCGCGACGGCGAGGACGTGGCGCTCATGTCCAAATCGGGCCGGCCGCTGGGGCGCTATTTCCCCGAAATGATCGAGGCGGTGCGGGGGATCCGGGCCGACCGCTTCGTCGTCGACGGCGAACTGATCATCCCGGTCGGCGGCATCCTCTCGTTCGACGCGCTGCAGCTCCGCCTCCATCCGGCCGAGAGCCGAATCCGCAAGCTGTCGCGCGAGACTCCGGCGCAGCTGATGCTGTTCGACCTGCTCGCGCTCGGCGACCGCAGCTTCCTCGACGAGCCGCTGTCGGTCCGCCGCGCGGCGCTGGAGAAGCTGGCCTCCCCTGCCCCGCGGCCCGACATCCTGCTCTCGCCCTTCACCCTCAAACGCGAAGTCGCGAAGCACTGGCTGGAGATGGCGGGCGAGGCGCTGGACGGCGTCGTCGCCAAGAACCGCGACGGGCCGTATGAATCGGGCGAGCGGGCGATGCTGAAGGTCAAGCAATTGAAGACGGCGGACTGCGTCGTCGGCGGCTTCCGCTACGGGACGGGGAGCAAGGAGGTCGGTTCGCTCCTGCTCGGCCTCTACAATGACGCCGGGAGGCTCGACCATGTCGGCTTCACCTCGTCCATCCCCGCCGGCGAGAGGGCGGCGCTGACCAGGAGGCTCGAGAAGCTGATCGAAGCGCCAGGCTTCACCGGCGACGCGCCCGGCGGCCCGAGCCGCTGGTCGACCGAGCGGACCGGCGAATGGGAGCCGCTCAGGCCCGAGCTGGTCGCCGAGGTGCGCTACGACCATGTCACCGGCAAGCGCTTCCGCCACGGCACCAAGTTCCTGCGCTGGCGGCCCGACAAGGCGCCGGAGCAATGCCGGATGGACCAGCTCCAGCCGGAGGCGCGGCCGGCGGCGCTCGCAGGGGATCTGGAGGCGGCGCAATGAGCGAACGGTTCGTCGAGGGGGTGAGGCTCAGCAATCCCGACAAGGTGCTCTATCCCGAGCAGGGCATCACCAAGGGGGAGCTCGCCGATTATTATGTCGCGGTGGCGGAAAGGATGCTGCCGCATGTCGCCTTCCGCCCGATCACCATGGTCCGCTGCCCGGCCGGGAGCGAAACCAAATGCTTCTACCAGCGCCACGCCGGATCGGGCGTGCCCGAGCAATTGCACGCGGTGACGATCCCCGGCTTCGAGGAACCCTATCTCTACATTTCGGACGTCGCCGGGCTGATCGCGCTGGTGCAGATGGGGGTGCTCGAAATCCATCCCTGGGGCGTCACCGTCGAGCATCCCGACAAGGCGGACCGGATCGTCTTCGATCTCGACCCGGACGAGGGCCTCGGCTTCGGCGACGTCATCAGTGCGGCCCGCGAGGTGCGGACGCGGCTGAAGGGGCTCGGCCTCGAAAGCTTCGTCAAGACGACCGGCGGCAAGGGGCTGCACGTCGTCGTTCCGGTCGAGCCGACCGCCGACTGGCGCGAGGTGAAGAGCTTCGCCCGCGGCGTCTCGGCCGAGATGGCCGCCGACGCGCCCGACAAATATCTGACCAAGGTCTCCAAGGCCGAGCGGGTCGGACGGATCTTCATCGACTATCTGAGGAACGACCCGACCTCGACCGCGGTCGCGCCCTTCTCGACCCGCTCGCGCGCCGGAGCGCCGGTGGCGACGCCGCTCCGCTGGGACGAGCTCGGGCCGAAGCTCGACCCCAAGGCCTTTACCATCCGCACCGTTCCGGCCCGCCTCTCGCGCCAGCGCGCCGATCCATGGGCGGAGATGCTGACGCTGCGTCAGAAGCTCCCGGACTTGCCGCGCGGCTGAGGAATCCTATTTCGGCTGGACCGGAACAGGAGATTCGACATGGCCGAAGAGCAGGCAGTGGTGGCGGGCGGGTGCTTCTGGTGCACCGAGGCCGTGTTCAACGACGTGATCGGAGTCTCGAAGGTCGAGAGCGGCTATACGGGCGGACACGCCGCCAACCCGACCTACCGCCAGGTCTGCGCCGGCGATACCGGCCATGCCGAGGCGATCCGCGTCACCTACGATCCGGAGACGATCTCCTACGGCGACCTGCTCGACCTCTTCCTCGGCACCCACGATCCGACCCAATTGAACCGCCAGGGCAACGACGTCGGCACCCAGTATCGCTCCGCCATCTTCCCTTTGTCGCCCGAGCAGGAAGCGGAGGCGCGCAAGGCGATCGAGCGGGCGCGGGCCGACTGGCCGGACCCGATCGTCACGACGATCGAGCCGATGGGCAGCTGGTATCCGGCCGAGGATTACCACCAGGATTATTGGTCGGGCGAAGGCCAGAGCAATCCCTATTGCCTCGCCGTGATCCCTCCGAAGCTGAAGAAGCTGAGGAAGAGCTTCGCCAACCGCGTGAAGAGCGACTCCGCGGCGGTCTAGGGGTATCGAAATTCAACACTCACCCCTCCCCCTTGTGGGGAGGGGTAGGGGTGGGGGTGCCGGCCAAAGGCCGGCGCGCGGCGGAGCCGCGCACCCCTCATCCGGCGCTTCGCGCCACCTTCTCCCACAAGGGGAGAAGGAGGAATTCAGCTCAGACTCCGCTTTGCCACGAGCCCGCTGAATGTCGATACACCCTAGTTCGCTTCCCCGTCGCGAGGAAGAGGGAAGACGTCTCACCATGCGGCCGGCACCTTTTCCCGGCGCAGGTGGAACAGGCGCCGGCCTGGCGTCTCGATCGCCGCGTATGTCACGTTCGCGACCAGCACGACCGCGGCGAGATAGAAAAGGCTGATCGCATCCGCGATCCACCAATGCGCCACCACCGTCGCGACCCCGTTCACCTGGCGGACGAGGGGCGTCGCGACGAGCAGGATCGTCATCAGGCCGACGTCGATCGCATAATGGACCATGTAGATCGAATAGGAGACCCGCCCGAGCATCTGCGGGAAAGAGCGGCCGAGAGCGCGCGAGACCGCGCCGGCGTCGGAAGCGAAGACGAGGATCGTCCAGACGAAGACGGGGATGATGAGGATCGCGGCGGCGTTCGGCAGCCAGGCGACCACCGCGATGGCGGCGAGCAAGGCGGGAAGCTCGCCCCGCGGCCGCAGCCCGGCCCGCCACAGGCTGTTGCCGAGCGCTCCGGCCATGAAGCCGTAGAGGCAGCGGGCCGCGCCGAAATCCTCGGTCGACCCCATGCCCTCCGGCGCGACCGCCACGACCATTGTCACGGCAGCCGCCATGACGATCGCCGCCGCGGCATCGAGCGCCGGCCCGCGGATCCGCCACGCCATCAGGGCATAGAGGAGATAGGCGAGCATCTCGGTCGAGATCGACCAGCTCGGCCCGTTCCAGGTCCGCCGGTCGAGGAAGCCCCAGGCGTGCGTCAGCGTCACGTTGGCGGGCAGGGCCGAAACGTCCCAGCCCTTGACGTGCAGCCCGATGCGCGCGCCGGCGACCGCCATCGCGGCGAGCAGGAAGAGCATCGCGATGTGCAGTGGCCACAGCCGCCCGACGCGGCGGAGCAGGAAGCTCCCCACCCGCCCCTCCGCCAGCGAGTCGCGATAGGCATGCGCGATCACGAAGCCCGAGAGGACGAAGAAGAAATCGACCAGCCGGCTCGCATGCCAGGCCCGCGCCCCGGTGGCCAGGATGCCGGTCGTGTTGAGATGCAGCAACGCCACGCACAGCGCGCACACGCCCCGCCACGCATCGAGAGACCGGAATCGAACGGGCGCTTCCACCCAGCCTTGATAGCGGCACGATGAGGGCGAGCGGAAGAAGGAGCGGCGGCGTGAGCCCAACCCCTTTCGTCATCCCGGACAGCAGTGGGACTTGATCCGGAATCCACCTTCTTTCCGACCAGCCCTGAAAGAAAGGTGGACCCCGGATCAAGTCCGGGGTGACGAGGTCTTGGATAGGCGCCTCACGAAACGAAAAGGGCCGGAGCGTCTGCCCCGGCCCTTCCCTGCTCCCGCTCCCCGCTTACCGGCGGAACTGGCGGTCGTGCTTGTTGACGCGGACGCTGGCGCTGAGCGCGTCGAGGCGGCGGTTGAGATCGCTGCGTTCGCGCAGGTTGAGGCCGCCGCGGCGGTAGACCTGCTCGAGCCGCTGGATCTGCGCGAGGCGGATCTGCAGAGTCCGAGCTTCGCCCCGGGTCAGCGCGCCGCTGCGCACGCCCTGGTTGATGCGCTGGGTGATCTGCGCCTCTTTCTGGTTGACGTTGCCGAACGGGGCGGCGTTCGCCGTGCCGGTGAGGCCGGTGAGGGCCGCCGCGGTGGCGGCGAGGGTCAGGATCGTCTTCTTCATGGTCTGTCTCCTTCTCTCGCGCCGGGGATCGGCGCTGAGGAGGAGATGCGGCCTGCGCGTCGCAGGCCTATGTCGGCGGGGCGGCGAAATTGTCGCGAATTGTCGCGGGGTTCGTCACAGCGCACTCCCTCCCCCTCGATGGGGGAGGGATGGGGTGGGGGTGGCGCCAGGGCAGAACACGATGGCTCGCGGAACGGCTCCAACCGTGGTGCATTCCCATCGACGGCCCGGCTCTACGTCGAACGCCACCCCCACCCTGCCCTCCCCCATCGAGGGGGAGGGAAGAAGTCATTCCCTCGGCGCGGCGGCCCTGCGCAGGCGGTCGTTGATGGCGCGGCCGATTCCTGTCTCGGGGATAGGGGCCACGGCGATGCGGGGTTTGGCCTGCGCTTCGGCCTTGTGGAGGGCGTGGAAGAGGCGGGCGGCGGCTTCGCGGAGGTCGCCCTTCGCGCTGAGCGTGTCGTCGCCGCGGACGGTGCCCAAGCCGATCAGCCATTCGTCGGCTTCCGCCGCCTCGGCGTTCAGCCGCAAAGGCTTCCCCGGCGCATAATGGCTGGCGAGCTGGCCCGGCGCCTCGATCCCGCACTTCGCCTCTCCCTCGGCGAGGCTGGCGAGTGCCGCGAGCTCGGCGAAGTCGATCGGGCCGGGACGGAGCAGGCGGATGCCGCCCCCGTCGACCGCGACGATGGTCGATTCCAGCCCATGCTCGGTCTCGCCGCCGTCGATCACGAAAGGGATGCGGCCCTCGAGGCTCTTCACGACATGGTCGGCGCGGGTCGGGCTGATCGAGCCGCTGGCATTGGCCGAGGGGGCGGCCAGCGGGCGGCCGCACGCTTCGAGCAGGGCGCGCATCGCGGGATGAGCGGGGCAGCGGAGCGCGATGGTGGGAAGGCCGGCGGTCACGGACGGGGCGATCCCTGCTTCCGGCTTCAGCGGCAGGACGAGGGTGAGCGGCCCCGGCCACCAGGCCAGCGCCAGCGCGCGGGCGGCGTCGGAGAAGGTCGCGATCTCCTCCGCCTGGGCAAGATCGCGGACATGGACGATGAGCGGGTTGAAGCCCGGCCGCCCCTTCGCCGCGTAGATGCGGGCGACGGCGTCCCCGCTGGTCGCGTCGGCGGCGAGGCCGTAGACCGTCTCGGTCGGCACCGCGACCGGCGCGCCTTCATGGATCAGCCGGCATGCCTCGGCGACCGCCGCCTTGCCGTAGGGCGCGATGCGGGTCGCGTGGCTCTGGTCTTCCGGGCTCTGGTTTTGCGGCGTCACGGCGCCGCGCTATAGCGGCGGGCCCGCCCAAGCAACCGGAAGCCAGGATGACCTACACGCCGCCCGTCGCCGAGCAATTGTTCGTGCTGAAGCATGTCGCTTGCATCGAGGCGCTGGCGGGGCACGAGGAATATGCCGACGCGACGCCCGACGTGGTCGAGGCGATCGTCGAAGGCGCCGGCGCGCTGGCGGCGGGCGAGTTCGCGCCCTTGAACCGCAGCGGCGACGAGACCGGGGCCAGATGGTCGCCCGATGGCGTCACCATGCCGCCGGGCTTCCGCGAGGCCTATCGCGCCTATGTCGAGGGCGGCTGGGGCACGCTCGCCGGGCCGAAGGAGCATGGCGGGCAGGGGCTTCCGCTCGCCCTCGCGACGATCGTGATGGAGGATCTCGGCGCCGCCAACATGGGCTTCTCTTTGGTGATGATGCTGACGCCCGCCGCGGTCGAGGCGCTCAGGCATCACGGCACCGACGAACAGAAGGACCTCTGGCTGCCCAAGCTCGTCACCGGCGAATGGACCGGGACGATGAACCTCACCGAGCCGCAGGCCGGCTCCGACGTCGGCGCGCTGCGCACCCGCGCCGAGCCCGTCGGCGACGGCCGGTACCGGATCAAGGGCCAGAAGATCTTCATCACTTATGGCGAGCACGACCTCGCCGACAATATCGTCCACCTCGTCCTCGCCCGCACGCCCGATGCGCCGCCGGGGACGAAGGGAATCACGCTCTTCATCGTGCCCAAGGTCCTGCCCGACGGAACTCGGAACGACGTCCGCTGCGTCTCGATCGAGCACAAGCTCGGCATCCACGCCTCGCCGACCTGCGTCATGGCCTATGGCGAGGAAGGCGACTGCTTCGGCTGGCCGATCGGCGGCGAGCAGGAGGGGATGCGGGCGATGTTCACGATGATGAACAATGCCCGGCTCAACGTCGGGCTGCAGGGCGTCTCGATCGGCGAGCGGGCGACGCAGGCGGCAATCGCCTATGCGCTGCAGCGCGTGCAGGGCGTGCGTGACGGGCAGCCGGCGGTCATCGCCCATCATCCCGACGTGCGGCGCATGCTGCTTCGCATGAAGAGCCTGACCCAGGCGGCGCGGGCGCTCGCTTATTACACCGCCGGCCAGACCGACCGCGCGAGCCTCGGCGACCGCGATGCGAAGCTGCGGGCCGACCTGCTGACGCCGCTCGTCAAGGCCTATGGGACCGACATCGGCTGCGAGGTCGCGAGCCTCGGCGTCCAGGTCCATGGCGGCATGGGCTATATCGAGGAGACCGGCGCCGCCCAGCATCTCCGCGACATCCGCATCGCGCCGATCTACGAGGGGACGAACGGCATCCAGGCCGCGGACCTCGTCGGGCGCAAGATGGGGCTCGACGGCGGCGCGGTGCTGGACAAGCTGCTGCGCGAGATCGGCGTGGTGGCGGAGGGGCCGCTGGCGGACCTCGCCGTCGAATGCGCGCGGGTCGCCGGGCATCTGGCCGGGACGTCGGCCGACGACCGGCTGGCGGGCTCCTATCCCTTCCTGACGATGCTGAGCATTGCCGTCTGCGGCTGGCTGATGAAGCGCCAGGCGGATGCGCTGGACGGTTCGGAGGCGCCGGATTTCGCCGCGATGAAGCGGGCGGCGGTGGGTTATTATCTGGAGCAGGTGGTGCCGGAAACGCTGGGGCTCGCGGCGCAGGCCAAAGCGGGGGCGGGGCTGCTTTATTCGGTGTCGGACGAGGCGCTGGCGGGGGGCTGAGACGGTTCGCACCGTCCCCATGCCACATCCGTCATCCCGGCGAACGCCGGGATCTCCGGACGAGAAGTCTCGGCGGCCTGTGCAGCGCCCCACTCCCTATTTACTGGTGAGGCGAAAGCTCTGCGCGAACCCTCCCCGAGATCCCGGCGTTCGCCGGGATGACGTGAAGGGGGTGCGGGACGAGGAACGGGCCAGGCTGCGGCGGGACCGGGCGCCCTACACCATCACCCGCTTCGTATCCTTCCGCGCCACGGAGCGGTAAATCCTTGGCCCCAGGTCCAGCCGGAACGCGCCCATCCGCGCCGCCGGGCTTTCCGGCTTGCGCCCCACCAGCCAGGATTTGGAGGTCCGCCCCTCGCCATCCTCGCCCCAATCGTAGGCGACGTTGATCGCGACGCTCGGCACGAAGATGCGGCGGCCCTGCAGCTCGATCGCGCGCACGTCCTCCGCCTTCATCGAGATGACGGCGGTGAGGCGCAGATCCTCGCCGGGCGGGATCGAGACGTGGGGCGAGCCGCTGTGGCGGTGGATCGCGCCGCCGAGGAAGGCGGCGATCTCCTGCTCGTCGGCGGCGTTGAACATGCGGGTGTCGATGCGGATGTTGCGCGCCGGCGCGTCGCCGACATTGGTGACGATCAGATTGTAGTCGAGGCTCGCCTCGTTCTCGGTCGCGGCGGCGCGGTCGGGCTCGATGTCGAGCTCGAGCCAGGGCCGGGACGCGGCTTCGGGCGGCGCCGGCTCGGTCAGCTCGAGCGCGGCCGGCTCGGGGGCAGGCGGCGGGCGCTCGCCCGGCACCAAAGCCCCGGCCAGCGCGCCGCGATCCTCCTCGTCCTGCTCCGCGGACCTGCGGCGGCGGAGGAAGGCGAAGGCGGCGAGGCCGAGCAGCAGCAGCGGCAAGGCCAGCCACAGCCAGTTGGGACTGAAACCGCCCGAAGGGGCTTCGGGCGCGGGCGCGGCCTGCTGCGGCGCCGGTGCGGGCGCGGCAGCGGGCGGAAGCGGCTGGGGCGCGGCCGGCTGGATCGCCGGGGCATTGGCCGGGGCGGTGGCCGCAGGCGCCGGGCTCGGCGCGGGCGCGGC
>JADMIO011638400.1_pt1 | contig 17506 bp, 16 predicted proteins | sample 8958161 | NCBI WGS metagenome assembly JADMIO01 (sample SAMN16585339, study PRJNA669376) | soil metagenome | isolation source: Crop rotation soil | place: USA: Cullars Rotation, Alabama | collected 2011
GCCGCGTCCGGCCGCGCGCCGTGCCGAGCCCGCCGCCGGCGCCCGCCCGCAGCCCGGCGCAGCGGCCGCGCCGACCGAAGCGCCCAAGTCCAAAGAGAACGAGTTCGCGAAGAAGAGCGGCAAGAAGCGTAAAGTCATCAAGAAGACCGACATGCTCGAGACGCTCGAGCGCGATCGCCGCCCGGGCAAGCTACGTCGCAAGAAGCGCGCGCTCCCCGGCAAAGAGCAGCACCACACCGAGATCACGACGCCGAAGGCGAGCAAGCGCGTCGTCAAGATCTCGGAGGCGATCACCGTCGGCGATCTCGCGCGCGCGATCGGCGTCAAGTTCGGCGAGGTCATCAAGAAGCTCATGGACATGGGCATGATGGCCACGGTGAACCAGGTGCTCGACGTCGACACCGCGACCCTGGTGGCGGCGGAGTTCGACTACACCGTCGAGAACGTCGCGCTGAACGTCGAGTCGCTGCTCGAGGTGGGAATCGAAGACGAGACCGAACCCGAAGAGCGACAGCCGCGCCCGCCGGTGGTCACCATCATGGGCCACGTCGACCACGGCAAGACGTCGCTGCTCGACGCGATCCGCGAGGCCAACGTCACCGCCGGCGAGGCGGGCGGCATCACGCAGCACATCGGCGCGTACGCAGTGCCGGTCGGCGAGCGCCGCGTCACGTTCCTCGACACCCCTGGCCACGAGGCATTCACCGCGATGCGTGCCCGAGGGGCGCAGGTGACCGATCTCGTGGTGCTGGTCGTCGCGGCCGACGACGGCATCATGCCGCAGACGCAGGAAGCCATCGATCACGCTCGCGCCGCCGAGGTGCCGATCATCGTGGCCGTCAACAAGATCGACAAGCCCGAGGCCGACCTCGACCGCGTGACGCGCGAGCTCGGCAATTTCGGTCTCGCGCCGGAAGAGTGGGGTGGCGACACGATCGTCGTGCCGGTCTCGGCGAAGACGCGCCAGGGCATTCCGCAGCTGCTCGAGATGCTGTTGCTGCAGTCGGACGTGCTCGAGCTCACCGCCGGGACCGACCGGCGCGCGCGTGGCGCCATCGTCGAGGCTAAGCTCGACCGCGGCCGTGGACCGGTCGCGACGGTGCTGGTCCAAGAGGGCACGCTGAAAGTCGGCGACGCGTTCGTATGCGGACTGGAGTACGGCCGCGTCCGCGCCATGATCGACGATCAGGGCCGCAAGCTCGATCAAGCGGGGCCTTCCACTCCCGTGGAGATCCTCGGTCTCACCGGCGTGCCGGCGGCGGGCGACACGTTCATCGCAGTCTCCGACGAAGCGAAAGCGCGGCAGGTGGCCGAGCACCGGCGGGCCAAGCAGCGCGAGAGCGAGCTCGCGACCACGAGCAAGGTCTCGTTGGAGGATCTCTTCTCGCAGATCCAGGCCGGCGGCGTGAAAGAGCTGAAGCTCGTGCTCAAGGCCGACGTGCAGGGCTCGGTCGAGGCCATTCGCGACGCGCTCACGCGCCTCGGCACCGAGGAGGTGAAGCTCACGGTGATCCACGCCTCGGTGGGTGGCATCACGGAGTCGGACGTCCTGCTGGCGGCGGCGTCGAACGCGATCGTCATCGGGTTCAGCGTCCGGCCGGAGTCGAAAGCGGCCGACCTGGCGGGGCGCGAGGGCGTCGACATCCGCCTCTACAACATCATCTACGAGGTGGTGAGCGATATCCGAGACGCGCTCGAAGGCCTGCTCGAGCCCACGCTGCGCGAGCGCACGCTCGGTCGAGCCGAGGTGCGGCAGATCTTCAGCGTGCCGAGCGCCGGCAAGGTGGCGGGCTGCTTCGTCACCGACGGCAAGATCGTGCGCGGCGGCAAAGCGCGGGTCGTTCGCGATCACGTCGTCGTGCACGACGGGAAGATCGATACGCTTCGCCGGTTCAAGGACGACGCCCGCGAGGTCGCGGCGGGCTACGAGTGCGGTCTCAGCCTCGACAACTTCCAGGACGTGAAGGAAGGCGACGTCATCGAGGCGTACGACATCGAAGAAGTCGCTCGGCAGCTGGCGCCCGCGTCGCGCTCCGGTGCCGCGGGTGGTCACGCTCAAGTCGAACGGCGGGTCTAAGTCCCGAGCTACGAGTCCGCCCGTGCGCGCGGGCGTCCAGAAGGGATGCAGTCGTGACCGTCGGCGTGCTTCGCCTGGTTCTGTATCTTCCCGAGAATCATTCGCTCAAGGGGAAGCGTAGCGTGCTGCGGACGATCAAGGCGCGCGTCCGCAACAAGTTCAACGTCTCGATCGCCGAGGCGGGCGACCACGACATGTGGCAGCGCGGATTGCTCGGCATCGCGCAGGTCGGCACGGATGAGCCGTTCTGCGATGCGGCGCTCCGCGAGGTCGTCCGCTTCATCGACGACATGCAGATCGCCGAGCTCGGTGAAGAGCAGCTCGAGTTCCTGCACTATTGAACCATGGCTGGACATCGAACCGATCGTGTCGGGGCGCTACTGCAGGCGGCGTTGTCCGAGCTCTTGCTCCGCGAGGTGAAAGACCCCCGGATCGGGATGGCGACGATCACCGGCGTGAAGATCTCGCCCGATCTGAAGCACGCCAGCGTGTACGTCTCGACGCTCGGCGATGCCGACGCCCAAGCGCGCATGCTGAAGGGATTGGCGAGCGCACGACCGTATCTGCAGTCGCACGTCGGCAAGAAGCTCGCGCTGAGGTTCACGCCCGAGCTGCGTTTCGAGATCGATCCGTCGATCGATGCGGCGGCGCGTCTCGAGCATTTGCTGCGACGCACGCACGAACGGCCTGACGAGGACCCCGAGGACGGCGATGACTGAGCGCGAGCTGCACGGCTTGCTGCTGGTCGACAAACCCGAAGGGCTGACCTCGGCGGCGGTGGTGGCGCGCGTGAAGCGGACGTTGCGTCAGCGCAAAGTCGGTCATCTCGGCACGCTCGATCCTTTCGCGACAGGACTGCTGCCGGTGTGCATCGGGGAAGGGACGAAAATCGCGCCCTTCCTCGCCGACGACGAGAAACGCTACGTTGGCGACATCGCCCTCGGCGTCAGCACGGATACGTTCGATCGCACCGGAGCGGTCGTCGCGACACGTCCCGTCGGCGACGTGACGACATCGGCCGTCGCCGCCGCGCTTACCGACCTGCGCGGCGACATCTTACAGACCCCCCCGATGTACTCGGCGCTCAAACGCGACGGCGTGCCGCTCTATCGCCTCGCACGCGCCGGCCAAACCGTGGAGCGCGCCGCTCGGCCGGTGCGCATCGGACGGTTCGACGTCGCGATGATCGCGCCCGATCAGTTGCGCTTCGCAGTGACCTGCTCGCGCGGTACCTACGTCCGCGTGCTCGCCCACGATCTCGGCACGGCCCTCGGCACGGGTGCGCATCTGACGTCGCTGCGCCGGACGGCTTGCGGGTCTTTCGAGGTTCGTGACGCCGTCACCCTCGACGGTCTGGATGCCGCGGCGGCGGAGGGGCGGCTGCCGCTGTTGTCTCCGTCGGCGGCGTTGGTCGGTTTGCGGGCAGTGGTCGCGGACGAGCGCACGATCGGTTCGATCCGACGCGGCCAGCAACGCGCGCTCGGCGCTCTCGGGCGGCCGCGCACGGGCGGTGAAGTTGTCCGCGTCGCGAGCGTCGCCGGCGAGCTGGTGGCAATCGCCGCCGCGACCGCGGACGGTTCGTCGTGGCACCTCGCTCGCGTCTGGAGCGGAGCGCCGTCGAACGGGTCGTGAGCGGCGGCGGGCTTCTTTACATCACAAAAGACCCGTGTTAATCCTGCGCGCTTGACGAGAAACGACATGGGAGAAGGAACGAGCGGAGCAGCAGCGCGCACCCAGGACATCCTGACCGCGTATCGCCGGCACGAGACCGACACGGGCTCGCCGGAGGTGCAGATCGCGTTGTTGAGTGACCGCATCGGGTATCTGACCGAACACTTCAAGACCCACGCCAAGGATCATCACTCGCGTCGCGGTCTGTTGAAGCTGGTGGGGCAGAGGCGGCGGCTGCTGGACTACCTCAAGCAGGTCGACTTCCAGCGCTACAAGACCGTCATCGAACGCCTCAGCATCCGCAAGTAGCATCCCTTCCTGACCCGTCTCCGTTTTCTCGCCTCGCGGCACACACGTTTTCAACGGACAGTCCCCAGTGGGACGGGAGCAGTGGGTCAATGAAAAAAGTCGAGATCGATTTTCACGGGCGTCGCCTTTCGATCGAGGTCGGGCGGATGGCGAAACAGGCCGGCGGTTCGGCTCTCGTCCAGTACGGTGACACCGTCGTGTTGGTCACCGCGACTGCGGCCAAGGAGGCGCGCGAGAACGTCGACTTCTTCCCGCTCACCTGCGACTACCAGGAGAAGACCTTCGCCGCGGGGAAGATCCCGGGCGGCTTCTTCAAGCGTGAAGGACGGCAGAGCGAGAAGGAGATCCTCAACTCGCGCCTGATCGACCGTCCGCTGCGTCCGCTTTTTCCCGAAGGCTTTCGCTGCGAAACGCAGATCGTTGCCACCGTCCTCTCCTTCGACAAGGAGAACGAGGCCGATATGCCGGCCTTGATCGGCGCGTCGGCGGCCCTCGAGGTCTCCGACATCCCGTTCAACGGTCCCATCGCCGGCATTCGCATGGGTCGCATCGGCGGCCAGCTGGTCGTGAACCCGCTGGCCTCGCAACTGGCCGAGAGCGAGCTCAACCTGATCGTCGCCGGATCCCGTGATGCGCTGGTGATGGTCGAAGGCGGAGCGCGCATGCTGTCGGAGGACGTCGTCCTCGACGCCCTCTTCACGGCCCATCGCGAAATGCAGGCGGTCCTGAATCTGCAGGACGAGCTGCGGAAAGCACTCGGCAAGCCGAAGCGCGTGGTGGTGCCTCCGGCCGTCGATGCGGCGCTCGCCCAGCGCGTCCGGGAGTTCGCGCTCCCGAAGATTCGCGTCGCGATGGAGACCGCGGGGAAGTTCGAGCGCAGCGACGCCCTCCGCCAGGTCCGCAGCGACCTTCTGGTTGCGTTGGCAGGCGAAGCCCCCGAGCGCGAGCGCGAGATCAAGGGTTTCTTCGAGGACGCGCACTACGACGCCGTTCGCGGTCTGATCGTCGAGCAGCGGCGCCGCATCGACGGCCGCGGCCTCACCGACATCCGGCCGATCACCTCCGAGGTCTCGGTGTTGCCGCGCACGCACGGCTCGGCCCTGTTCACCCGCGGCGAGACGCAAGCGCTGGTGGTGGCAACGCTCGGCACGTCGTCCGACGAGCAGAAGATCGATGCGCTCGGCGGCGAGGTCTACAAGAAGTTCATGCTGCACTACAATTTCCCGCCGTACAGCGTCGGCGAGGTGAAGTTCCTGCGCGGTCCCAGTCGTCGCGACATCGGCCACGGCGCGCTGGCCGAGCGGGCGGTCGGCGCCGTCATGCCGGACGACGCGACGTTTCCCTACACCGTGCGCATCGTGTCGGAGATCCTCGAATCGAACGGTTCATCGTCGATGGCCACGGTCTGCGGCAGCTCGCTCGCGCTCATGGATGCCGGCGTTCCCATCAAGGCGCCCGTTGCCGGTATCGCGATGGGCTTGATCCGCGAGGGCAACGAGATCCGCGTGCTTTCCGACATTCTCGGGGACGAGGATCACCTCGGTGACATGGACTTCAAGGTCGCCGGCACGGCGGACGGCATCACTTCCGTCCAGATGGACATCAAGATCGGCGGCGTGACGCGCGAGATCATGCGTGACGCGCTCTACCAGGCGCGCGAGGGCCGACTGCACATCCTCGGGAAGATGCAGGAAGCGCTCGGTCAACCGCGCACCGACATGTCGTCGTACGCGCCGCGCATCACGACGCTCAAGATCAAGGTGGACCGCATCCGCGACGTGATCGGACCCGGCGGCAAGGTCATCCGCGGCATCATCGAGGAGACCGGCGTCAAGATCGACGTCGAGGACGACGGGACGATCTACATCGCCTCGTCCGACGGCGTCGCGATGCAGAAGGCGATCGACTGGGTGAACCGTCTGACGGCGGAAGCCGAAGTCGGGAAGATCTACAAGGGCGTGGTCAAGAAGATCATGGACTTCGGTGCCTTCGTCGAGATCCTCCCCGGCACCGACGGTCTGGTGCACATCTCGCAGCTCGCTCCGGAGCGCGTGAAGGAAGTGCGCGACGTCTTGAAAGAAGGCGACGAGGTGATGGTGAAGGTCCTCGAGGTCGACAAGACCGGCAAGATCCGCCTGTCGCGCAAGGAGGCGCTGCAACAGCAGGGGGCGGGCGCTGCGCAATAGCCGGGCGCGGCCGGAGGGCGCGATCGACCCGCGGGATCTCGCGGGCGAGCCGCGGGTCGAGAAGACGGAGCTGGCCAACGGGGTTCGGATCCTCTCCGAGGAGCTTCCCGGTGTGGCGTCCGTCGCGATCGGCCTTTGGGTCGAAAGCGGCTCGCGGTACGAGGCAGCGTCGCAGAACGGCCTGTCGCATTTTCTCGAGCATCTCTTCTTCAAGGGCACCGAGCGGCGGAGCGCCGCGGAGCTCGCCGAGGAGATCGATGCCGTCGGCGGCGTGCTGAACGCCGACACCGATCGCGAGCACACCTGCTACTACGCGAAGGTCTTGGGCGAGCACGCGCCGCTCGCAATCGACTTGTTGAGCGACATCTTCCTGGCATCGCGCTTCGATCCCGCGGAAATCGCCCGCGAGAAGGATGTCGTGGTCGAGGAGATCGCGCAGATCGAGGATACGCCGGACGATCTGGTCAACGATCTCTTCCACGAGGCCTATTGGCCGGATCACGCGCTCGGCCGTCCGGTGTGCGGCACGCGCGCGACGATCGAGTCTTTCGACCGCGATGCGTGTCGCGAGTGGGTCGACACGCGATACCGTCCGGATCGGCTGGTGGTGGCCGCCGCGGGGAACGTGCGGCACGCCGCGCTGGTCGATGAGATCGCCCGGCGCTTCGGCACGCTGGTGGGCACCGCGCCGCTCGACGCGGGCTCGTCGCCGGTACTCCGTCCCGGCGTCACCGTACATCAGCGCCGGCTCGAGCAGGTCCAGCTCTGCATCGGCACGCAAGGCGTCGCGGTCACCGACGCCGATCGCGACGTGGCGGTCGTGCTCAATTCCGCGCTCGGCGACAGTCCGAGCTCGCGCTTGTTCCAAGAGGTGCGCGAGCGGCGCGGGCGCGCCTACTCGATCGATTCCTTCCTGTGCTCCTACCGCGACATCGGCTATCTCGGGATCGCCGCGGGGACACGCCCGCAGTGGGTGAAGGAAGTCGTCGAGATCGTCGTCGGCGAGCTGGCGCGGATTCGTCGCGAAGGCTTCCCAGCCGCAGAGCTGGCCCGTGCCAAGAGCAAGCTCAAAGGTACGTTGCTCCTCGGTCTCGAAACGTCGGATCAACGCATGGAGCGACTGGCGCTGAACGAGATGTACTTCGGACGCCAAGTGGCGACGTCCGAGTTGGCGGGGCGTCTCGATCGCGTCACCAACGATGACGTCGTCGCGCTCGCCACGCGCCTCTTCGTGCCGGACTCGTGCGCGCTCGTGCTGCTCGGGAACACGCGCGGCCGGCGCGTCGACGACGGCGTGTTCGCCGGGCTCGTCAAATGATCGGCCGCTACACGCGTCCGGCGATGGGCGAGCTGTGGACCGACGCGGCTCGCTACGCGCGTTGGCTCGAGATCGAGATCCTGGCGTGCGAGGCGTTGGCGCGCGAAGGCCAGGTGCCGACGAAGGCCGTCCAGACGATCCGGCGGCGCGCCCGCATCGACCCCGAGCGGATCGCGGAGCTCGAGGCCGAGGTCAAGCACGACATCATCGCCTTCGTGACGCAGGTTGCGGAGACGGTCGGCCCGGCCGGCCGCTTCCTGCACCTCGGACTGACGTCGTCCGACGTGCTCGACACCGGCTTCGCGTTGCAGTTGCGCGCGGCCGCCGAGCTTCTGCTGACAGGGCAAGATCGTTTGATCGCGGCCCTCCGCGCGTTGGCGCTCGCGCACAAGCGGACGCTCATGATCGGCCGAACCCACGGCATGCACGCCGAGCCGATCACGTTCGGAATCAAGGTCGCGAGTTGGCACGCCGAAGCCGTTCGCAACCGCGCGCGCCTGGTCGCCGCCACCGAGGACATCGCGGTCGGCACGATCTCGGGCGCGGTCGGCGTGTTCGGCAACGTGACACCCGCCGTGGAGGCCTACGTGCTGGAGCGGCTGCGATTGCGGCCGGAGCCGGTGGCGACGCAGATCGTCGCGCGCGACCGCCATGCCGCGTTCTTCTCGACGCTCGCGGTCCTCGGCGCATCGCTGGAGCGGATCGCGCTCGAGATCCGCCACCTCCAACGCACGGAGGTCGGTGAAGCGGAGGAGCCGTTCACCGCGGGCCAGAAGGGCTCGTCGGCGATGCCGCACAAGCGAAACCCGATCCTCTCCGAGAACGTGACGGGTTTGGCGCGCTTGCTGCGCGCCTACGCCGGCGCGGCGCTCGAGAACGTCGCGCTTTGGCACGAGCGTGACATCAGTCATTCGTCGGTGGAGCGGGTGATCGCGCCCGACGCGACGATCGCGCTCGACTTCATGCTCGCGCGTTTCACCGGAGTGCTCGAAAACCTCGTGGTGCGGCCTGAGCGCATGCGCGCCAACCTCGACCTCAGTGGGGGTGTCGTGCTGTCGGAGAACGTGCTGCTCGCGCTCGTCCAGGCTGGCGCGGCTCGTCAGGATGCATATCGCTGGGTGCAGCGCGCGGCGCACGCCTCGCTCGCTGGCGAAACGTCGTTCGCGCACGCGCTCGCGGCCGAGCCCGAGATTCGCGCGCGTCTTTCGACGTCGGACATCGCTCGTCTTCTCGATCCCGAGCATCATCTCGAGCACATCGACTTGCTCTTTCAGCGTGGCTTGGGTACCAGTGGACGAGCGCAGAGCAAGCCGACGCGCCGGCGGCGCGCGTCCTCGCAACCACCCAGGGGAGTGAGATGACGGATCAGGTCGACGCACGCGAGCTGCTCTGCGAGATGGTCGCGCTGACGCTGAAGACGAACGCCGTCCTACAGCCCTTCCTTTCCGCGCGCGGCATCGTGCGCGTCGACATGAAGCGCGAGGTCGGGCGCTACGACGGCGAGATCATCCTCGGCGACGAGATCTGTCCCGACACCTGCCGCTTTTGGGACTCGAGCTCGGGCGAAAAGATGGACAAGGACCGCTTCCGCCGCGATCTGGGCGGCGTCGAGGAAGCGTACCCGGAGATCGCGCGGCGCGTCGGTGCGTGACGGCAACGGTGGCACGATGGGGTGGCTGGCACGCGTCTACGTGACCCCGAAAGAGGGAGTGCTCGATCCGCAGGGGAAGGCGGTGCAGCACTCGCTCCACGCGCTCGGGTACCCAGAGGTCGGTGAGGTCCGCATCGGCAAGTATCTCGAGGTCAGGCTCGTCGACGTGAGCCGCGACAGCGCCGAAGCGCGGCTGCGCGAGATGTGCGAGCGGCTGCTCGCCAATCGGGTCATCGAAGACTACCGCTTCGACGTCGACGCGGCGCCGGAGAGCTGAGCCGTGCGCTGGGGTGTGATCACCTTCCCCGGATCGAACGACGACGACCAGGTCGCGTTCGTTCTCGAGCGGCTGCTCGGCGAGAGCGTCGTTCGGCTCTGGCACAAGAGCGAGACGATCGACGGTCTCGACTGCGTGGTCCTGCCCGGCGGCTTCTCCTACGGCGACTACCTGCGGTGCGGCGCAATGGCGCGCTTCTCGCCGATCATGCGCGCGGTCGAGGCGTTCGCGCAGCGTGGCGGCATCGTGCTCGGGATCTGCAACGGTTTTCAGATTCTCTGCGAGGCCGGCTTGCTGCCTGGTGCGCTGGTGCGCAATCGCGAGCTGCACTTCGTCTGTCAGCGCGTGCACGTGCGGGTCGAGGACGCCGACACCATGTTCACCAATCGCTGCCGGCGCGGTGACGTCCTCGATCTGCCGATCAAGCACGGCGAGGGATGCTACGTCGCCGACGAATCGACGTTGCGGGCGCTCGAAGCCGGGCGTCAGGTCGTGCTGCGCTACAGCGATGCCGAGGGTCGGGTCACGCCGGAAGCCAACCCGAACGGCTCGCTCGGCGCGATCGCCGGCATCCGCAACGCGCGCGGCAACGTCTTCGGGTTGATGCCGCATCCCGAGCACGCCTGTGAATGGCTGGTCGGCGGCGAGGACGGCCGCAAGATCTTCCTGTCGATCATCGCCGGCGGCAGCCATGCGGAAGCGACGCCGCATGCCAGCGCGTCGAAGGTGGTGTCGGGACCGTAGATGCCGGTCACCGTCGACACGGCGTTGCAGCACGGGCTCACCGCCGAGGAATACGAGCGCATCGAGTCGATCCTGGGACGCGCACCATCGTTCGAGGAGCTGGGCGTCTTCTCGGTGATGTGGTCGGAGCACTGCAGCTACAAGAGCTCGCGGATGTATCTGCGAGGCCTGCCGACGACCGGCCCGCGCGTGCTGCAGGGTCCCGGAGAGAATGCCGGCGCGATCGACGTCGGCGACGGCATGGCGGTCGTGTTCAAGATCGAAAGCCACAACCACCCGTCCTTCGTCGAGCCGTTTCAGGGAGCCGCGACCGGTGTCGGCGGCATCCTGCGCGACATCTTCACGATGGGCGCCCGGCCGATCGCCAACCTCAACTCGCTGCGCTTCGGCGCGCTGGATCATCCGCGGACGCCGTTCCTCCTGCGTGGCGTCGTGGCCGGCATCGGGCACTACGGCAACTGCATCGGCGTGCCGACCGTCGGCGGCGAGGTGTCGTTCGATCCGGGCTACGACCACAACATTCTGGTCAACGCCTTCACGCTCGGCGTGGTGCCGGCGGACCGCATCTTCCGCGCTCGCGCGACCGGCGTCGGCAATCCGGTGATGTACGTCGGCTCCCGCACGGGTCGCGACGGCATCCACGGTGCCAGCCTGTTGGCATCGTCGGAGTTCGACGCGCAGTCGGAGAGCAAGCGGCCGACGGTACAGGTCGGTGACCCGTTCACCGAGAAGCTCTTGCTGGAGGCGTGCCTCGAGCTGATGGCGCCCGCGATGAGCCATCATCTGGTCGCGATCCAAGACATGGGTGCGGCCGGATTGACATCGTCATCGACGGAGATGGCGTCGCGCGGCGGGACCGGCATCGACCTCGACCTGTCCCGCGTCCCGCTTCGCGAGCGCGGCGTGACGCCGTACGAGATCCTGCTCTCCGAATCGCAGGAGCGGATGCTCCTGGTGGTGAACCAAGGCTCCGAGGAAGCAGTCAAGGCGATCTTCGACAAGTGGGACCTCGAAGCGGTGGTGATCGGCCAGGTGACCGATACGAAGCATCTGCGCTGCACGTTCGAGGGCCGACTGGTGGTGGATCTGCCGATCGAGCCGCTCACCGACGACGCGCCGGTCTACGAGCGTCCCGCCGCCGAGCCGTCGGCATTCGACGAAGGCGGCAAGCTCGTCCTCCGCGACCTGCCGGAGCCGACCGACTACACCCAGACGCTAGTGCGGCTCCTCGAGTCGCCGAATCTCTGCTCGCGGGAATGGGTGTATCGTCAGTACGACAGCTACGTCGGCGGCAGCACGATCGTGCGCCCGGGCTCCGACGCCGCGGTCGTGAAGCTCCCCGGCACCGACAAGGCGGTGGCGATGACGGTCGACTGCAACAGCCGCCTCTGCCTCGTCGACCCGTACGTCGGCACCGTGTGCGCCGTCGCCGAGGCGGCCCGCAATCTCGCCGCCAGCGGCGCGGAGCCGATCGGCGTCACCAACTGCCTCAACTTCGGCAGTCCGGAGAAGCCCGAGGTGATGTGGCAGTTCCAGCAGGCCGTCGCCGGTCTGCGTGATGCCTGTCTGGCGTTCGGAACGCCGGTCATCAGCGGCAACGTCAGCTTCTACAACGAAACCGAAGGCCGCAGCATCCCGCCGACACCGGTGATCGGCATGGTCGGCCTCCTGGAAGACGCGAGCCAGCACGTCACGCAGTGGTTCAAGAGCGAAGGTGACGCGATCGTGTTGCTCGGCCGCAACCGTGAGGAGCTCGGCAGCAGCGAGTACCTGGCGGTGATCCACCATCAGGTGCGGGGCGGCGTGCCGTGGATCGACCTCGAAAGCGAGCGGCGCCTGGTGCACGCCGTGGTGAGCGCCGCGCGCGAGGGGCTGCTCCGCTCGGCGCACGACGTCGCGGAGGGCGGACTCGCGGTGGCGCTCGCCGAGTGCTGCATCGCCAGCGAGAGCGCGCCATTGCTCGGCGCCCGCATCGAGCTGGAAGGCGGGTTTCGGCCCGATGCGCTCCTGTTCGGCGAGAGCCAGGCTCGCATGATCGTCTCGGTCCGTCGTCGCCATCTCACACGTCTGCGTGAGATCGCCCGGCGTGAGGACGTGCCGATCTCGGTGATCGGGGAGGTGCGCGCGCAACGCCTGGAGATCGGCGACTTGATCGGCATCGACGTCGGTACGCTGCGTGAGTGTTGGCGCGCCAGCCTCGCGAAGGCACTCGCTGGTTCGGCCGCGGCGTGATACTCGGAAGCGATGCCCACTGAAGGGGGCTTTCGCGAGAAGTGCGGCGTGGTCGGGGTCTTCGGACACCCGGAGGCCGCGAATCTCGTCTACCTCGGTCTGTGCGCGCTTCAGCACCGTGGCCAGGAGGCGGCAGGTATCGTGTCGTCGGATGGCCAGGTGCTGGTTTCGCACCGCGGTCTCGGACTCGTCACGGACATCTTCCCGGAAGCGATCATTCGCAGGCTGCGCGGCCAGGCCGCGATCGGGCACAACCGCTACTCGACGACCGGGGGCTCGCAGCACCTGAAGAACGCCCAGCCGCTCGTCGTCGAATACGGACGCGGTGGTCTCGCGGTGGCGCACAACGGCAATCTGGTGAACGCCGAGCGGTTGCGTGCCGAGCTCGAAGCGCGCGGCTCGATCTTCCAATCGACCGTCGACACCGAGGTCATCATCCACCTGATCGCGGCGGCGACGGCCGACACGCTGGAAGACCGGGTGGTCGAAGCGCTGCAGCAGGTGCGCGGCGCGTACTCGCTGGTATTCCTCGCGCCCGACAAGCTGATCGCCGTCCGCGACCCGCACGGCTTCCGGCCGCTCGTGCTCGGACGCGTGAAGGGCGCCTGGGTCGTCGCCTCGGAAACCTGCGCGCTCGACCTCGTCGATGCCGAGTACGAGCGCGAGATCGAGCCCGGCGAGATGGTCGTCATGACCGACGAGGGTCTCAGCTCCTATCATCCGTTGGCGAAGGCGCCGGGCGCCAAGTGCATCTTCGAGTACATCTACTTCGCGCGCCCCGACTCGACGATCTACGGGCGCAGCGTCTACCAGGCTCGCAAGGAGCTTGGCCGGACCCTGGCGCGCGAGGCGCCGGTCGCGGCCGACATCGTGATCCCGGTGCCGGACTCGGGCGTCCCCGCCGCGATCGGCTACGCCGAGGCGGCGGGGCTGCCGTTCGAGATGGGCCTCATCCGCAATCACTACGTCGGGCGCACGTTCATCGAGCCGCGCGACGCGATTCGCCACTTCGGCGTCAAGGTGAAGCTGAACGCGCAACGCAACGTGCTCGAGGGCAAGCGCGTGATCGTGGTCGACGACTCGATCGTGCGCGGCACCACCAGCCGGAAGATCGTCAAGATGATCCGCGACGCCGGTGCCGTCGAGGTACATTTGCGCATCAGCTCGCCGCCGACGACCAACCCCTGCTACTACGGCATCGACACGCCGAATCGCGCCGAGCTGATCGCGTCGTCGCACGACGTCGAGGAGATCCGCCGCTACATCACTGCCGACTCGCTCGCGTACTTGAGCGAGGAGGGCATGTACGCGTTCCTCGGCGGCGAGCAGGCGGGGTTCTGCGACGCGTGCTTCACCGGCCGCTATCCGGTGCCGTTCGAGGACACCGGCACCCCGCGACAGCTGGTGCTCTTCGAAGCGCAAGACGAGCGCTGACCGAGCCGTCATGGTCCCACCCGACGACGAGTCCTGGGACTTTCTGATCGTCGGCAGCGGCATCGCGGGGCTCACGTTCGCGCTCAATGTCGCCGATCAGGGCCGGGTGGCGATCGTCACCAAGGACCGCAGCGGCGAAAGCAATTCCTCGTACGCGCAGGGCGGGGTGGCGACCGTCTGGAGCCCCGAAGACTCCTTCGCCTCGCACGCCGAGGACACGCTGACGGCGGGCGCGGGCCTCTGTCACGAGGACATCGTGCAGATGGTGGTGCGCGAGGGCCCGGATCGCATTCGCGACCTGATCGCGCTCGGCACGCGCTTCGACGCGCACGGCGAGGGCGAGGGCTTCGAGTACGATCTCGGGCGCGAGGGTGGGCACTCGATGCGACGGGTGCTGCACGCCGGCGACCTGACGGGTCAAGAGATCGTGCGGGCGCTGACGGCCGCGCTCCGCGGCCATCCGAACGTCACCGTCTTCGAGAACGCCCTCGCCGTCGATCTGTTGATGGAGAAGGGGAATGGGCGTTCATCGCCGGCGCCGACCTGTTGGGGAGCGTACGTCTACGATCGAATGACGGGGAACGTCCGCTCCTTGCGCGCGCGCGCGACGGTGCTCTGCACCGGCGGCGCGGGAAAGGTGTACCTCTACACGACCAATCCCGACGTCGCGACCGGCGACGGCGTCGCGATCGCGTATCGCGCCGGCGCGACGGTCGGCAACCTGGAGTTCTTCCAGTTTCATCCGACGTGCCTCTATCACCCGCAGGCGAAGTCCTTTCTCATCTCCGAGGCTCTTCGCGGCGAGGGCGCGCGGTTGCGCCTCCCCGACGGCAACTTCTTCATGGATCGCTATCATCGCGACGCCGAGCTCGCGCCGCGCGACGTCGTGGCGCGAGCCATCGACCACGAGATGAAGGTGCACGGCTACGAGCACGTGTACCTCGACATCACGCATCAGCCGGCGTCTTGGATCGAGGAGCGGTTCCCGAACATCGTCCGGCGCTGCCGTCAGCTCGGCATCGACCCCACCCGGGAATGGATGCCGATCGTGCCCGCCGCGCACTACCTCTGTGGCGGCGTGGCAACCGACCAGGACGGTCGCACGTCGATCCCGCGTCTCTATGCCTGCGGCGAAGTCGCGATGACGGGGCTGCATGGGGCCAATCGGCTGGCATCGAACTCGCTGCTCGAGGGTCTCGTTTTCGGATACCGGGCGGCAATGCACGCCAGGGCGGCGTTGGCGGCGGACCCGACGGCGCCGCCGCGGCTCGCCGAATGGAACACGGGGACCGCCGTCAACAGCGACGAGTCGGTCGTGGTGGCGCAAAACTGGGACGAGGTGCGCCGGACGATGTGGAACTTCGTCGGGATCGTGCGGTCCAACCGCCGTCTCGAGCGCGCCCGCAAGCGGATCGCGATGCTCCAAGAGGAGATCCGCGAGTACTACTGGGACTTCCTGGTCACCGGCGATCTGCTCGAGCTACGAAACATCGCCACCGTGGCCGAGCTCATCGTGCGCTGTGCGCTCCGCCGGCGCGAGAGCCGTGGCTTGCACTATACGATCGACTATCCCGATCGCGACGACGCGCATTGGCGGCACGACAGCATGTTACCTGCGTCAGGAATCTGACTTCGGCCGCTCCGAATACGCATTGACGGCTCACCAAGGGGTTGATTATGGTGCAGCGCGATGGCGGTGAGCCAGATCACGCGCCGGGTGGTGGGGATGGTCATGGGGGGGACGCTAGGTCTCACGCTCGTGCTCGTCGCCGCCGCTCCGAATGCCGACGCCGACATCTTCAAGCGCGTCGACCGCTTCGGCACCATTCACTACACCAACGTTCCCGTCGACAAGCGCTTCTATCGGGTGGTGATCCGCGAGTTGCCCCGCATCGGCGCCGGACAGGGGGCGGGCGCGGTCGGGGGCGCCTCGGCGGTGCCCTGGTTCCGCGTCGGCCCGAGCAGCTACTCGCGCGCGGAGTCCCGAGCCTTCGATCCGATCATCGCGAACGTCGCGCAGCGCTACGGCGTGGAACAGGCGCTCGTGAAGGCCGTCATCAAGGCCGAGTCCGGCTTCCAGCCGAACGCCGTCTCGCCGAAGGGCGCGCGTGGGCTCATGCAGCTCATGCCGGGCACCGCGCAGATGCACGGTGTCCGCAACATCCACGCTCCGTTCGACAACATCGCCGGCGGCGTGCAGCACCTCCGTATGCTGCTCGACCGCTATCGCAACAACGTCGTGCTCGCGCTCGCCGCCTACAATGCCGGCGAGGGCTGGGTCGATCAGTACGGCGGCATTCCGCCGTTCGAAGAGACGCGCAACTACGTCTCTCGCGTGCTCCGCTTCCGCCAGGACTACCTGCAGCAGACGATCGCCAGCGCGCGGTGAGACGGCGCCGTCCGTCGGGTTGCCGATGACGCTCGATCGGCCGCCACGGACTGGGCGTTCCGAGTCGTTGCTCTGGACGCTGCCCAACCTGCTGTCGCTGTTCCGGATCGCTCTCGTGCCGATCTTGGTCTACCTGCTGCGCGACAGCGGCCCGCTGGCGGGTGCCATCGCCGCGGCCCTCTTCATCCTGGGCTCGCTGAGCGACTACTACGACGGCTATCTGGCGCGGAAGCACGGCATCGTCACCACGCTCGGTAAGTTCCTCGACCCGCTCGCCGACAAGCTGCTGGTCGTCTCGGTGCTGATCATGCTGGTTGCGATGCCGTGCGACCCCGACGCCGCCGGTGCGTGCGTGCCGCGCGTGCAGGCGTGGATCGTGGTGCTGATCGTCGGCCGCGAGCTCGCGGTGACGGGTCTCCGCAGCATCGCCTCGAGCGAAGGTGTGACGTTGGGCGCCGAGGAGCTCGGCAAGTACAAGACGATTTTCCAGATCTTCGCGCTCACCGGGCTGCTGATCCACTATCGATACGCGTTCGTCGACTTCCATCTCGGTGGCACGTACTTCTTGTGGATCGCGCTCGTCCTCGGACTCTGGTCGGCGGTCGACTACCACGTGCGCGTCTATCGCGAAGTGCGGACGCGTCGTCGGCGTCCGCCGACGGTCGACAATGTTGACAGGGTGGCATGACCTCCATAAGGTGTCGCCCTTCTGCGGGTGTAGCTCAGTTGGCTAGAGCACGACCTTGCCAAGGTCGGGGTCGAGGGTTCGAAGCCCTTCACCCGCTCTCTCGGATAGTAAGCCCCGGCATTTCGCCGGGGCTTTTTTTTGCCGCGCGGCCGTGAGCGCGACGGGCGCAGATGCGGGACGCCGTCCCCGGGTCGCGCTCGTGCTCGCCGGCGGCGGTGCGCGCGGCGCCTACGAAGCCGGCATTCTCGCGTTCCTGATCGACGAGCTGCCGAAGCGGCTCGGGTTTCTCCCGAGCTTCGATATCGTGAGCGGTGCGTCGGTCGGGGCCATCCACGCCGCCTACTGGATGGCGACGTTGCAGGAGGACGCGGAAACCCGCCTCGCTCGCCTCAGCGCCACATGGGACACGATGTCGCTGGAACGCGTCTACCGTCTCAGCATCGGCGACCTGTTGCGCATTCCGACGCGGCTCTTCCTTTCCAGCACATTGGGATCCTAAGCTTAGAATTCCACGTGGACAAGTTGTCGCG
>JADMIO010604152.1_pt1 | contig 17501 bp, 15 predicted proteins | sample 8958161 | NCBI WGS metagenome assembly JADMIO01 (sample SAMN16585339, study PRJNA669376) | soil metagenome | isolation source: Crop rotation soil | place: USA: Cullars Rotation, Alabama | collected 2011
GGTTTTACTAAGTTTCGTATTTCGTACTTTTCGTATTTTTTAGTATTTAGTAGAAACTACCTTTGCATTCTTCCTTTTAACGCTTTAACCGCGCGGTTGATTTTTACGGAGACGTTGTTGGCGTTGGTGTCGAGCATGGTGGCTATTTCTTTGGGGTCTAAGTCGTTGACGTAGCGGAGCATCAAAATGTCTTTGTAGTCCTGCGGCAGCTCGTCCATGCCTTCCAGCACCTCGTTATACAACACATTTTTTTCCATGGACTTATGCCCGGCATAGGACGGCTCAAAGCCCGGCGACTTGTCCATTAACACTTCCAAGCTCTCTTCTTTCTTCTTTCTCGACTCGTCGATTATAAGGTTATTGGCCACGCGGTACAAAAACGCGCGGATGTTGTCTATGCTTTTGCCCTGCATCATATACTGCCACACCCTAGCGTAGGTTTCCTGCACCAGTTCTTCGGCCCGCGTCTTGCTGTAAACGCGGAAAAAACAATGGCGGTATATTGCCTCGCCAAAGTTTTCATATGCTGACAAAAATTGTTGTTGGATTTCCTGGGTCATCGTAGCGACTCTCCTTAAGCTTCTTTAAGCTGATACGCAATAACTTTGCCAATATCACTATTAAAGAAACGTATTTATGAAATCCCCACTTGGATATTTATAATAACCCTTTTAATTTTCCAAGTCCAGATTTATTTTGTGGATAACTGCCAATTTTGCTTTCAAATGTAAGTAATTATAGATTTAGACGCTAACCCTAGCCAACTCTTACACCTCCTTATAAAAAAGATGGAAAAATTCCTTCCTGCCTTGTATATCGATAAAAACCGGGGGTTGTTTCACCCACCAAAAAACCGCCCTTTGGCGGAATTTTTAAGTATTATAGGTTACTCTGCGGAGCTGGGGTCCCCAAATTTTGTACGATGATATTACACAAGCAAAATTTGGGGTAAAGGGGCAACAACCCGAGCGGAGCGCAATGTAAAATTGTTCAAAGGATAACCAAGCAATTTTACATGGAGCGAAGTGAGGGTTGATTGACCCGTGGTCGGGCTGCCGGGAATTGAACCCGGTCTACATGCACCCCATGCATGCGTACTACCGGTATACTACAGCCCGAAACAAATAAAAATTTAACTGCTTAAGTATAGCAAAATAATATATAAAAAGAAACAGCGCCGGAAGGAATCGCTGCTCGACAGAGAGTGATTAATGTTGCTCAGAGAGCATATCATTAAAGTTGTCGAGCAGGATTCTCATCCGGCGCCAATGCTTGGCATTGTCTAGTCCATCTCGGCGAGACGAACTCTTACTGCACTTGGCCAAAACTGCAGTAGAAACAATACCTCTGATAATCCAGAGCTGCTTGTTGCCTTTTACTTCAGGCAATCTTCTGGACTACCAGTTGATCCGGCTACCTAGGCCAGAATGACATGCTCGGGATCCATCCATCCCGGCTTGTCCTTACGCCAGTTCGCTGGATTGGCATAAAACTTAACCAAGTCCTGCCAACTCTGGCCATCTTCGTCTACATCTGCACCACCCAAGTCGGGGGTGTCCTGGCCGTCCGTAATTTCCAAACTTTGCTGCATCTGTGACATTCTCCTATTTACTGCGGGACTATTGGGGACTTGCATCCCCGGGTTTCCGATGTAGCCATCTTGATGATTTTACGGCAATCATCATAGTGGCCGGATCAATTGAATTTTTCCTCCGATGTTTGTTACAGAAAATGGCTTGAACCTTTTCAATACATTTTCTGTAACAAAGTTTTTCATCCACCTCCGCCAAGGCTTCGGCGGATTTCGGCTATATTTATAAATTAATGTTCTCAAAAAAAATTCCTGCCTTGTGTTGGGCAGGTTTGGTTTCGGTGTGTTTGGTTCTTGTGTCCGGCTTACCTTACTGCCCCAATATTTGCTGCCCAAATAAAGCTCTTCTTAAAGAGAGTCGGGCAGGCAATGGTGTTGGAGCAAAGGTGTTTGTTCATTGGTGTACTACTTAACTAGTACCATTATACTCTTACACAAACATTTGTCAATACAGTTGTAAATGTGGCTTAATTAAAGGTAATATTAAGTATGATGGTATCATACTAATTTTTAGAAAGCTGAGTTGTCCACAGTTATTCATTACTGTCTTTACGGAGTACGGAGGGGACAGTACGGATATACGGAACTATGTTGACCACGCGTTTTAAATGAACACGGCGGGGAGCAAAATAGGCTAAAATACCCAACTTTAAATCTTTACTAACCAAATATTGATAGACTTGCTCGATGTGTGATTTAGAAAAATGATCTCCCCTTTTAATTTCCAATATGAGTTTGCCTTCTATTAAAAAATCAAAATAATTTTTGCCAACTACTTTACCATCGTACATCACCGGCGCATAAAGCTGCTCTGCAAATTTTATACCTACTTTTGTAAAAGCTATAGATAAAGCTCGCTGGTAAGTTTTCTCGGGATGACCATGACCGAGCTGGTTATAGACATCTAAAATTATACCGATAACCTGGCCGCTCAAATCGGCATAAATAATATCGTGTTTGGCTTTATTCTCCGCACTCATTGTGTCCCCTCCCACCGGGCCAGAGGCCGTATATCCGTACAACTCCGTACTCCGTAAAGACAGCTATACGGTTAAAAACCCGCCGGCTTCCGCGCTGCGCTGTTCCGCGATTTTGCGGATGATGTCGTTGAGTTCTTCGTCGCTGAAGAAGTCGATCATGATTTTGCCGCCCTTGCCCTGGCGCTGGATTTTTACCTGGGTGCCGAGCTTGCCCCGCAGTTCGGTTTCCATGGCCATAAGCTTGGGGTCCGGGGCGGCCGAATCCATGGTCCGGCGCACCGTGAGCTCGCGCACTTTGGCTTCCACCTGGCGCACGTTAAGACCCTGCTCCAAAATCATTTTATACATGAGCAGCATTTTTTCCGGGTCAGTCAAACCAAGCACCGCGCGCGCGTGGCCTTCGGAAATTTTTCCTTCCACAACGCCGCGCTGGATTTCCGCCGGCAGGTTTAACAAACGGACCGTGTTAGCCACGGCCGGGCGCGACTTGCCGACTTTTTTGGCCACCTGTTCCTGGGTAAGGTTAAACGTCTTCATCAGCCGCTCGTACGCCTGCGCTTCTTCTATTGGATTTAGCTCCCGCCTTTGGATATTTTCGATGAGGGCCACTTCCAGCTTGGTCTGGTCGACCATCTCTTTTTTTATAATGGCCGGGACCAGCTTCATGCCGGCGAGTTGTGACGCGCGAAAACGCCGCTCCCCTACTACCAATTCGTAACCGATTGGGGTTTTGGTCACAACGAGCGGTTGGATGACGCCGTGTTCCTTAATGGAGTCGGCCAGTTCCTGCAAAGCCTGTTTTTCAAAAACTTTTCTGGGCTGGAACGGGTTGGGCGCAATAAGCGCGACTTCTATTTCCTCAATTTTGGCGTCGGAATATGATACCCGCTCAGAGGCCAATTCCGGACCTGCCGGAACAGGAGCCGGCGACCCCGGCAAAACCGGCGGCTGGTGGTTATTAAACGTGTCCAGCGGCTGGATAATGGTATTGAATGGGGGGTTTACTATGTCGTCCATAATAGTAATGAACAAAAATGACAAAAATTAAAAAATGCCAAAAATAAACACGGTATCATTCAAAAATTTCTGCGGAGCATGGGGCCCCCAAATTTCGGTCCGGGGATTTTCCAGCGAAATTTGGGGATAAGGGGCAACAACCTGAACCTGCCTACCGGCAGGCAGGCGGAGTAAAGTATAAAATTGTCCAGAGGTTACCCCGAGCAATTTTATACGGAACGTAGTGAGGGTTGATTGACCCGTGGTGCCGGTGGTGGGAGTTGAACCCACAATCCCGTGAGGGCGATTGATTTTGAGTCAATTGCGTATGCCAATTCCGCCACACCGGCAAAACTAATTTTGGCCATTTAATTATAGCAAACTCCCAAAAAACCGTAAAGTTTCACATAGCAAAAAATAGCCCTATTAATGGGCTATTTTTAGATTGTTTATCGCTTAAGATATACCGCCACAATTATTGCGGCGAGAATAATTCTATACCACGTGAATATCTTATAATCATGGTGAGCCAAATAGCGTAGCATGTATTTGATAGACAGGAACCCAAACACCGCCGCCGCCACAAAGCCGGCGATTAATTCCGGAGCCGTGGTATCGCTTTGGAAATGCCGCAGGCTGACCAGGCCGGCGCCAAAAATTATGGGCATGGACATTAAAAAGCTAAATCGCGCCGCGTCCTCGCGCTTAAAGCCCAGGGCCAAGCCGGCGGCGATGGTAGAGCCGGAACGCGACACGCCGGGGAAAATTGCCAGGGCTTGGCTTAAGCCAATAAGCAAAGCGTCAACCCACTTAATCCGATCCAAATTTTTAACCTTCTTGCCTAACTTGTCGGCCGCCCACAACACCACGCCAAAAATTGCCAAGGTCAACGCAATGTGGAGCTTGTTGTCGCGCAGCGCGTTTTCGGCATAGCTCTCAAATAAGTAACCAATTACGGCGCCGGGTATGCTGGCAAGAATTAACAGCCACGCCAGCTTTTGGTAAATATTTTCCTGCAAATCTCGCGTGGCCGGACGCAGCGAATGGAAAAAGCCGCGGATGATGAGCCAAACATCATTCCTAAAATACACCAGCACCGCCAGCAGCGTCCCCCAATGCAGTGCTATATCAAACGCCAGCCCCGGGTCTTTCCAATGGAACAACCACGGCGCCAAAATCAAATGCGCCGAAGACGAAATCGGCAAAAACTCACTCAGCCCCTGTACCGACCCAAGCACCAACGCGTGAAAAATGTTCATTTGAATTTAAATTTTTTAATAACTTTATAAACCTGGCCATGCTTATCGACTCTCGCGAGTACCACGTAGCGAAAACCAAAATTTCCCTTCAATGGATCTTTGATTTTAATCGTATGAGGAAAATCAACATCTCGGTAACGGGTCAAGGTTATATGAGGATTGTATTTAGTCCCAACTTCCTGCGGCCCGAAATTCTTTAGCGCCTTAAATAGTCGCTCGCGGAAACCCAGTAACTGCTTGCTATGCTTAATTTTTAGTCCCAAATAACCATGAATGCTTTTGTTCCAAACGCCACTGACCCGCAAACCCATTGCCGTATCATGAGCCACAAAACCCTTCATTGCTTTTGCCACAGCCGGAATCTCCTTGGACAGAGGCAGAATATCAAATAAGGTAATATGATATTTTAGCTTTTTCCCATCCACGGCAAAGTAGCTTTTGGACAGTCGTGATAATTCCAAAGCCAATTTTTTCGCCCGTTTGGATAACGCACTATCCGCTAACAGCGCAACTCGAATTTGCATACTATTCAATCCCCGGCACCGGGAAATTTTTACAGAGCTCCCTTACTTCTTCGCGGATTTTTTTGATGGCGGCGTTAGCGGCAACATCCTTTTTAAATTGCGCGATGTAAGCCGAGCGCTCTTCCTTTTTCTCCGGCAGTTTGCAATCTTTCATTTCCATAATCGCGCGCGCAATCCATTCCCCGATTTTTTCCATTTCTTTTTCTTTCATGCCGCGGGTGGTGGTGGCTGGCGACCCCAAACGGATACCAGTCGGGTAAAACGGACTGCTCGGATCTTTGGGGATAGTGTTTTTGTTTACGGTCATGCCCGCGGCTTCTAAAACCTCGCTGCCGAACACTCCCCCGCCAGGGCCAAACTGCGGCTCCAAATCAACCAAAATCAAATGGTTCTCGGTACCGCCGGAAACCAATTTTAATCCGTGCTTAACTAAAGTCTGCGCTAACACCTTGGCATTCTTAACCACCTGATGCCCGTATTCCTTAAAGGCCGGCGTTGCGGCCTCTTTAAGCGCAATCGCAATAGCTCCTGTCTGATGGTCATGAGGGCCGCCCTGCAAACCCGGAAACACTGCTTTATCGATTTTATCGCCAAGCTCCGGATCTTTATGCAAGCCTTTATCTGTCACCATAATAATTCCGCCGCGGGGCCCGCGCAAAGTTTTATGAGTTGTCGATGTTACTATGTGGGCGTACGGCACCGGATCGTTATGCGCGCCGGCCGCAATCAACCCGGCAACGTGGGCAATGTCCGCCGCAAAATACGCACCTACGCTGTCGGCGATTTCCGCAAATTTATCGTAGTCATAGTTATAGCAATAAGCGGTAGCGCCCGACCAAATTAATTTTGGTTTATGTTCTTTGGCCAGCTTCCACACTTCATCAAAGTCTATCCGGCCGTCTTCTTTAACATGGTATGGAACGCTCTTGTAAAAAATTGCGGTCGCGCTGACTTTCCAACCATGGGTCAAATGGCCGCCATCGGGCAAATTAAGACCCATGATGGTATCGCCCGGATTACAGCAAGCCATGTAAACCGCAAAATTGGCCGGACTGCCGGAATACGGCTGAACGTTGGCATGAGGCACTTTAAACAATTTTTTTGCGCGCTCCACGGCCAGAATTTCCACTCCATCAATAAATTCGTTGCCGCCATAGTAGCGCTTTTTGGCGTAGCCTTCGGAATATTTGTTGGTTAAAATGGAACCCATGGATTCCATAACCGCGGCTGAGGTATAATTTTCCGAAGGGATTAACTCCAACCCTTCTTTTTGTCTGGCCGCCTCCTGCTTAATAAGCCCGTAAATTTCCATGTCTTCACTTTGGATGTGTGATAAGTTCATTGGTGTAAAAAATTAATAAGTTATAGTGTGCCCTGCAGTACTCCTTCCCTCTTTGAGGGAAGGTGGACGCGTTAGCGGACGGAAGGGTTGGAGTATTCATCACTTATACAAACTCCAACCACCTCCCCCTGCTAACGCAGGGTACTCCTCCTTTGGCTGATGATAATGCCTGGAAAGGAGGAGAGTACTGCACTATGTTTTGCCAAGATCGGCACGCCGCAACTTACCAATTCAGGCTGGCGTATTTAATTTGCAATTTGGATTTTTGCATAAAATTATCCTAAAAATTCTCCACGGCTGTTCTTAGCCTTAAGATTATAATAAGCAAAAGGGTCAATCATTACAACCCTCCCCGATTCTTCTTGAATAAAATTATTTGTTTTAAAATCTTGTCCGCTATAATTAAGATCACTTTTAACCCCAGACCATAATCTTGAATCTTGCCGTCTTTTTTGCCGTAAAAATTCTCCCAGCAACTCTATTAAAGGAGACTCTATCCTAGCGGTGGCTTGGGAATCCAATTCTTTACCCCGAATAAACTCTCTTAACATAAATTGGCTGGTGGCAAAATAAATTTCGGGGAGAGCGACATTTATTTGTTCCAATTGTTTGGCTTTTTCGGCTGCCAAAGTCTGAATTTGCAGCATCTCTGTGACATATGACTGATTATTGTAATAAACTGAAATTTCCTGTTGAGTTTGGGTTTTCCCGACGTAAGTACTGCCGTTTATAAAAAACTTATAAAGTTTTGATTGGCCGCCCTGGTCCAAGGCAGCCACTGAAAGAATTTCGCTAATTTTTTTGCTGGATTTTCCCACCTCGCCATCATCGCACAAAACCAAAGCCCCATCTATTTGCGATAATAAACCAGGATTGGCTTTAATCAATCGCTGCCCTTCCGGCGAGATTAAAAACCCAGCCCGCGCGTTTGGGTGATCCTTATCCATATATCCCTTTTCAGGGTTTCCAAGAATACCGGAACTTACAAATCTATTCCCAAATTTGTCCCGGTCTGTCCCGGGCAATGGCCTGAACGAATCCGCCTCAATAGGATTGTGAAAATGCTCCGCTGGTTTAACCGAATCCGGCCTGAATCTTTTTGGATCACCCATAAACGTCTTCTGAAAAATTTCAATCTTTAATATAAACCGACATCTTCTCGTAAGCCGGCTTGCTTGGACGCAGGACAAAAGTTTCGAATGTAGGCCAAGATGGAAAATGCTGGGTGTTTAAAATTACCATTGCGCCGGGTTTTAATTCGCGCTGTAGTTTTTCCTGCAAGGCGGGCATAACTGATTGGTCCAAATAAACATAAACGATGTCGGCGCTTGAGATATCGGCCTTAAAAACATCACCCTTTAAAAATACCGCGCGCCTCCTTAGCAACCGGGACAAAAATCTCGACAGCCAAATCCGCAAATTACTGTCATCAACACCCGTAGCTGTTAGCGCCGGGCAGTGCTTAAGAACCCCAAACACCAACCAGCCCCTGCTGCTGCCTAAATCAAAAAAATTACCCTTTTGCTTGCCAGCCGCTTCAATAATCTCCGCAACTTTTTTTACCGCTAAAGCCGTGGTGGCAAAATCCCGGCGGACGATAATAAGATCTAGCAGGTAAACATAAAAAACCAAAAACCCGGCCATAAATAGAACCAATATCGCCAGAGTAGGGATGGCCATTTTAACCCTAAATAAACATATACAGCAGGCTGTACAGCCCGCCTAATATGAATAATACCATAAAACTGCCGGTTAAATAAAATAGCAGCATGCCTAAGAGGCAGGCGGTAATTTTGCCTACCGACAGCGACTGTTCAAAGAACACCACGTAGGGCATAACGTGGGTGGATTCCGCCCGGACATAGGTGACGGTGGATATGGGAATAAAATCCATTTCCTTGCTGGCGCGGGACAGCGTGTCCAGGGTAAACACGTTCCAGACGCTGCTGGCCGTAACGCGCGCCACCCACACCAGGGCGCTAAAAAACGCCCCGAGTTTTATTAAAATCCGCTTGGTATACTGGTCGGTGATCTTGCCGATGATTAGCGCGAGCACGGTGGCAATCAAGCTGGCGCCCGTGGCCACAAAACCGGTCTTCTCGAAATTTTTTACAATCAAAAAAATAAAAATCGGCCAAATCGTCAACACCAATAATTCTTCCCCAAACCCAACATAGCCCAAAAACTTTTTTGGAAAAGTTTTAAACAATTGCCAGGTATCTTTATAGTTGTACGCTTTGGGTATGAACTCTTCCCGCTTGGCAAACAGCGGCATGACGGAAAAACAATACACCAAAGCGGCGATGATGAATGTGGCCGTCATGCCGTAATGCTGGGCCAGCCAGCCGCCAAACAAAGGCCCTAAAATTTGGGTAATACTGATGATGGCGTAAATTACGCTAAACTCCCTGCCCACCTGGCCTTTGTCCGCGTAGCGCGCCATAAGCGCGTGGAACCCGGGCCAATACAAAGATTTTTGCAGGCCGTAAGCAATGGCGGCCACAAACACCAAGCCGGGGTTCTCCCGGGCCAGGAGCAAAACCACCCAATACAAAATTTGGAATGGCACGCTCATGGCAATGGCGTGCTTGTAACCGTACAAACTGGCAAAACGCCCGCCAAAAATAATTCCGGGAATATATACCGCGTACACCAAGGAAAAAAACAAAAACACCTGCGGTACGGTAAAGTGCAGGATACTGTACAAAAAAATCGGTTCAAATACCAGGGTAATGGACAGCGCCATATTGGCAATAGCCGAAGACGCGTACAACTCCCCTATTTCCGCCCGGACTTTTTTGGAAAAATAAGATGGAAGATGGTAATTTAGGAGCATGTTTGTTTTAATCCTACGAACTTACGAACTTTTCGAACTACGAACTGCGCATGTCTGCCACCCCGGAAAATTTTGTGCTGATGGTCATCTTAAGCCACAAAATTTATCCGGGGTCCAGAAATCAGGATTGGCAAAGTAAATCGTAGTCCTGGACCCCGGATATTTTTCAAGCTTGCGATAACCCTCAATTGAAAAATTCCGGGGTGGACACTCTATACATATTAAACTACAAAATTAATCAATCGATTTAGTACAAACACAACCCGTTTTGGATTTTGTATTACCATGATATTCTTTTTATTAACTTCTGCCATAACCTTCTCCTCAGTGCTATTAACGGGCATGGAAACACGTCCTTTAACTTTACCGTTTACTTGGACCACTATTTCCACGGTGCTGTCTATTACCATCGCGGGATCAAATATTGGCCACGGCTCCAACTGTAGCGATTGTTGACGATTCGCGCGGCCGAGCGTTTTGTCAACAACCTGATTTAATTCTTCACAGACATGGGGCGCGAAAGGGTATAACAACTTTAAAAAAGTCTTTACCGTTTCCAAAGAAACCTCCTCGTCCTTAATCTGGTTATGGAATTCCATAAAACTGGACACCGCGGTGTTAAAACTGAAATTTTCTATGTCTTCGGTGATTTTTTTAGTGAGCTTATGGAGTCGTCGCTTAACATCGTCACTGTCAGTGTAGCGTGCCGATTTATCGGCTGTTTTCGATGAGCCCAATAAATTGGGCGCGCTACGCTCGTTAACCCAATTCCAAACCCTATCCAAAAACCTCCGAATACCAACAACTCCCTGAGTTTGCCACGGCTTGGCGTCTTCCAACGGACCCATGAACATTTCGTACATGCGCAAACTGTCCGCGCCGAATTCCTTGACCATGTCGTCGGGATTTATTACGTTGCCGCGGCTCTTGCTCATTTTTTCGCCGTCCGGGCCTAAAATCAAACCTTGGTTGCGGAGTTTTAAAAACGGTTCGCCAAAATTCAAATAGCCAAAGTCGCGCAGGGCTTTGGTAAAAAAGCGCGAGTACAGCAAATGCAACACCGCGTGCTCGGCGCCGCCAACGTACACGTCCACCGGCAGCCAGGTTTGCATTTTCTTTTTGTCGGCAAACTGTTTTTTATTCTTGGGGTCGCTATAGCGCAAAAAATACCACGATGAATCCACAAACGTATCCATGGTATCATAATCGCGCTCGGCCTTGCCGCCGCACACCGGACACTTCACTTTTTTAAAACTCTTTGACCGCTTTAAAGGCGACTCCCCGGTCGGCCTAAAGTCCACATCTGTCGGCAATTTAACCGGCAAATCTTTTTCGGGCACCGGCACCATTCCGGACTCCGCCCGATGCTTTGGCAAAGCAAGATTAAGAACAGCTGGCTCTTGTTTGCCGGTAAAATGCAGCTTTTTAAAAGCACCCAAAACCAGTTCCCCATTTAATTTTTTTGCCAATACTTTTCCGTCGTTTAAAGGGACAATAGTTTGCTTTTTGCCGGTCAAAATCACAAAGCTTGCCGCTTGTTGCTTAATTTGGTCAAAATCAAAGCCTTTTTTTAAAGCCGCCGTTACGCTCGGGCGATCTTTTCCATCTACGAATTTTCCGCTGACTGGAGTTTCCACAAAGATAACCTTGCCTAAGCGTACTCTCTGCTCTAACAATCTCATGGTTACCACACCGCCAAAAGAATGAGCTACCACACAAGTAGATTCATCCAATACGCAATTTTTTCTTACGTATTCAGCCTGCTCTAAATCGTTTGGCATTTCCGTGCCAGGCAAATCTGGAGTTTGGACTTCGTACCCTGCTTTTTCTAAATTCTGCTTCAACCAGGGAATAAATGACTCTTTCGAGGTTTCAGCCCTGCCGTGCAGAATTACAAAGCGTTTTATTTTGGAATTAGCCGCGCAATTTTCACAATATATAATTGGGATGGGCGCGCCCCAGTAGCGCTGGCGGCTGAGCAGCCAATCGCGCAGCTTGTAATTTACGGTGCGGCGGCCGATGCCGGTTTTTTCCACGAAATCAATAATGTCAGCCCTGGCCTCGCCCCATTTGCGGCCTTTGAATTCCACCGGCTGTTCCAAAATCGCTTCCGGGTCGTGGTGGTAACAGTATTCCAAATTACGCACGCGCTCAGCCTCTACCGGGTCGGCCGGGAACATTACTGGCCGCAGCGGGATATTAAACTTTTTAGCAAAGGCAAAATCACGCTCGTCGTGGGCGCTGCAATTTACAATGCCAGTACCGTAATCGGCCACCACAAACGACGCTATCCAAATAGGCAAATCACCAGTACCAAAAGGATTCTCTATATAACGGCCGGTAAACACGCCCTCAATTTCGTTTTCCACTTTAAACCGGTCCGCGGCACGGCGCTTGGCTAGCGCGTCCAAAAATTCTTTTACCGGATTCTCATGCTCCGTACCCGCGACCAGTTTAGGCACCAGCGCGTGTTCCGGCGCAATGACGCAAAAAGTTTGCGCCATAAAAGTTTGCGGCACTGAGTCGTAGCACTCCACCGGGATATTCAAATCTTTGATTTTTTGCTTCCAGCTTACCCCGGCGCTTTTGCCAATCCAATTCCGCTGCATGGTCTTAATTGGTTCCGGCCAGTCCAGTTTGTCGAGGTCTGTTAGTAACTCTTCGGCGTAGTCGGTAATCTTAAAAAACCACTGCGACAAATTTTTCTTTACCACCAACGTACCGCAGCGCTCGCATTTGCCGTCCACTACCTGCTCATTGGCAAGGACGGTATTGTCTTTGGGGCACCAGTTGACTGAGGCCAACTTTTTATAGGCCAATCCTTTTTTATACAGCTGTAAAAATAACCACTGGGTCCATTTGTAATATTCCGGGGATGATGTATCAACTTCCCGGCTCCAATCATACGACAAGCCAATGGACTTGATTTGCTCGCGGAAACGCTTAATATTTTTTTGTGTGGTTTTGTCGGGATGAATCCCTTCCTTAATCGCGTAATTTTCCGCGGGCAAGCCGAACGCGTCCCAACCCATAGGGTGCAAAACATTGTCGCCCTTCATTCGACGGTAGCGCGACAAAATATCCGTGGCCGTATACCCTTCCGGATGCCCCACATGAAGCCCCGCTCCCGAAGGATACGGGAACATATCTAAAATATACTTTTTGGGCTTCCTGGCGCTGTCTTTAGTTTCAAAAGTCTTGTGCGCCTCCCAATATTTCTGCCACTTTTTTTCAATTTTTTGATGGTTGTACTTTTGCATAAATTATTAATTAGTTGCGTGCCTCCGAATTCTATTTATATACCGTTTCATTTGGCTTTCCATCCTCGCGAAAAAAGGGTCATTTATTGCTCTTTCCGCCAAAAGCTCATGTTCGATTTGAGCCACCGTCCTGTCTATTTCTTGCTGTTCGAGCTCATTTTTCTCCTGCTCTTTTTCAGCTTCGGCAAACATCGCCGGCAGGGCCTCTGATAACATATCTACCAGATACGGCTCCATTTTCTGCCAAATAGAAACAAGCCTGGGGTCGTTATCGATATCAAGTTTGATGCTCCCCTTCTCTCTAATGTTATCCAACAAGACCTGGGCTGTAATAAGCATGCTATCCATGCACATTTGCAAATACTGCTGAATTTCCACCGCCATGGACGTGCTGGAATCTTTAGCCGCTCGCCTGCTTATTCTCGCAAGCTCAAAACTTATCCCGTAATTTGAATGATTCATATCATGCATGGTGCGCACGCCTTCCACCAAACCCTGGCTCAATAAAGGCTTACCCTCGCTGTCCTTAGCCCTAGACGTTAACTCCAAGCCGTCGTAATCGTAATCTGACTGAATGATCTTTTCGGACAAAATTTCCTCAACCAACCCATCCAGTTTCATACAGGCAGTCCTAAGTTCTTCGGCAAAGCCTTGAGCCAACTTGGTCTCAACATATTCGGCAAACAACGCTTGAGATTTCTTTGCTTCAAAATTTATGCGCCTTGTTTTTGCCTCGGGAGTTAAAAAATCCGCATCAGTCAGTTCGTCAGGCAATTGCGCGCTTGCGCCAGGGCGGACATCTGCATCTTCCCCCACCCTACTCTTTGCCGATTCCTGGCGGACTCCTAAAGTCACAGGTTTTTCAACCTTATTTAAGGCGCTAAAATTTATCCCCTCTCCTTCATAATATCCAAACGGCTTTTCCGGCATAGGTGTCAAACCAAAAATAATTTTTTTGCATTTGCCGTGGTTAAACTTGCAATGTCCTCTATTGATATCTTTTTTATCTGTGCCACTTTTTCCGCCGTATGCTTTACAAAACTCGGCTCATTACGCTTGCCGCGATGCGGCACCGGCGTAAGGTAGGGACAGTCGGTTTCAAGGATAAGTTTGTCGAGCGGAGTCATTTGCACCAATTTTTCCATGTTGCCGGTTTTGTCGAAAGTTGTAATGCCGTTAAAGCTCACGTACGCGCCTCGATCTATAAATTTTTGCAAAGCCGATGGACTGCCGGTAAAGCTGTGGACTTCAAAACGCGCATCTGCTCCAACCCCCTCCCCTCGCTTGAGCGCCTCTGGCTCGGGCTTTGCCCGAGTCGATGGTGTCGCGAGGTGCTCCCCCTTGGCAGGGGGAGAGGCTCCGCGGTTTTGCTGAGATAACTGCGGAGCCTCCCCTCCTTGCATAGGAGGGGTGGACGCGTTAGCGGACGGGGTGGTTGGAGTTAATTCTTGGTCCAAAATTTCAAGCATCTCATCATACATTTCCTCAGTGTCCTTTGCCGGCCGGCTATGGATCACCAAAGCCTTATTTAATTCCTTGGCCAATTTAATCTGCGCGCGGAATGCGGCTTTTTGCTTTTCCTTAATTGAGGAAATATCGCCATCGGCTGGCAACCTGAAATAATCCAACCCGCACTCCCCTATCCCGACTACTTTTGAATCCAGCGCGATTTTTTTATATGCCTCATAGTCAAAAATTTCTTCCCGAGTCTTAAAATGCGTTTCTTCCTCATCGACGTATTGCGAATACGTATGGACGGGATGGAGGCCCACTACGGCATAGACTCCTGACGGAAATTGGTGGGCCAGCTCCACGCATTGCCGCGATGTGTCCAACTGCGTCCCCACATTTACGACATTCACCCCACTGTCCAAAGCCCGCTGCAAAACTTCCTTAGCATCGTTCTCAAACGCCTTAAAATTTACGTGGGCGTGGGTGTCTATGAGCATAATCAATGATCTAAAATCCTACCGTCTACGATTTGTTTCGCCCTAGTCCTAATTTTTTCCGGCTCCCCACCTACATTTAATTCTTTTAGCAATTGGTCAAACAAATTTGCTTCTGAGTCATGGGCTCCAGTTACACCTAAGGCCTGAATCTGCTCTCTGATATATTCCTCAACCTGTCGCCTTTGTTCCAAAGCTAAGGCTGCTTGATCGCGCATTTGGGAGAACGGTTCAAATTTAGTATCATCTTCTACCATACTATTACTCCATCCTCGGAAATAATCGTGGAATATTTTCGAGCTTAGGGTCTTTTAAACCATCCACCTTCGCTAAAGCTTCGGCGGATGAACCGCTAAGTAACTTAAGGTGGGTCAAAATCTTTTCGCTAGTTTGAGGTAAAAACGGCTTAAGGCTTTCCGCGATCTGGCAAAGCTCAGATAACAAATATTCGATATCTTTTTTGGCGCGGTCCGGGTCGGTTTTAATTACCTTAAACGGCTCGTTTTTTTGGATATATTCGTCGCAGTTTTGGATTTTTTTCCAGATTGCGTCCATGGCTTTTTGTATGTGGTATTTTTCGATGTAGCGCAGGGCCTCGCCCTGCTCCCCATCATGCAGGCCGGGGGCCTGCGCTACATCCAGAATGACGTCCGCATTAATCGCCATTTTCATTATGCGCGATGTTAGGTTCCCCAAGCCATTAGCCAAACCCGAGTTATAACTCTCTTTAAATTTCTCAATAGTAAAATCCCCGTCCTCAAACGTGGACACTTCGCGGGCAAGCCAATAACGGAGGGCGTCGGTACCGTAGGTGGCGATGATGTCGTATGGGTCAACCACATTGCCCAAAGACTTGGACATTTTTTGGCCGCCGCTGTTTATGAAGCCGTGAATTATAATCTGCCGTGAATTTGGCAGACCCGCGCTCATAAGCATCGCCTGCCACATCGCCGATTGCTGCCTAAGATTGTCCTTGCCGGCAATTTGCAAGGCGTTCTCCTGGCCTATGGTACCCCAAAATTCGTCCCATCGATCAAAACTCGGCACCTCGCCTTTGTTGTACCGCGCTGCCTCAGCCGCACCGTCGGGCCAGCCCAACGTGGAAATATAATCTATTAAGGCGTCAAACCACACGTACATAACGTGCTGGTCGTCGCCCGGCACCGGCACGCCCCATGGCATTTTTTTTGCCAAACGGGAAATGGAAAAATCCTGCAGTCCGGATTTTACAAATTGTTTAATTTCGTTAAACCTAAAATCCGGCACTACAAAATCCGGATGCTCATCGTAATACTTTAAAAGCGGTTCCTGGTATTTGCTAAAGCGGAAAAAATAATTCTCTTCGTCAATTGTTTCAATTTCCAAATGCGGATGGATTAAACAGCGGCCGTTGTCGTCCAAGTCGCTTTCCTGTTTTTCCAGCTCACAGCCGACGCAATATTTTACCTTATAATTCTTTTTGTAAATGTCGCCGTTTTTGTCGCACAATTTCCAAAATTCCTGGGCCGCTTTTTTATGATGCGAATCGGTTGTGCGTATAAAATGGTTATAGCTCAAATTGAGCGCTTTTTTTAAGTCGTCAAATTTAGCCGCGTATTCGTCGGTATACTTTTGCGGATCCTTTCCCTCTTCCAGCGCCTTCTCGTAAATTTTTTGTCCATGCTCGTCCGTGCCCGTATTAAAAATTACATCCTTACCCAAAACATCCCGCTGGTACCGCGCGATTATATCCGCATACACAAACTCCTGGGCGTGGCCCATGTGGGGCTTGGAGTTTACGTATGGGAGAGTGGTGGTAATGTAAAACTTATTATTCATCTTAAGTCCGCTGATCCTTCGCTGATGAGGACGCTGATTAATCGCTGAATCGTAATACACTCGCTGATGGTTACTTTATAATTCAGCGTAGTATCAGCGTTCCTATCAGCGACTTATCAGCGAGTAAAAAACAAAAAGGCTATTTCTAGCCCTTTTATTATACAATTTATTGGGATTTTGGACAAATCGCCTACGCCTGGCTCGAAGGCCAAAATTCTTTGACCACCACTGTTATAGCAGTAGCAATGGGGACCGAGATTACTAATCCAAGGATGCCGGCTAACTGGTAGCCAATAAGCAGCGCCAGCATGGTCAGCAACGGCGAAGTGCCCACCGTTTTTTCCATTATTTTTGGGACCAGGATATAGCCTTCAAATTCATGGACAAACAAGTACAGCACCGCTACCCAAATCGCCAGCGCGGGGCTTTGGATGAACGCTATAAACATGGCCGGAATTGCCGAAAGGAATGGCCCAATGTACGGGACTATTTCCAGCAAGCCTGCCACCAGCGACAAAACCAACGCGTATTGGACATGCAATAAACTAAGGCCAATGTAAGTAAAAATAAAAATCCCAAAACTAATAATCACCTGGCCTAGCACCCACAGCCCCATCTTTTTTTGGATCTTGTCTATTACGTTCAATGTAAATTCATGATGGTGCGATGGGATAAGCGACCCAACAAACGTCTTCATCCCTTTTTGTTCCGCCACTAAATAAAAAGAAATTACCAATACGGCAATGGCGTCCAGCGCGCCGTTAAACACGCCAAAGGTACTGCGCACCACGTTGCCGCCGCTAAACGCCGTGCCTACATCACTAAAAAAATTCTGGACGTAGGTACTGCCAAATTTGGCTTGCAGTGCTTCTACATACTGCGGCAGGTTGGCCTTAAGGACCTGGAACTGGTCCAGGACTGGCGGGATCATTAAATAAATTACCAACAC
>JADMIO010846040.1_pt1 | contig 17500 bp, 15 predicted proteins | sample 8958161 | NCBI WGS metagenome assembly JADMIO01 (sample SAMN16585339, study PRJNA669376) | soil metagenome | isolation source: Crop rotation soil | place: USA: Cullars Rotation, Alabama | collected 2011
CTTTCCCCCGCGCGACTCGGTGATCGCTGATTACCATTCCGTTCTGGCGCGGCCCGGGGACGCGAGTCGCGGCGAATTAGTCTACAAGCGAGAATGCTCCGCGTGCCACCGCGTTCGCGACATGGGCTACGACGTTGGTCCGGATCTGGCATCCTCGCCGTCGCGAAATCCCGACGCGCTGTTGACCAATATCCTTGATCCCAATCGCACGGTAGATCCCGCCTTTTTGCAGTATGTGATCGTCGATCAATCGGGCCGATCGTTCTCGGGAAAGATTGTCGCGGAAACTGCAACCAGCATCACGCTGACAAGCGGTAAAGGAGTGGAAGACGTCGTCCTTCGGACCAACATCAATGAGCTTGTCAGCAGCGGCAAGTCATTAATGCCCGAAGGCTTTGAGAGGACCATTTCTAAAGCGGAAATGGCCGACTTGATTCAGTTCTTAACGGGGTTGGAGAGCCCAGTCGGAGCGAAGCAGGGCCCACTTGTCGGCACTCATCCCGGCACAATCGAACCGCCGTAAGCCGGCATGAATTGTAGGAAAAAATCGTGTCGGCGAGTTCTTCCGGTTGTAATTTCTATCCGTCGGCCGCCGCAACCACCGTCGGTCATCCAACCGCCGACTACGCCGACATTTATTGCCGGATTCGTCGGAGTCCAATCGGAGCGCGATCAGACTGAGTTTTGAGCTCGCTTCGACGCACTTTATTCTTGGCTTGGCACAATGTCAACTTGGCGACGAGCGTGCGTCTTTGCATTTGGTTCAACCAGGTTTTCGAATTCGGCGACCGGTCGCTTGCGCCAATAATTCGCCAGAATGGAACCGGTGATGTTCATCCATGGACTGAACACCGCGGCCGCCAGACCCATTGTGCCTAGCATGTCGAGCTGTGCCGCGATGCCTGACGCCATCCCGCCGTTTTGCAGGCCAACTTCAAAGGAGATGGTGCGGGCGGACGTGCGGTTAACTCGCAGGATTCGACTCGACCAGTAGCCGAGGACGTAGCCCAGGGCGTTGTGAATGGCAGCCGCGATAAACAGAAGTCCGCCGACGGCGAGCAGCTCGTTCCGTCCTTTCGCGGTGGTGACGGCGGTGAAGTAGATGATGCCAAACATGGAGGCCAGCGGCATGCGGCGCTCGATCGCCGGCGCCACTTGGGCGAGAGCATGGAATGCGACGCCGGCGACTACGGCGCCCAATAAGTAGTTTGCAAGCGTCAGCCAGGGAGTCGCCTGGCTCGACATTCGCCCGAGAACATGCGCCCAGCCGCCAAGAGCGAGATAGGCGAACCAGCCTGCGCCCAAAACTGCGATCGTCACGGCCAGGCGGCAGCCGAACGCCGAGGCGCGTTTCAGATAATCGTGCAGCAGCGCCGCCCCGATCGGCACAATCAACAGCTTGATAATGTCAGACATCATTCCCAGGAAACTAATCTCGACCCTGTCGCCGGCGAGCATCTTCATCCAAAACGGAGTCATGATGGGCGCCATCATGGTGGTTACCGACGTTACGGTGATCGACAAAACCAAATCAGCTCGAGCGAGGTATGCCATAACGTTTGAGGCGAGGCCGCTCGAGCAGCATCCGACGAGGATAATGCCCGCGGCAATCTCGTCCGGGAAGGAAAAGAGCCTCGTGAGGCCGAAGCCGACCAGCGGCATGATCGTGAAATGGCACAGGATGCCGACGAAGACGCTCCAGGGAATTTTTGCGATCCCGGCGAAGTCGTGCAGGCTCATTTGCGTGCCCATGCCGAACATCACCAGTTGGATGACCGTGAGAATGATCCACTTGTTGCTAAGATCAATCGGGGCGATGTGAAGGAACAAGTCTGGATAGGTGAGCGCCGAGGTGACGGCGGCGGCGATCCAGGCGGTGAATTGGTAACCCCGCAGGGCGGGGATCTCGCGGAGTGTAAGCACCAGCGAGGCCGCCAGCACGATGGTCCCGGGCCGCCAGAGGTAAGGGCGGTCTTGGATTGCGCCGATCGCCAGAGCGCCGGCGGAAACGGCCGCGAGGCCTAGGCAAGCCCGGACGATCGATGAGAGGCCCAGCCGCGATTCACTGGCGCTCATCTTTCGCCTCGTTGAAGATTCGCGCTAGCCGTTCGATCGCCAGCGGCGGGCTGGCTAATATTGGGACGCGCTTCCTGTCGGCGGGAATCGTCGCGACGACGCGCGCCATGGAGGCTTGCGCGAGTGCAATCACGTCGACTTGCGCGGAAAGCTGCTCGAGGACGGCGAGCACCAATTCGTCGTGCCGAGCCGCGTTGCCGCCCATCAAGGCTTCAAACGCGCCGTCGCAAAGACGAGGGATAAGCTCAATTTCTCGGCCTGCCTCGGCCGCACAGCGCGCGATGAGTTCGGCCGTGGGCTCGAGCGTCGTGCGCAGCGTGGCAATGACGCCTATGCGGCGCCCGATAGCCACGGCCGCTTCCGCCATGGGGCGATCGACGCGGAGTACCGGCACGCTCGACAGATCCGCGGCTGTCTCAACCGCGCGGCCGATGGACGAGCAGGTGACGAGGATCAGGCTGGCGCCTGCGTCTTCGGCGGCGGCAACATGCTGCACAAGTCGGCGGGCCGTGGGCGGGCGTAAGCGATCGTGAGTGATCACGTCTTTGATCAAGCTGTCATCGACGATGTTGAATAGCGGTAGGTTCGGCAGCTTTTCCTTGCACAATTGCTCGAACATTGGAACGAGCGTCGCCGAGGTGTGGATCATGCCCAGCCGTTTTCCTGCCATGATGGCTCAGTCCTCTCTGCGGCTGGCGCGGTCGATGGCGACCGCCGCCAGAATGACAAACCCTTTGACGACCTCTCGCCAGAACGGCGAAACTTCGAGCAAGACGAGCCCATTGTTGAGCACGCCGATGATGAGACAGCCGAGCACCGTGCCGAGGATCGAACCGCGGCCGCCGGAAAGACTGGTCCCCCCGATGACAACGGCCGCGATCGAATCGAGCTCGTAACCGACGCCGGCATTGGGATCGGCGGCGTCGAGTCGCGCGGCGGTGAGTAATCCCGCGACGCCGGCCAGGGCGCCGCCGAGCGTGTACACGGCCACCTTGATGCGCCCAACATGCAATCCGCTGAGCATGGCCGCGCGCTCGTTTCCTCCAACGGCATAAAGATGCCGTCCAAATCGCGTGCGGCGGGTGATGACGGTGAACAGCAGGCCCAAGGCGCTGGCAATCCACACGGGCATCGGCACGCCAAACCTCAGTCCCGTGCCGAGAAATCGGAACTCGTCTCCCAAGCTCGTAATGGGATAGCCGCCGGTCCAGAGCAACGTCGATCCGCGTGCGATGCTGAGCATGCCCAGCGTCGCCACAAACGGGGGCAGCGCAAACCTCGTGATTACCAGGCCATTGAAGGCGCCGAGCGCTGCCCCGACGGCAATGCCGGCCACGATGGCGCCAAGCGTCGTGAACTGCAGGGCGACGCCGATCGGCGTTAGGGCAATACCGTTTTTCAGCAGACCTGCCGACACGGCTCCGCTGAGGGCCAACACTGAGCCGACCGACAGATCGATCCCGCCGGCCAAGATGATCATGGTCATGCCGATGGAGAGGCAGACGTTGACGGAAATCTGGCGGAGAACGTTGACGCCGTTTTCGACGGTCAGGAACTTATCGGTGGCGACGCTGAGCGCCGCGGCCATCGTCACGAGCGCCACGACGGACTTCAGTTTGGTCAAATGCTTGCGCATGGGGTGCGTTTCATCCAGCTTGCCGTGAGTGGAGGCTACTCGAGGGCAAGGCGGCCTTCAGGAGAACTTCTTCGCTGGCCTCGCGGCGGCTGAACTCGCCCGTGACGCGGCCTTCGGCCAAAACAATGATCCGGTCGGCGATGGCCAGGATTTCCGGCATCTCGGACGAAGCCAGCAGCACGCCGAGGCCGGTGCGGGCGAGATCGTTGATCAGCGCGTAGATTTCGCGCTTGGCGTTCACATCAATGCCGCGCGTCGGCTCGTCGAGCAACAGCGCCTTTGGCTTGGTGACCAGCCACTTGGACAAAACTACCTTTTGCTGATTTCCGCCGCTGAGATATCGAACCGGTTGATCGACGGTTGGCGTTTTGATGGCGAGCTGCTGCACATAGCGGCGCGCCAGATCGCCCTCTTGTCGGTGATTTACAAAACCGAACTGCCCGAGAGGCGCGCGCGTGGCCAGGCCAACGTTCTGGGCAACGCTCATGGAAAGCACGAGGCCATCAGCTTTGCGATCCTCGGGCGCCAGCGCCATCCCCGCGGCAATAGCCTGTCGTGGCGAACGGATGTTGCATCGCTTTCCCTCGATCCAAACGGCGCCTGACGATAATCGTGGATGAAGGCCGAAAATGCATTGCAGAAGCTCGGTGCGTCCGGCGCCCATCAGGCCGAACAGACCGACGATCTCGCCCCGGCGTACGCTTAGCGACGTCGGCCAGATGGCGAAATCATCCGAGTGTTGGGTCCGCCCTAGCGAGACGCTCTCGAGTCGCAGCACTTCGTCGCCAATCGTGGCCTGACTCTTAGGGAAGAGCTCTGACAGCTCGCGCCCTACCATTAATCGGATTAGCTCATCATGGTTCCGTTTGCCATACGGCTCGGCGGCGATGCAGTTGCCGTCTCGGAGCACCGTGACGTCGTCGGCGATTTGTGGCAACTCGTCTAGTTTGTGAGTGATATAGATAATGCCGACGCCGCGGGATTTGAGCTGGCGAATCAGGCGAAATAGGGCCTCGACTTCGTGATCGGAAAGCGCGGAGGTAGGTTCGTCCATGATCAGGACGCGAGCATTGAATGAGAGCGATTTAGCGATTTCGACGATTTGCTGCGCGCCAACTCGGAGCTGCCGAACCTGAGTGCGGGGATCGATCGCGAGTTCGAGTTGAGCAAGCAGCGCTGCAGCTTCGCGATTCATGGCCGAATAGTTAACGAGGCCAAGGCGGGCGCGCGGTTCGCGGCCAAGGAAAATGTTCTCCGCGACGCTTAACTCAGGGAGCAGATCGAGCTCCTGATGAATTATGGCGATGCCCGCCTGCTGTGCATCACGTGGGTTTTGGAAGACCTGAAGCCGATCTTCAATAAGAATCTTGCCGGCGTCCGGCAGGAAAACGCCCGCGAGGATGTTCATGAGCGTGCTTTTTCCCGCGCCGTTTTCACCTAAGAGTGCATTGAGCCGGCCGCGGCGAACAGTGATGTGGACGTCGTCCAGTGCGTGCACCCCAGGAAACGATTTCGAAATGCCCTTTGCTTGGAGCAGCACATCGCCGGTCGAAGGGTCAGTTGGCTGGTCAGACATGGCACAATTGACGATTGACTAAATCACTCAACGGTTGCTTCCAGCGGAATCAACTTCAACGGCTTCGTTGGCTTCTCACTTCGCAGCTCGATGCAGCCGACAAAGCGCACCCTGCGACCAACTTGCGCTCGCATGGAAAGAGGCTTTTCCACGCGATTCTCGACCAGCAGATTGAGTTCGGCCGCCAATTCGTTGAAATCCTGCGAGCGGGAGAATTCGCCGGCGGTAATCGTTCCGGTCGCATCGCGAACGGCGTTGCCGAACACTGGCCCAGTTGTGATCAGTAAGTCGGCGCCGTTGGCGCTATCAGATAATGCTACGCCGACGCCGTTTTTCTCGAGTGAAACGATCGTGCCTGCGCCTCCGAGAAGAAAATAGGTCGATCGCCCTATACCGACGGTCCGTCCGAATTTCGGCCGGGCCTGTTGAGGATTGGCCTCCAGAGCGGCGAGAACAGTTGCCGCGTCGTGGGCGTCGGCCAGGCGAGGGACAAGTCGCGCGCGCCAATAATCCTCGGCGAAGGTTTTAGCGTTAAATGCCACTGCTCGCTGTTGGGTCGTGGCCTGTCCAAGCGGAACAACATGGAATAGCGGAAACTTCCAGAGCAGTCCCGCTCCCAAAAGGAGAATGCCGACGATGATCGCGATGCGGCTCATCAATAGAGTCTATTCCTTGCGGCCGTAGTCGCCGTAATCGCTGACGTTGTCGCGGTTCACCAATTCCACCGCGACAGGTATTTTTTGATCAAATTCCCGGCGTCCCTTGAACCACTCGTCGGCGAACTCGGCGGCCTTACGAGCCATCGTCTTGGGGAATTGCATGCCCGTGGCTGCGATTTTGCCGTCGGCGATTAACTTGACCACGTCGTCGGCGCCATCGAAGCCAAACACCTTCACGGCGCCTTCCTTGCCAGTGGCTACCAAGGCTTGGTAGGCGCCCATCGCCATGGCGTCGTTGCCGCAGAACACGGCGTTGATGTCCGGCTGCTTTTGCAGGATTGATTCCATCACTTCGAGGGCTTTGGCCCGGTCGAAGTCGGCCGGTTGTTGGGCGATCATCTTCAGTCCTTCAAAGCGGTCGACCACGCTGTGAAAGCCTTTCGATCGGTTGTACGTGTTGTTGTCTCCGGTTAGCCCGAGCAATTCGACATAGGGGCCTTTTTCACCGACGGTCGCAACGAAGTATTCGCCGAGGGCGACGCAGCCGGAGTAGCTGTCTGACAGGATTTGGGAGGTGGCCGCGTCGTTGGCGTTGATCTCGCGATCAATGCAAAACACCGGGATGCCGGCCTCCTTGGCGCGGCGAACATTCGCGATGGAACCGTCCGCATCCGTCGGGTTAAACAGGATGGCGCCATAGCCCGCGGCGATGATGTTTTCAAAGTGGCTCGTCTCGGCAGCCGTGTCATTCTGCGAGTTGAAAACGGTCGATTCATAGCCAAGCTCTTGGGCGCGCTGCTGGGCGGCCTCGGCAAGGACCACGAACCAGGGGTTATTGAGCGTCGAAATGACGATCGCGATCTTTGGCTTGCCGGGCGCTTTCGTGCCTCCTTTCTGACTGCAGGACGTCAGCGTCTGGCAGGCGACAATGGCCGCCATCGCCACGGCGAGAGTGCGGATAAAATGGCTCATAAACGGATGCTCGATTCAATGTCTGATTAACAGTCTAATCGCTTGCAGATTGGACCATACCAAAGAAGTCATCGCCTCCGACTTGTCCGCCCTTAAATGTAAACTCGACGCCATCAATGTAGGGCCGCCGGCTCCTCGCCTTGCATAAGGGGGCGCCGGTGGCGAGCGGCGCCACCATCTGGAGGGCTTCAATGCCGAGGGCTCGCGCAACATCGCCTGCTGTATCGCCGCCGGCGACGGCCACGCGACGTACGCGCCGCGCCTGCAAAACTAAGTCGAGTACACGTCCCAGCATCTGTCCAGGCGTGGCAGCGGCATCGTCGCGGGCAAATCGATCGGCCACTCGCGCGTCGGGCGCGCCGCGGCTGGTGTGGACAATCACCGACCGTCCTGCATCATGTTCCTTGATGATGCGCTTGGCAATTGCGGACAGACCGGATTCCAAGTGGCCGGAGCGAGAAAGCGTGACGACGTCGAGCGACGCCTCGACATATCCATGCGTTAGCGCCCAATCAATCTGACGTTCAGTGACTGGCGAACAACTGCCGGAGACGGCGATGACCGGTTCAACGGGCGACGCAGACCGTGGCATCTCCTCCGTATCCACCAGCCGGCGAGAATCCTGCCATGCCTGAGTCAATGAGGACTCGATTCCCGACGATCCGGCGACAAACAGTGGTTTGTTTTCTTGGCGTTGCAGCTCGATAAGGACGGCGCCGATTGTCGCGAGATGGGACTCGGTCAATGTATCAAACAAGACGATATCGCCGTCGGCCGCCTGTAAGATTCGTTCCATCGACGCGTTAACGCCGCGATCCAATACGAGCACGTCAATCAACGTGACCGGGCGTTTCGTTTGTTTGGACAGGTGCACGCTCACGTCCGACTCGTCCATCGGCGTTACTGGATGGCGGCGCATCGTGGGATGCCGGTCGAGGCGAAACGCGGGACTGTCGTGGCCAGCCCGCGCAAAGAGATTACCGAACGCGCAATACCGCCCTAGCCCCGGGGCGCCTACAACCAACGGCATGATGCGGTTTTTAAAGAGTTGGGCGCCGATGTCGATCGCCGACCCAATACTTCCCGCTGACGGCGAAGAATCAAACGTCGAGCAGATTTTGTAATGCACAAACAGCGGGTTGTATTCGAGTAGAGCGGCAAAAGCTGCGGGCAGTTCCGCCTTCATCCGCTGGGGCGACATCGCGCGACTTTGGCCGGCAACTCCGAACGCCCACGCTTGTGGGTAGCTGGCGAGCACGTCGGCACTCGGCGGTTCGGTGAAGAGAATGGTCGGCACGCCGCCGCGGACGAGCTGCTCCATCGCGTCGGTCGAACCGGTGAAGTCGTCGCCGTAATAAGCCATGAGCAGACTAATGGTCGGGCTCTCCAAATGGCGCACAACAATTACTTCTTTGCCTTGCCAAAGTAGGCGATCGACTCGCGAAGCTCCGGCCTATCGAGTGCATAGTCGGCCAGCTCAGTGCCAGCCACGGCGGCTTCCCATGCCTGGCGAATGGCCGCGACGCCTGCGGCGGCTCCGCCGGGATGGCCGAGTATTCCGCCGCCGGCGAGGTACATCAGATCCAGCGTCTGAGTCAAGCGGTAGGTTTCCGGGGCCTGACCGCCCCACTGGCCGGTCGAAACCACAGGCATCACGGGATCGTCGCCGAACATTGGTTGCAAGCACGCTTTGATGGACCGCACGACCGACTCGTCGGATTCGAAGAACTTGTTCTGGAGCCCGTTTACATGGATCTGATCGACGCCGGCCAGCCGCCAGAGTTTTTGATAGGCGGTGAACTCCATGCCCAAAGCCGGACATCGCGTATACATGCCCCAGCCGTTGCGGTGGCCGTGAATGGGAACCTGGCAGCGGCGGCGGAGGTGTTCGACGGCGGTCAGGCCGACGCTGTTGATGCTCAACATGACGCAAGTCCCGCCTGCCTCGATCACATCGTCGTGGTGTTCGAGCATCCGATCAAGCTGGTCGGAGATGTTGAAGGCGACCATCACTTTGCGGCCGGTAACATCGGCCGCTGCGTTTACGGCGTTCATGACCGCGCGCACTCGGTTTTTTAGCTGCGAATGGGGCGGGTTGGCCATGAGCTCGTCGTCTTTGACGAAGTCGATTCCCGCCAGCGCCAGCTCGTAAACTAACTTAGCGGTTTCTTCGGGACTAAGGCCCACGCTCGGCTTGACAATGGTTCCGATGATCGGCCGATCGAACACATTGGCGAGCCGACGTGTGCCGGCCATGCCGAACTGCGGGCCGGGAAAGTGTTTGGCAAAAGACGGCGGAAAATGAACGTCGAGCAGCCGGATCGCAGATAACTCGCGTAATTCGAATAGATTGCCGGCAATCGTCGCCACGATGGTTGGCAGATTTGGGCCGACATTGGCGAGCGGGAAACTGACGCGAACACGGCCGCGGCGGTAGGCGCCGTCGCTCGTTTTGGGCGAAATGGCGCCGGGCAGAGACGGCGCCGACGACGAGTCAAGCTCTTCGATGGACTCAAGCCTGGCGGCTGACCGCTGTCGAAGCTCCTCGGTTTCGCCAGGCACGCTGGTGAAGGTGCCGGTCGATTGCTCGCCGACAATCGTCGCAGCCGCGGCGACCAGCGTCAGCGGGGTTTCGATCAGGTATTCGGCGATGATTCGCTCTTCGGTCATTTGGTCCATGCGAGACGAACTTTATAGCACGCGCTTCACTGCGGCTTGCCAGCCGGCGTAAAGCTTATCAGCGGTCTGACCGTCCATTTGCGGTTCATACGTTTTTGTTGCTCGCGGCGGTGTCGCCAACTCGTTGAACGAACGATAGACCTCTAATCCCAACAAACCGGCCATGGCAGCGCCCCACGCGGACGCCTCGGCGATCTCTGAAACTTCGATGTTTAAGCGGGTGATGTCGGCGACGTATTGCATTAAGAAGGCGTTGCTTGTCGGCCCGCCATCGACGCGGAGGGCGCTCGGCTCCACCCCTGATTCGGCGTGCATCATCCCGAGCACATCGCGAAGCTGATAGGCGACCGATTCCAGAGCCGCACGAACGATGTGTTCCTTCCGCGTAAAGGCGGTGAGACCTACGAGGGCGGCTCGCGCGTCGGGACTCCAGTATGGAGCGCTCAGTCCTGCAAATGCAGGGACTAGATAGGCTCCGGCGTTGTCGGGTACGGCGGCTGCGAGGGCTGCGGTTTCAGACGCATCGTGAATCAGTCCCAATTGGTCGCGCAACCAGGCCACAGTCGCCAACGAATAATTAATCAGCCCTTCCAGCGCATAGGTCACGCTCCCTTGCCGTGCCCATGCCAAGGCACATACGGTTCCTTGTCCAGTTGACTCAAATCGAGCGCCGACGTTCAGCAGAACTGATGTGCCGGTGCCGAACGTCGCCTTCGCGGACCCCGGCTTGTAGCACCGCTGTGCGAAGAGGGCGGCTTGCGAATCGCCCATCAGGCCGCAAATGGGCAATCGGCCGGGCAGCGCTCCGTCCGCATCGGTTTCACCAGTCCGATCAAAGGATTCGCGAACCTTCGGCAGCGATTGAGCGGGAACTCCGAACAAATGACACAGACCGGCATCCCAGCGCAAGGCGCCCACATCGAATAGCAGCGTACGGCTGGCGTTGGTGACATCAGTTGCGAACGTCTCACCAAGCGTAAGCCGGTACAACAAGTATGCGTCGATAGTGCCAAGCAGCGCGTCGCCGGCGCGCATCCTCTCGGCGATGTCGGGCCGCTCATCGAGTAGCCATTTGAGTTTTGGGCCCGAAAAGTACGTATCGAGCTTCAGGCCCGTCGTCTTTTGGATGAGATCCTCGTGCCCGGCGTTGCGAAGCGTACGGCAAACTGGCTCGCCGCGGCGGCATTGCCAGACAATGGCGTTATATAAGGGACGTCCGGAACTGCGCTCGAAAACAATGAATGTTTCGCGCTGGTTGGCGATGCTAATCCCAATGACGTCCTTCCATCGGTCACGCTGCTGTTCAGCGAGTTCGCGGAGCACTGCAAGCGTGTTTTGCCAGATTTCCTCGGCATCGTGCTCGACCCAGCCGGGCTGAGGATAGATTTGCCGGTGCTCGCGCGACGTCTTGTCCACAATGCATCCCGCCGAATCGAATAGCACGGCCTTGGTGGCTGACGTGCTTTGGTCAATCGCGAGGATGAGCGTCATACGGGCAGTTCCGCGCGTCGCAAGATGTCACGAGCGGCGTCCACTAGGCCTTCCATGGTGATGCCATAGTGCCGAAATATGTCCGCCTGGCTGCCGGTGACAGTGTCTTCATCCGGGATTCCGGTAATACGGAAGGGCGCTGATAGGCCAGCTTGCAGGATGACCGCCGCGCACGCCTCGCCGAGTCCGCCGTAGACTGAATGTTCCTCGACGGTGATGATGGCGCGGCACTCTTTCGCCGTCTGGTATACCGCCTGGGCATCCAGCGGCTTGATTGTATGCATGCTCAGAACGCGGCAGTTCACGCCGTCCTCCGCGAGCTGCGCGGCGGCCAAAAGGGCATGGACGACTGTTTCGCCCGTGGCAATAAACGCCACGTCGTCGCCGTCGCGAAGTATCGTTGCGCGTCCTATATTCAATTCGGAGTCAGGCCCCCGCAGGCCGTACAGTGACGCCTTTCCGAATCGCAGATAGATGGGATGATCGGCCTGAGCTGCCGCTCGAACAGCTTCGCGCGCCTCAAAATTGTCCGCCGGCGCCAGGACAGTAATGTTGTGAATCGCTCGCAGCGCGGCAATATCGTGGAGCGAATGGTGCGTGCTCCCAAGAGCGCCGTAGCTGACGCCTGCACTGATGCCGACGATCACTGCCGGGACATCGGAATAGCAAACGTCATTCTTAATTTGCTCCAGGGCACGGGCTGTTAGAAAGCAGGCCGGCGACACGGCGAAAGATTTTTTCCCTGCGGCCGCTAACCCTGCGGAAATGCCGACGAGATTCTGCTCGGCAATGCCTACTTCCACCAGTTGTAAAGGTAAAGCCTGACCGAACGGGCCGAGCTTGCCGGATCCGCGCGAGTCGCTGGTCACGACGACAACATTGCGATCCTCGCTGGCCAGTTCCAACAGAGTGTCAGCGAACACTTCAAGATTGGGACGCCCCAATGTGAGCCCCAATTGCTTCGCGACTGCTCGCGCGCCGGGGCTAAACATGGAAGGGGCCGTCGCACTCATGCTTGGGCCTCCTTCAGCCCGGCGTCAACCCGTTCCAATTCGGCGAGAGCCAACTCCAATTCAGCATCCGTCGGAACGCCATGATGCCACTTCACGACGTTCTCCATAAAGCTGACGCCGCGGCCCTTGACGGTATTGGCGATGATGCAAGTCGGCTTGCCGAGGTTAGGCGGCGATTTTAAAGCTTGCGTCAGCGCGGCGACATCGTGACCGTCGACAACGCGCACGGCCCATCCAAAGCTGAGGAATTTCTCGTCAACCGGCTCGTTACCGCACACATCGCGAGTGCGACCCGTAATCTGCAACGTGTTGTGATCCAAGATTGCCGTCAGATTGTCCAATTTATAGTGCGCCGCCGCCATCGCCGCTTCCCAATTCGAGCCCTCAGCCAGTTCTCCGTCGCCCAGCAGCGTAAACACTCGATACGGCGCGTCATCCAGTTTTCCGGCCAGCGCAAGGCCGACGCAGATCGGCAGCCCATGCCCCAAGGCGCCGGTGTTCATTTCGATGCCGGGAACTTTTCGCGTTGGATGGCCGACAAAGGGCGAGCGATATTGGCACAACGTTTCAAGCTGTATGGGCGGAAAGAACCCGCGGTCGGCGAGCACAACATACAAGGCCTCGACCGAGTGACCCTTGCTCTGCACATACCGGTCGCGCATTGGGTCATCAAACGTCTGCGGCGACACGCGGAGCACGCGATTGTAAAGAACATTCAGAATATCGATGCACGAAAGGCTGCCGCCGGTATGTCCCGCTCCCGCGCGGGCGATGTACCGCAAGATGTCGCGCCGATAGCGATTCGACTTGAGACGTAGCTCGCGCTCGGTCATCTGATTAGCCTTCGCACTCGGCATGAAAGTGAGTATCCCAACCGAGGTAATTGCCGAACGCCTCGGCCAGCACCGCCGCGGTTTTCGATTGGGTCATCACGACATGATGTTCAAACCCTTGCTGGCAAACATACCGCAGCAAGTGTTGGAGCTGCGGCACATGAGCGACGGCCCGCGTGCCGAACGTGTTCAACTCGTCATTGGTAAGCTCGCCCTCACCAACGTAAGCGCGGATGCAACCATCTACGTCGGCGGTTGTAATGCGGCCATACGTCAGCGGACCGGCGGGCGTACGGCCCTCCAGAGCACCGTACGTGTTCTCAACGCCCAACGTGCTGCCGAGGATCGGCGCGTTTGCGATTTTGATATCCGGCAGAAAACTTTTCGCCCAGTTCCCGCAGTGAAACAGCGTGCACTTGTTCTCGTCGTCGCCGTAGTTGTTATTCCAGTCCACCAGCGCGGCAGGCGATTCGGCCGCCAACTGCATGGCGTACATTGTCAGAACGCCCGTGACATCCACCTCGCAAGCGCTCGGCATAAACCGCTCGCTCATCATGCTCATGAGCGTACAGACGTTGCAACCGAAGTTCTGCTGCACGCTGGTCCAGCACTGAATGGCCGTGGCGTCGATCGCGTTGGCGTCCATCCAGCGTCCGAGCACGACGCCGAGCTTCGCCATTTGAATCAGCTTTTCGGAAGGCACTCCGGGAGCGGGCGCGTAGCTGCGAATATCGTCGAGCTTGGCGGCGACAGCAGCGTCGTTGTCGGCTAACCGGCCGGCAGCCGCGAGGAATTCTGAAAGATCGACCGTCGTGACGCTGATTCCATGTCGTTCGAGAATCTTTTCACTGTACCGTACTGTATTGAACGCGCCGGGCCGGGCCCCCACGGCCCCGAGCCGGACGCCACGAAGGCCGTTCACGACTCTGCAGACCCGCAGGAATTGATCGAGGTCGGACTCAAAGCTCGGTGAATCAATCCGCGTGACATGTTTTTCGGTGAGCGAGAATTTAATGCCGGCTTGCACTAGATTATTGCAAACGGAGATTTTTCCGCAGAACGCATCGCGACGGCGCGAGACTCCAAGCTGGCCAAGATCGTCAGGGCACGCCTGTATCAATACCGGCACGTTCAACTTGGCTAACTTCAGCGTGTCGGCAACGCCTTTCTCATCGCCGAAATTCGGAAGGACGACGAGGATGCCATCGATCTCGTCCCGTCTATTTCGAAAAAGTTCGGCGCAGGCCCGCGCGTCGGCGTGCGTCTCGACACCGCCAAGCTTACTTTCCTCCGCCGAAAGCATGATCGGCGTGATGCCGCGCTTGCTGAAAAGACGAACAACGTCCTCGCGCGCTTCGGCCACAAGTTGATCGGGGAAGAAGTCGCGATTGCCGATGATGACGCCGAGCGTAGAAGACGAGAGTCGCATGAATCCACCGAAACCTGCCAGGACGCTGACGGAACTTGCATCATAAAACCCGGTCGTTTGATTCGCCATCAGGGCCGACCTGGGCAGGCCCCGATTGCGGTTTTCGGATGATGCGTTGCAACGGCAACTGCCAAAGGCTCGCGCGCGACCGTCCAAGTGACGTACACCGCTTCGTTACCGCAAACTCCTATAAGATCAAGCGTGCCACAGTTGCTCTCGGGATGGTACTCGTGGAATGTTCTATCGTCTGTCAGAAAGTTCTTCTCGCACGATTGCCAAGGTTCGTTTTCTTGGCGTTTGGGAAGCTGTGGGCGCCCTTGGAAGTCCGCGGCAAGCGACTACGCGACCCAACGTCCCTCGATACCAGTTTTATGACACTTCAACTGGGTTCAATAGTCGAGCGCGCCCACCACTCAATCGCTATCGACGAGCATCGCCAGGAACATGACGTCACCTTGCGGAGTCCGAAAGAGAAGTCTAACCACATCTTTGAGGCGCGTAGGCCGCGGCCTGCACATACACGTGCTGGACAAGCTGCTGCGTGCTCGGAGCAATGTTGGATTGCGCGAGCCCAGGCCCATGTCGATGACGGCTATTTGCACCGGCGACTCTCGGATCTAACTTTTCGGTGGAGGCACAATCGGGCCGCCGAGACGTCGCTTGGCCTCAAGCCAATTTCCTTAGGTTCGGACATCTTTCGGGGGCTTCTCATGGATTCCTAAGCGACGTTTTCAATTGGCTTAAGCGCTCGGTCATCCGCCGATCTCTCAATCGGCCTGCCAATCTCAGGTCGGAATCGAGCAAATTGACAGCTCCGTCAGTTTGAGAAGACGCGTAACCAGCTCAGCTACTACCATCCAACCTGGGGCTACCCGCGCTCGCGTGAGGCGCTCGCGTTATGAGCCAAAAGTAAAATACTACTCGGTTAGGCGAATCGCGAACTCGCGCACCCATTGGAGGGACGCCATGTAAACCAATGGGAGATGCGTTGCGGAGCCCGTCATTCCCATTCACCACCCGTCAGTCAGTACCTCCTCGCCTTGCGTTGTGCTTAGCGATTGCCAAGTGGTCAGATCGATATTGTCATTTACAAATCGTACGCTAGCGTCGCACAGCGCGACGCCGACGACCTGCGGATGTCTGCTGCGGGCGCCGTACATTGAGGGCGTGTGCCTGCCTTGCTGCACACAGGGCGTCAAATCATTGTCGGTGACGTCGCAATAGCTGCCATAAACGGATACGTCGGGCAGTGAAGAATTTGGGGCGAGATAGGCGGAAAAGCCGGCGGCGTCGCCCCACCAGGTCAGGCCGCGGATGTCGGACGCTTCGCCCTGGAGCACTTCAGCCATTAAGAGCGTGTTGCTGGTGCCGTCAGTAATTTGACTGAGGGGAATCGCCTTACGGCATTCAAAGGGAGCGCCCTTGTAAAGGACGCCGTTGACATCGGCCTTCTGGTTCCAGCCGGGGTCTTTTTCGAACAACGTGTTCTCAAGGCCGGTTGGTCCATAGTTCGCCGCGTAGTTGTGCTTGGTTAATCCCAAGGCGCCCCAGGGGAAGGGAGCAGACACTTTATCACTCGGACAGGTGGCCATGCTGAGGCGCTTGCTTGTGACGTTGGAAATGTTGGGCTCCGCTTTGTATTCAGGTCCGCTTCCGCGAATGCCGCCGAAGTTCTGGTAAAGACTTTTGAGCCCCGATTGCTCGGCGTAGGGAAGAATGCCCATTTGCCAGGTGCCCCAACAGCATTCGTAGAGTCCCGTCGGCAGAGTTCCCTTAGCGGAAATAAAGTTTTGGACTGCCATGGATTCCTGGTGCAAATTGTTCGCGCACTGCGACCTTCTGGCCGCTTCGCGCGCCGCTTGCACCGCCGGCAGGAGCAGAGCCACCAGAACTCCGATGATGGCAATGACGACCAGAAGCTCGACCAAGGTGAATCCGGAGAGCGGGCAGCGCGGCTGCCGTAGCGGGTGCCAATAAGCTCCGGATCTCGTTTTGGCTCGTGGCGACAGCAGCGATCCCTCGTGAACCGAGTTAAACCACCCAATTCCTTGTCGAATCATGAGAATCCCCTGATGGAGAAGTTTGCGAGAAGAGACATGTTCGGACGATTGGTTTAAGGCATTACATTTTCGACCTCAAAGTTGAACTCTTGCTTCCTTGTTAAACCGACGTCCATTGTGAGTTGACTATTTGCGTTGTATTTCGCCGACACGGTTTCCTCGGGAAGTTTTCCAACTCCTCCTGGTCCGCCGTTGCCGGAAAGGAGCGCCGAGGGAGCATGGATTCTGACCAAGTACTGGCCGGGCTTGAGACCTTTCTCTCGCGGAATGAAATAGAGACCGTCGGCAATGCGCGCTCCTCCGCGAAATCCACTTGCGTCGAGCGAAGTGAACTCGATTGAACCTCGTTTAATGGACTCGCCATTCTTGAATGTGACCTTGCCGCTGACCCCCACTCGTCCGGTCGAGCTGGAGCAGCCGCAGGCGGCGACGATGAAGGCCGTGAATCCTGCCACGATGCATCGCTGAGTCGAGCGCTTAAGAAACGGCGATCCAGGCATGGTCGTCGCGGCGCGCTGTAAACGGCGCGCCGCGTCTGTTGAAAAGGTGGAAGCAATTCGACTGGCAAGGAATCAGTCGTGATCGTCAGCGTTACCAACGCTGAAATGAACCGAGCCGCCCGTCTTTCGGACTCCAAGACATCTACCTGGACGGATTGTACCCGTGTGTTTGCACTTTGCAATATTTTTATTGTCAGATGGCAAACGCAACTCCCTGCTCGAAGTGATGCAAATCTCACATGTTTTGCGGTAAGCGGACGCCGAGCAAGGCAAATCCGCAGGTTTAGCAGATTCGACGAAATTTTGCACAGAGAAAGTTTTTTCTTTGCACATTGATACAAAATCTGATAGGATCACCGGCTGGGCTTAAGCGTCCTCGGCAACAAGGCGTCCGTGTTACTTGTCTCGAAGAATTGTTTTCCTCTTCCAACAGCAGGGAGATCGCAATGGCCAGATCCGTGCGCGCCATGTTCGGTTCGATGAGTCTTTTTTGTTCTCTCGCTCTTTCCAACATTGTCGTCGTGGCGGGCCCAGTGCCGCTGCCGTTTTACGAAGGCTTTAAGACGACGGGGAAAG